>ERZ795042.533-NODE-533-length-30008-cov-22.251527_pt1 | contig 30008 bp, 32 predicted proteins | sample MGYA00375126_ERZ795042 | MGnify/ENA primary metagenome ERZ795042 (study PRJEB30171, sample SAMN05518105) | compost metagenome | isolation source: Feedstock adapted compost from Newby Island compost facility, Milpitas, CA | place: USA:Newby Island compost facility...
GCCTCCGCACCGTGCGCGGCGACCACCTCACCGCCGTGAACGAGGAGTACATCGAGGCCGTCCTCTCCTTCCTGGCCGAGGTCTCGCCCGTCCCCGTCTAGGGGCCGCGCCGGCTTGGCGAAGCCGATGCCTGCCTGGTACGATGCCTTCGGCACTAACGAATCCTTAGTTACGGAGGTGTGGTATGTGGACCATCGACCGGGCGCACTCGAGCATCGGCTTCGAAGCGCGGCACATGCTCGTGACGCGCGTTCGCGGGCAGTTCAAGGAGTTCGAGGCTGAGCTGAACATCGACGAGCAGGACCTGACGAAGTCCTCCGCCGTCATCACCATCAACGCGGCCAGCATCGATACGAACGAGCCGCAGCGGGACGCGCATCTGCGGTCGGCGGACTTCTTCGACGTGGAGAAGTACCCGACCATCCGCTTCGCCACGAAGCGGATCGAGCGAACGGGTGAGAACCGGTACCGGATCGTCGGCGACCTGACCATCAAGGATGTCACCCGGGAGGTCGCCTTCGACGCGGAGGTGTTCGGGCCCGCGAAGAACCCCTGGGGGATGGACGTCATCAGCATCTCGGCCGAGACGAAGATCGACCGGAAGGAGTTCGGGCTCACCTGGAACGCGGCGCTGGAGTTCGGCGGCTGGCTCGTCGGCGACGAAGTGAAGCTGATCTTCGAGGCGGAGCTCGTCAAGCAGCCGGTTCAGGAGGCGGCGAAGGCGTAACCGGTTCGGACCCGACCAGGGGCGCGCGGTGGCCGGGAGCAGGATGCTCCCGGCCACACGCGTTCAGAAGCGCGCCGATCTGCCGATGACTACGGCGAGGGATGAGTGCGCCGCCGGCCCGCCCCCGCCGTTCCACCCGCTCGCCGTACGAGGGCCGCTTCCTCGAACGGCTGCCGTGGCCTGCCTGGCTCGCGCGGGACGGTGCGCTGGTGGCGGCGAACGGCGCGCTCGCCGAGCTGCTCGGCTCGCCGCGCGAGGAACTGCGCGGCCGCCCTCTCGCTACGCTCGCCGCGGGGGCCGACGTCGGCGGAGCGAGCTGGCTCCGCGCCTGCCAGGCGCCGGCAGCACCCTCGCTCATCCGTGCTCCGCTCCCGGACGGGCGCAGCGCCCTCCACCTCGTGGCGCCACTTCCGAGCGGGGAGCTCCTCGGCATCCTCGTCCTCGCACGAGACGGTGCTCCGCCGGCCCGACACCCGCTCCTTTCGTACGAAGAGATCGTCGAGCGAACCTCCGACATCGTCTTCGTCCTCGATAGCGAGGCAACCATTCTCTGGTGCAACCGAGCCATCGAGAGCGTGCTCGGATACCGGCGAGAGGAGCTCATCGGCTGCTCTGGGCTCGAGCTGCTTTCGGTGAAGTCCCTCCTGCCGACGCGGGAGACGTGGCGGAGGCTCGAGCGGCGTGAACTGACCCATGCCCGGGGCCTGATGGCCCTGCGGACGAAGGACGGCCAGGAGGTCGTTCTCGATACGGTCGTCTGGTACGTGGAGCGGGACGGTGAGGTGGTTGGCTTCCACGGCATCGCCCGGGACGTTACGGAGACCCGGCTCCTCCGGCGCCAGCTTCGGGACGCGTACGAGGAGCTGGCGACGGTGATCGACTCGCTCAACTCCGTGCTCATCGCGGTGGACGAGACCGACCGCGTACGGCTCTGGAACCGAGCGGCGCAGGACGTGTTCGGCTTCCAGCGGGACTGGGTTCGAGGCCAGGAGATCCCGTTGGAGGCGATGGTGGACGGTCAGGCGGAAGCGTTCCGCCGTGCCCTCGCTGCTGCGCACCAGGAGGGCCGCACGACGCGGCTCGACGACGTCCGCTACCGGCGTCCGAACGGTGAGCTGGGCGTGCTTGGCGTGACGGTGGTCCCCTGCAGGTGGCCCGAGGGGGAGGCCGGTGCAGTAATCACCGCCGCGGACGTCACCGAACGCCGGCTGCTGGAGCGGGAGCTCGCGCGGGCGCAGAAGCTCGAGGGGATCGGGCAGCTCGCGGCGGGCATCGCGCACGAGATCAACACCCCCACGCAGTTCGTCGGCGACAACCTGCGGTTCCTCCAGGAGGCGACGTCCGGCCTGTCAACCATCGCGCGCCTCGGCCGGGAGCTGGTCCAGGCGGCACGGAATGGGACGCTCGAACCGGCCTTGCTCGAGCGCTTCGAGGCAGCGTGGGAGGAGGCCGACGTCGACTTCCTCCTCGAGGAGGCGCCCCAGGCGGTCTCCCAGGGCCTGGAAGGGGTCGCACGCGTGACGAAGATCGTCCAGGCGATGCGCGACTTCGCTCATCCGGGCTCCGCCGACGAGAAGGTCCCGCTCGACCTGAACAAGGCGATCGAGAGCACCGTCACGGTCGCGCGGAACGAATGGAAGTACCACGCGGAGCTCGAGCTCGACCTCGACCCGTCGCTGCCGCCGGTGCCGGTCATCCCAAGCGACTTCAACCAGGTCGTCCTCAACCTGGTCGTGAACGCCGCGCACGCCGTGTCGGACGCGGTCGGCGACTCGGGCCGGAAGGGGAAGATCACCGTTCGCTCCCGGCTGCGCGGCCGATGGGCGGAGGTGCGGGTGGAAGACACCGGCTGCGGAATCCCGGAGGATATCCGGGACCGGATCTTCGATCCGTTCTTCACGACGAAGCCGCCCGGGCGGGGGACGGGCCAAGGGCTCGCCATCTGCCACACCGCCGTCGTGGAACGGCACGGCGGGAGCATCACGGTGGAATCCGAGGTCGGGAAGGGCACGACCTTCATCGTTCGCCTCCCGGTGGAGGGACAGGTCTGATGTCCGCGGACCCGATTCGCGTCCTCTTCGTCGACGACGATCCGAACGTCCTCGCGGCGCTCCGGCGGATGCTGCACTCCTTCCGCGAGCGGTGGCGGCCCGCCTTCGCGAACGGCGGAGCGGAGGCGCTGGCGGCCCTCGAGCGGGAGCCGTTCGACGTCGTCGTCTCCGACGTCCGGATGCCGGGCATGACTGGCTTCGAGCTGCTCGAGCACGTGCGGGAGCGGTTCCCAGGCGTCGTGCGCATCGCCCTCACCGGGCAATCCGGCAGGGAGCAGGTGCTCCCCACCGTTCGCCCGACGCAGCAGTTCCTCGCGAAGCCGTGCGACGCGGAGACGCTGCGGGCGGTGGTGGAGCGCGCCGTGCGGCTGAAGCGGCAGCTCGGCGCTCCCGGGCTGCAGGAGATCGTCGGGAGCGTGGAGACCCTCCCTACGCTCCCGCGTCTCTACGCGGAGCTGGAGGCGGAGCTCCGCCGTCCCGAACCGTCCGTTCGCCGCGCCGCCGCCCTGGTGGCGCGCGACATCGGGATGTCGGCGAAGGTCCTCCAGCTCGTCAATTCGGCGTTCTTCGCCCCGGCGCGCCGGGTGAACTCCGTCGAACGCGCAGTGGCGATGCTCGGGCTCGATACGCTGCGCACGCTCGTGCTCGGGGCGCACGTCTTCGAACAGTTCCGTCCCGACCGGGCGAGCGGATTCCAGCCGGAGCCGCTCTGGCACCACTCACTCCACACCGCCGCCATCTCACGGAAGATCGTTGGCGACCTCGGGGGCGGCGAGGAGGATGAGAGTGCCGCACTGACGGCAGGGCTACTCCACGGAGCAGGGAAGCTCCTCTTCGCCAGTTACTCTCCCGCCCGTTTCCGGGAGGTGCTGGAGGCCATCCGGCGCGGCGCGAGTGACTGTGAGGCGGAGTTCGAGGTGTTCGGCGTCACCCACGCGGAGGCCGGAGCGTACCTGCTCGGGCTGTGGGGGCTGCCCGACCCCATTGTCGAGGCGGTCGCCTGGCACCACCACCCCATCGCCCACGACCACGAGTCGCCCGTGCTCCTCGCCACGCACCTGGCCGACGTCGTTTCGGTCGCGATCCTCGGTGCGAACGGCGAGCGAGCGCTGGAGCGGGCGAAGCAGCTCCTCGCGCCGGGGATCGAGGGTCGCTCGGACCTCATGGACCGGCTGCCGAACTGGGTCGCGGCCGCAGAGGAGGGGGTGGCGGCGTGACGAGGCGCATCCTGTGGGTCGACGACGAGCCGAACGTGCTCGTCTCCGCCCGCCGGCTGTACCGGAACCGGTACCAGATCGACGTCGCCACCGACGGGGAGCAGGCGCTCGCGAAGCTCCGGGCGAACGGTCCGTACGCCGTGGTCGTCTCCGACCTGCGCATGCCGCGGATGGACGGCATCGAGCTTCTCTCCCGCTGCCGCGAGACCTCCCCCGATACCGTCCGCATCATGCTGACGGGTGCTGCCGACCTGAAGGTGGCGGTCGAGGCCGTGAACCGAGGGGAGATCTTCCGGTTCCTCGAGAAGCCGGTGGACGAAGGCCCGCTCACCGAAGCGCTCGACGCAGCCCTGCGCCAGTACGAGCTCGCGGTCGCCGAGCGGGAGCTGCTCGAGGAGACGCTCACGGGGGCCGTCCGCCTCCTCCTCGACATGCTCTCCCTCTCCCACCCGACGGCCTTCGCACGGGCGGCGCGGATCCGAGGGCTGGTGCACCGCATCTGCGAGGTCCTCGCCGTACCCGACGCCTGGCAGGTGGAGGTGGCGGCGATGCTCTCCCAGATCGGCTGCGTCGCCATCCCGGAGCCGGTGCTGGCGCGCATCCTCGACCGGCGGCAGGTGTCGGAGGCGGACCAGCGGGCGTACGAGACGCATCCGCAGCTCGGGGCGGAGCTCATCCGCCGCATCCCCCGTCTCGAGCCGGTGGCAGCGATCGTTGCTGCGCAGAACCAGCTGTACGAGGACGTGCCTCGCCCCCCGCTCGGCGCCCGAGTGGTGAAGGCGGCGCTGGATTACGACCAGCTGCTCTCGGCGGGACTCACGGAGGAGGCAGCCCTCGTGCGGCTGCGTGCGCGCCCAGGTTGGTACGATCCGGTCGTCCTCGAGGCACTGGAGCGCATCGTCCGCACGACGCCCACGCCGAAAGTTCGCCGGATCCCGGTGGTCGACCTGGAGCCGGGGATGGTCCTGGCAGAGGACGTTCGTCTCCCCGGCGGCGCGCTGGTCGTCTGCCGCGGTCAGGAGGTCACACCGCTCCTCTGCGAGCGGCTGCGGAACTTCGTGCCGTTCGTGCACGAAGTGGCCATCGTCGAGCGCGCTCCCGCGGCGGAGCGCCGCGCCTGACCGGGGCGGCGGCAGCTCCCGCTATTCGGATGGAGCTGCCTCACGCGGTTCGCCGCGCCGCGCGAGGTACTGCTCGACGAAGAGGAGGCCGTCCTCTCCGGCGCGCCGGACGACGCCGAGCAGCTCCTCCATCGTGGCGACTTCCTCGAGCTGCTCGTCGACGAACCAGCGCAGGAACTCCCGCGTGGTGTGGTCGCGTTCCTCGATGGCGAGGTCGACGAGCCCGTTAATCTGCCGCGTGACCTCCAGCTCCCAGTCGAGCGCCTGCTTCACCGCCGCCTCGGCGGAGGCGAAGTCCGCCGGCGGTGCCGGCACCGTCGGCACCCGCACACGGCCTCCCGCGTCGAGGATGTACCGGAAGAACTTCAGCGCGTGCTCACGCTCCTCATCGGACTGCCGGGCGAAGAAGCGCGCGAGCTCCGGCAGCGCTTCTCGGTCGAAGTATCCGGAGATGTTCAGGTACTGGTTGGAGGCAGCGAGCTCCCGCCCGAGCTGCTCGTTCAAGGCCTCGTTCATCCGTTCAGTGATGAGCATGGGGCTCCTTCCTTCATCCACGCACGGCGTGCGGCGATCGCGCCCACCGTATCGTAGCACCGCCTGCGCTGATGGCGCGGCTGGAGGGATTCGAACCCCCGACACCTGGTTCCGAAGACCAGTGCTCTATCCGCTGAGCTACAGCCGCGGCCGGTTCCAGTATACGGGCGGAGGAGCTCCCTCCCTCAGCCGAAGGCTCCCTGGGCCGCGTACTCGGCGATCTCGTCGTCGCTCAGGCCCGCCTCGCGGAGCACGTCGAGGGTGTGCGCGCCCGCCTCGGGGCTCGGCCCGCGGACGCGGCTGTCGGCGCCATGGATTTTGAACGGCACTCCCACGGTCCGGAACCTGCCGTTCGGGTGTTCGACCTCGGGGAACGCGTCGAGGGCTGCGAGCGAGGGATCCTCGACTACCTCCGGGAGCTCGACCATCGGCGCCCAGATGAGTCCGTGGGCATCGAGCTGCTCCCGCCAGTAGGAGAGCGGGTGCTTGGCGAACTCCGCCTGAATCATGGCGGCGAGCTCGCGACACCGTTCCTGCCGCTTCTTCATCGAATCGTACCGCTCGTCCTCGGCCCACTCCGGATGGCCGAGCGCGCGGCAGAGCTTCGGCCAGTACGGGTCCGGCGTCATGTGCACGAGCATGATCCAGGCGCCGTCCCCGCACTGGTACGTGTTGAAGAGCGGGTTCGGCGGCGCGGTGCGGTCCATGCGGGACGGCTGCTTCCCGTCCATCAACGTGCGGGCGAAGTCGGTGCTGATGGTGTACACGCCCGTCTGCTGCAGGGAGACCTCCACGAACGTCCCCCGGCCGGTGCGATCGCGCAGGCGGAGGGCGGCGAGGACGGCCGCGAGGGCGTTCATCGCCGTCGTGTGGTCCCCCTGGGCGATGCGGCTGATGACCGGCGGCGAGTCCGGATGGCCGATGACGCTCATGATCCCCGACCGCGTCCAGAAGGCGGCGAAGTCGAACCCCGGACGCCCCGCCTCCGGACCCGAGAGGCCGTACCCGGTCACGGAGCAGTAGACGAGCCGCGGATTCTCCTCGAGGAGACGCGCCGGCATGAGGCCGTACCGCTCCAGCCGCGGTCCGAGCAGGTTCGTGAGGAAAACGTCCGCCGTGGCTGCCAGCCGCCGCACGACCTCGGGGCCGGCGGGCGACTGCAGGTCCACGGTGATGGATCGCTTCCCCCGGTTCTCGAGCTCGAAGAGGAAGTTCACGTGGTACGGGGTGCTGACGTCGACGGCGACGACGCCGCGCATCACCTCACCGCCGGGGGGTTCGACCTTGATCACGTCGGCCCCGAGGTCGCGCATGAGCGCTCCGACGGCGGGGGCGGCGACGTAGTTCGCCACCTCGATGACGCGAACGCCTTCGAGCGGTGGGGGGAGCGGCTCCGCTGGGGACATCGCCGTCCATGGTAGGGAGGCACCGCCGGCGAGGGCCAGTCGGCGGCCAGCCTCGTGGCCCAGGGCCGGCGGCGGGTACGATGGCCGCGTGACCTCTCTCCAGCGCTCGTTCGGCATCCTCCTCCACCCGACGTCGCTCCCTGGACACTTCGGCGTCGGTGACATCGGCCCCGAGGCGCACCGCTTCCTCGAGCTTCTGCGCTCGTCGGGGGCTGCCTATTGGCAGGTGCTCCCCCTCGGGCCGCCAGGGGAGGGAAACTCCCCCTACCAGGCTCGTTCCTCCTTCGCCGGGCACCCGCTCCTCGTGCCCCTCGAGCCCCTCGTGGAGGAGGGGCTGCTGGCGGCCTCGGAACTGGAGCCGATGGAGTCGGGTGCCGCGGCGGACTTCGCCGCCGCCGCACGAGTCCGGTTCCGGGCGCTCCGCACGGCCTACGGGCGGTGGCGTCCCGATGAGGAGTTCGAGCGCTTCCGGGAAGCGGCGGCCTGGTGGCTTCGCGACTACGCTCTCTTCGCGGCGCTGAAGGAGCGTGACCCGAGGGGATGGTGGGAGTGGCCGGCGGAGCTCGTTCGCCGCGAGCCGGACGCGCTCGCCCGCGCCGAGGAGGCGCTCGCCGAGGAGGTGCGGTTCCAGGCGTTCGTCCAGTTCCGATTCGAGCAGGCGTGGCGGGCGCTCCGCAGGCGCGCGTCGGAGCTCGGTGTGCGGCTGATCGGGGACGTGCCGTTCTTCCCAGCGCTCGACAGCGCCGACGTCTGGGCGAACCAGTGGGCGTTCAAGCTCGACGAGCACGGACGGCCCCGCTTCGTGGCGGGCGTCCCGCCCGACGCCTTCTCGGCGACGGGACAGCTGTGGGGGAACCCCGTGTACCGCTGGGAAGCGCTGCGCGAGCGGGGGTACTCCTGGTGGCTCGAACGTCTGCGCCGAACGTTCGAGCTCTTCGACGTCACGCGCATCGACCACTTCCGCGGCTTCGCCGCCGCGTGGGAGATCCCCGCTGGGAGCCCTACCGCGGTGGAAGGAGCCTGGGTCCCAGGGCCTGGGTTCGAGTTCTTCGAACGGGTGCGTGCGGAGCTCGGCGAGCTGGAGATCATCGTCGAGGACCTGGGGCTCATCACCGAGGACGTGCGGGAGCTGCAGCGGCGGGTCGGGTACCCGGGCATGTACGTGCTCCAGTTCGCGTTCGACAGCGACGCCCGGAACCCGTACCTGCCGCACAACCACGAGCGGAACGCCGTGGTGTACACGGGCACGCACGACAACGACACCACGCGGGGGTGGTGGGAGGCGCTGCCGCCGGAGCGGCGGGCGTACGTCTCCCGGTACCTCGGACACGAGCCAGCGGATCCGGTGGCGGCGCTCCTTCGTCTCGCGCTCGCGTCGGTCGCGACGCTCGCCGTCCTGCCGTGGCAGGACGTCCTCGGCTTGGGGAGCGAGGCGCGGATGAACGTGCCCGGACGCCCGCACGGGAACTGGGGGTGGCGCTTCCGCTGGGAGCAGCTCCCGGAGGGCCGGCTCCAGTGGCTCGCGGAGCTTGCGGCACTGTACGGCCGGAGCGGATGAGGAGCGCGGCGGCGCACCGTATGCTTCTCCCATGAGCTCCGAACGCCTCGTGCGCTCCCTCGTGGCGGGGATCGACGCGGCGCTCTCCGGATTCCGGGAGCTCGTGGAGTCGGTGCCGGAGGAGGCGCTCGACTGGCGTCCGTGGCCCGGGGCGAACTCGTTGACGGTGCTCGTCCACCATTCGGTGAGCTCGACCGGCTTCTGGCTCGCGGCCGCGGCGGGAGAAGCTCCCTCACTGGCTGCCTACCGCGAAGGGCCTCGGGCAGAAGCGTTCGCCGCGCAGGGGGTGGGGGCGGGGGCGCTCGGCGCCGCCCTCGACGAGCTCCGCCGGGCGCTGCCGAGCTTCATCGCGCGCCTCACGGGGGAGTCGCTCACGGCGACGCTCCGCTGGCCGGAAGACCCCTCGCTCTCGCTCACGGGGGCGGACGCGCTGGTGCGGGCGTACGGTCACCTCCGCGAGCACCTCGGCCACGCCGAGCTCACGCGCGAAGCCTGGCGGCTGCAGGAGCTGCGATGACGTCGCAGTTCATGGAGCAAGCGCTCGCTGCGGCGCGGGCAGCGGAGGGGTTCACGAGTCCGAACCCGTGGGTGGGCGCCGTGCTTGTTCGCGAGGGCAAGGTGCTCGCCGTCGGTGCGACGGCGCCTCCGGGCGGTCCCCACGCGGAGGCCGCCGCGCTCGCGCTCGCCCCTGGGGAGGGTGCGGAGCTGTTCGTGACGCTCGAGCCGTGCGTGCCCTTCCCCGGCAAGCGCACGCGGGCGTGCGTGGAGGAGATCGTCGCGAGCGGCGTGCGCCGGGTGGTCGTCGCCCTCCCGGACCCGGACCCGAGGGTGCGGGGACGGGGCATCGCTGCGCTGCGGGAGGCGGGCATCGAGGTCGAGGTCGGCGATGGGGCCGAGGAGGCGTCGGAGCTCCTGCGGCCGTACCTCAAGCACCGAGAGCGCGGGCTCCCGTACGTCTACCTGAAGTTCGCCGCCAGCCTCGACGGGCGCATCGCCACCCGGAGCGGCGATTCGCGCTGGATCACAGGAGCGGAGGCGAGGGAGCGCGCCCATCGCCAGCGGGCGCGGGCGGACGCGGTCCTCGTCGGCGCGGGGACCGTCATCGCGGACGACCCCGAGCTCACGGCTCGCCCGGGAGGAACGCCTGCCGAGCGGCAGCCGTTGCGGGTGGTGGTCGATGCCGCCGGGCGCGTCCCTCCGGACGCGAAGCTGTTCAGGGCACGTGGGAGGGTCATCGTGGCGACGACGCCAGCCGCGCCGCCGCCGTGGCGGGAGGCCATCGGCCGGGCGGGGGCGGAGATCATAGACTGTCCGCCGTCGACGAAGGGCGTGGCGCTCGAGGCGATGCTTCGCGCCCTCGCGGAACGCGGCGTGCTCTCCGTCTGGGCAGAAGGGGGCGGGAGACTGCTCGGCTCCCTCCTCGGAGAGGGGCTGGCCGACGAGCTCTGGGCCTTCCTCGCTCCCCTCGTGCTCGGCTCCGACGGCCGGCCGGCCATCGACGTTCCGGGGCCGGAGCGGATGGCGGACGCCTGGCGCCTCAGGGCGGTCGAAGTCGAGCCCCTGGGAGCGGACGTGCTCGTCCGGGGCCGGATCACCGACTGGGAGCCGGAGGTCCTCGCCTGGGCCCGGGAGAGGAGCGGCGCGGTACGATGAGAGGAGCTCGCGAGGAGGTGTGAGCATGCCGCGCTACTGGGTCGTCGTTGGGGGGCCGGAGATTTTCGCGAAGACGCGGGAGCTCGGGTTCAAGCTGCACGGCTTCAAGAGCACCCGCGGGAAGATGGTGCAGCGCATCCAGCCGGGCGACATGCTCGCCTTCTACATCACCGGGAAGAAGCAGTTCGCCGGGACGGCGAAGGTCACCGGACCGGTGTTCGAGGACCACACGCCGATCTGGCAGAGCGCGAAGAAACCGGAGGAGCGGTACCCGTACCGTGTCCCCATCGAGCCCGACATCATCCTGCCGGAGGAGCGCTGGCTCGACGCGGAGCCGTACCACGGTCGGTTCCGGTGGACGCAGCGGTGGCCGCGGGAGCACTGGACGCTGGCGTACCAGGGAAACCTCCACGAGATCCCGGAGGAGGATTTCCAGCTGCTCCGCGCCGACATGGAGGCCGCTGCCCGAGGTTCGGTGGTGACGAACTAAAACCTGGTACGGAGAGGATTGTTCCTCGCTTCACGTGCTGCTAGTATCCCCGCCAGCAATGGGCAGGAGGCGGGGAGCATGTATCAGTTTCCCAAGTGCCGGAAGTGCGACAACGGCGACCTCGTCCCCTTCTCGGACTTCGGCAGCCAGGGCGCGCCGGTGCACTTCAAGGCATGGGTCTGCACGAATCCGGCTTGCGGATTTAACATAAAAATCCGCAACGGTGAGCTGTACATCGACGAGCCCATCAACGACGGTCAGTACCACGTCAGCCGGGCGCGCTGAGCGGCGAACGGCCGCTCGTGATACACTTCTCAAGCAATGGAGAAGGCGCCGGCGACGAAGTTCTACCAGCCGCTCCCCTTCGCGGACACCTCCGTCGAGGAGGAGCTGCAGCAGAACATCCTGGTCACGAGTGTCGACCAGGTCCTGAACTGGGCGCGGCGGTCGTCCCTCTGGCCGGCGATGTTCGGGCTCGCGTGCTGCGCGATGGAGATGATCGCCGCGGCGACGCCCCGCTACGACATCGCCCGCTTCGGTGCGGAGATCTTCCGCGCATCGCCGCGGCAGGCGGACCTCCTCATCGTTCCCGGGACGGTGACGTGGAAGATGGCACCGGCAGTGCGGCGCATCTGGCTGCAGATGCCGGAGCCGAAGTGGTGCATCGCGATGGGCGGCTGCGCCACGATGGGCGGCCCGTTCGCGTACGCCTACAGCGTGACGCCCGGCGTCAACACCCTCGTGCCGGTGGACGTCTACGTGCCTGGGTGCCCGCCCCGGCCCGAGTCGCTCCTCACCGGACTCATGCTCCTCCAGGAGAAGATCCGGCACGACACGATCGAGAAGGGGTGGAAGCGCCGGGACGTCGAGCCCCAGTTCCACCGCTACCTTCCGGAGGGGGATCCGATCCGGAAGGAGCTCGAATCGCTCTGGCCCCCGTACATCGACTACGACAACCCGCCCCGGGGCGACGCGTTCGGAGAGTGACCGCTGCCGCCCTCCGCTCAGCTCGCGGCGGGGGCGCTGAATACGACTGCGAGGAGAGAAATGGGGAAGGCACGCTGGGAAGAGATCGAGGCCATCGTGAAGCCGTACTTCGACGCCGGCTTCCAGCCCGACCGGAACGACCTGGTCGAGCTCGCGTACCGCGAGAACCTGAGCGATGACATCATCGACGCCTTCGACTCGCTCAGCGGCAAGCCAGTCCCTTCCCTCGATGAGCTGAAGCGCCAGCTCGAGGAGAACGGCGTCATCGAGTAGGCGCGCTGGCGTCCGCTCGCTCGACTACCTGGTCAACGGGCGTTCGAAGCGGGGGATGGTCGGGAAGACGCGCGCCACCCGCTTGCCCTCTGCATCGACGAGGAACGCAGCCGGCCGGGGGACGTCGCCGGCCTCCGGTACCGCCCCGGTGAGGACCGCTACGGTCGCGGCCACGGCGAGGTGCGCCGTGACGACGATGGGGATACCCCCATGAGGGCGCCGGGAAGCCGCCTCACCTGCCGCCAGGACTCGCGCAACGACCTCCTCGCGCGCTTCCCACCCTGGGAGCGGGTCCCCGCGGAGCCAGCGCGCACGCATCGCCTCGTAGGTCTCGAGCCACACCGGCGGCCGTCCCGGCGGGTCAAGGCGTGCGTCGTGGCGTACGAGGCCGCCGACACGCAGCTGGAGGAGGGCCGCGGTCTGCTGGAGGGCAAGGGCAGAACCGGCAGCGATCCGCGCCGCCAACGGCCGCGGCAGCGCGTGGGCGAGGAGCACGACGTCGCGTCGGGCTGACTCGGTGAGCGGCCACCGCTCCCGCGGGATGGCGGGGTCTGGTCGAACGGCGCCCGGGGCGACCAGCAGCCAGGGGGAACCGCTCACGGTACGGCGTGGCGGCGGATCGCCGTCAGGGCGTCCCACATGGCGCGGTCCTCGTGGAGGGGCTCCCGCGGGGCCGGGATGAGGAAACCGCCGAACGCGGCGACGATCTCGGGGTGGTCGTCGACAACGAAGTCAGGCGGCGCTGGGATGCCGAGCGCGGCGAGCCGCTCGCGGAAGTCGTACAACGGCTTCCAGTAGCAGTCGCTCACGAACGCGGCGAGCGCGAACCGTTCGACGACCTCCCAGCGCGGGCCGTAGCCGCTCCAGAGGTACAGCTCGTGGCCTTCTCGCCGAAGTTCGGCGAACACCTCCCGGACGCCGGGTCGGATGCGGACGTCCCAGGTGATGAGCGTGTCGTCGACGTCGAAGAAGATGCGCACCGCTCCCCTTCAGTACCCGGCCGCCTTCACCTCTTCGTAGATGAAGGCAGGGCGCTCGAGGTACTCCTTCAGGCTCATCCCCCGCTGATCGCGGGCGGAGAGCACCGGGTCTCGATACGGCCACGCCACGCCGATGTCCGGATCGTCCCACGCGATCGTGCCCTCGGACGCCGGCTCGTAGTACCCGGTGCACTTGTACTGCACCTCGGCCACGTCGGTCAGAGTGGCGAACGCGTGGCCGAACCCGACCGGCACGAACACCTGGCGCATGTTCTCGGCGCTCAGCTCCACCGCGACCCATCGCCCGAAGGTCGGCGAGCCGACGCGCAAGTCCACGGCGACGTCGAAGATGGCGCCCACCGTGCAGCGCACGAGCTTCCCCATCGGTGCGGTCATGTCCTGGTAGTGGAAGCCGCGCAGGACCTTCCGCCCTGAGCGGGAGTGGTTGTCCTGGACGAACTCCCACGGGATCCCGTGCTCCTGGAACCGCTTCTTGTGGTAGCTCTCGATGAAGAAGCCCCGTTCGTCACGGAAGAAGTCGGTGTCGATGATGAGAACGTCGGGGATCTCCGTTGGCCGGACGTGGATCTCCATGCTCAGTCCTCGATCGGTTCGAAGATGTGGTGGGTCGCCTGGAAGGCGGGCCGGACCATCTCCAGCAGCTCCATCCAGGCGATGTTGTAGAAGCGTGGGTGGAAGAACGCCTCCGGCGGCCACGACTCGTACTCCCGCACCAGCTGCTCGACGGCGTCGGCGACGGTCGTCGGGAAGGAGACGCCGAGGCGCCGGCGGATCTTCTCCCCGGAACAACGGTAGTTGCGGACGATCCTCGGCAGCGGCCCGTCGACGAGGACCACCGGCCGGCCGATGCGGGCGAGCGCCTCCGAGACGGTATCGGCGAGGTCGCGGATGCGGTAGTTGTCCTGGACGACGTTGAAGATCTCCCCGGCGACGAGCTCCGAGGGCGCCTCGAGACAGGCGATGTGGACGTCCGCCAGGTCGTCCACCGAGACCAGCGGACGCCACATGTACCCGCCTCCGTGCAGCGTGAGCGTTCCGCGCACGAGCGCGTCCTTCACGAAGGCGTTGACGACGAGGTCGAACCGCATCCGCTGGCTCGGTCCGAACACCGTCGCTTGCCTCAGGATGACGGGCTCGAAGCGTTCGTCGGCGAGCTCGAGCAGCCGGAGCTCGGCGTACCGTTTGGAGGTGGCGTAGGCGCCCCGCGGCTCGATGGCGGCCGCTTCGTCGAGGAGGCGGCCGTCTTCGCAGATCCCGTCGTAGAGGGAGCAGCTGCTCCCGAAGACGAAGCGACGCACCCCCGCCTCCTTCGCGAGCCGCGCGAGGGTCTCCGTGGCGAGGGCGTTCATCTGCCAGTTCGCTTCCGGGCTGTACTCGGCGGTCGGGTCGTTGCTGAAGCCTGCCAGGTGGTCGATGGCGTCGATGCCCTCGAAGATCCCCTCGGGGAGCCTGCGCACGTCCGCGTTCACGAGCTCCACCCCTGGCGCTCCCGCGTAGTGCGGCAGTCCCCAGAACATCCGGTCGAGGACTCGGACCTGGTGTCCCCGTGCGAGGAGCTTCGGGACGAGCACGCTCCCGACGTAGCCTGCGCCGCCGGTGACGAGGATCTTCATCGGACCTCTCCATCGAGCCAGGGACTCGGTGCGGTACGCGCGGCCGGCATCATGCGGGCTCCGTCTGGAGGTGACCTTTCTCGCGCAGGTACCGTTCCAACCCCACACGCCAGGGCCGCAGCGGAGGCACGCGTTCGGAGGCCATGACGCTGTACTTCGGGCGCGCCACTGGGCTCCCGAACTCCTCGGTCGTCACGCGGCGGAAGTCCGGTCTCAGGCCGCAGAGCTCGAAGATCGCTTCGGCGAAGTCGGCCCAGCTGCACCCGACGCCGTCGGCGAGGTGCACGAGTCCGGTCGTCCCGACCTCGATGAGCGGGAGGAGCGCTTCCGCCACCTCCGCCGTGTTCGTCGGGCAGGTGTACTGGTCGGCGACGACCCGGATCGTCGAGCCTTCCTTCGCGAGTCGGAGCATGGTCTCGACGAAGCTCCCTCCTTTCCCGGCCGACCCGGCGAGTCCGTACAGCCCGGACACTCGCACGACGAGTGCATCCGGATGGGCCTGGAGGACGAGATCCTCGGTGGCGATCTTCGAGGTGCCGTAGACGTTCACCGCCCGCCGCGGGTCGCGCTCCACGTACGGTGTCTGCTTCGTACCGTCGAACACGTAGTCGGTGCTGAACTGCACGACCCTCGCACCCACGGCCCGCGCGGCCCGTGCAACGTTCCAGCCGCCGACGGCGTTGACGGCGAACGCCCGCTGCGGGTCCGCCTCGCAGTCGGGGAGGTAGTGGAAGGCCGTCGTGTTCACGACGACGTCTGGGCGGTGACGCTCGACGAGCGCTCGGACAGCATCGGCGTCCGTGACGTCGGCATCGGCGCGGGTTGCAGGGATGATCTCAGCCCGCTCCTTCGGCCAGAGCCGCTGGATGTCCCGAGCAAGCTGCCCGTTTGCGCCGAGGAGCAGGACCCGCATGGCGAGGATTCTATTCGCTCCCGGACAAGGTGCCAGCGCCTAGCGCCCGCCGGTCACGCCACCGCTCTTCGCGAGGAGCTGCTCCAGCTCCATCTGCCACTCGAGGGCGAGCTTCCGCTTCTCCGGGGTGTCCGCAAGCTCCTCGTAGATCGCTTGCCCCCACTTCACGTGCTCCTCCTCCTCGAGGAGGATGTGGCGGAGGATGCGGACCGTCGGGGCGTCGCAGATCGGATCCGTGACCTGGAGGTGGTGCCGGTAGTAGACGACGAGGTGCGTCTTCAGCACGCGGTACAGCCCGACGAGGCGCAGCAGCTCATCGGTCTGGAGCTGCATCGTTTCGCAGAACTTGAGGAAGTCCTCGTTCGGGGGCTCGGCCCTCGTCGAGTACCGCAGGGTCGGCGGTAGGCGATGGTCGACCTCCTCCGTCACTCGGAGCTCGGGCAAGCGCTGCCCGAGCCAGAGCGAGTGGATGGAGTCCTGGTAGCAGTGCTCGCCGAGCGCGAACTTCACTTTGATGGTCGGGCAGGTCGATGCCCACGCCCCTTCCGTCGTCATGCAGACGTTCTCGGCGAACCGGTAGTGGATGAGGCGCCGGGCGTTCTCATCGACGCTGAAGGCCCCGCCGATACGGCGCGGGTCGATGGCGAGCTCAGGCATGGGGGACCTCCTCGGAGAGCGGGCGGCGGGAGGCGAGGGCGAGCACCTGGGCGGCGCGGCGCCGGAGCGCCTCCCGGCGGGCGCGCTGCCGCGCCGCCCAGGCGCGCGCCTTCGCCTTCGCCGCTTCCAGCTCGGCTGGGTCGTGCACGTACTCCGGATCGGGGACGATGCAGTGCTCCGGGCAGACAGCGACACAGCGGTCGCAGTCGATGCAGCCGGCGGGCTCGACGCGGTGCAGACGGCGGCCGGTGGTGAAGTACCGGATCGTCTCGGTGGGGCACACCCTGCGGCACCACCCGCAGTTGATGCACGCCTCGGCGACGATGCGCACCGCCATCGGTCAGCCCGCTTCGGACGTCGGGGGGCCAGAGAGCGCCGTCGTGCCCCGTTCCATCTCCTCTTCGAAGAAGCGGCGGATCTCCTCGCTCTGCTCTCCGGAGAGGCGGGCGCGGACAGCCTCGAACATCGCGTGGGCGCGGAGAGCCCTCGCCTCCTCCTCCGGCTTCCCTTCGCACAGCTGTTTCACCCAGTAGTCGCCGATCGTCGTGTGCGTGACTTCGTCTGCCCAGTTGTAGTCGTAGCAGTGCTCCATGAGGCGATCGCCGATCCGGCGGCCGAGCTCCGACATCCCGCGGAAGAGCTCCAGCGCGGCACCCTCGAGCGCGACGTTCGTGACGGAGAGGGAGATGAGCGGGTCGCGCATCGGCTCTTCGGCCGCTTCCCCGCCACGGGCGGCGACGCGAGCAGCTGCCTGCGACGCCTCGCTCGGCGGCGCCCCCGCGAGCGTGTCCGGATACTCGCCCACGTGCCCACCGTACGACTCCAACAAGCCGACACCGAGCTGGGCGTGGCGCACTTCGTCCCACGTCTGGCGGGCCATGGCGAGGATGAGCTCCCATGGGACGGGCCAGTCCTGCCACTCGCACACCTTCCGGCTGAAGGCGTCGATCCCGGCGAACTCGGCGCTGACGATGCCGCTCACGAGCGCCTTCTTCAGCTCGACGTTCTCCGGCGCTGCGGCCACGAGGGTGCGGAGCAGGGTGAGGTCGTAGTTGCTCGCGTCGCCGAGCTTGCGCGCGAGCTCCTCCCGTTCCGCGTCGGAAAGCAGCTGGACGGGCCGGTACGGCGGATTCCGCCGGGACGGCATCGAGCGAAGCTGCTCTGCCAGTCGGCTGGTCATGGCGTCCCCCCTGAACTCGTTTCGCCCTTGGCGAAGTATACTCCCCGCGCCAAGCGGCGCAGCAGGGTATGATCGGCCGACGCAGCGATCGCAGGGGGTGAGCTATGGAGATCGGCGTGCACCTGCCCCAGGTCGGCCCGTTCGCGAAGCCGGAGGTGATCGCCCGCTTCGCCCGCGCGGCGGAAGAAGCCGGATTCGACGGGCTCTGGGTCTTCGACCACGTCGTCATCCGGAAGGAGCAGGGGTCGCGGTACCCGTACTCGGCCGACGGCAGGCTCGGCTTCAATCCGACGCTCGACTTCCTCGAGCCGTTGACGCTCCTCGCCTGGGCCGCGGGCGTGACCTCGCGCATTCGGCTCGGCACGAGCGTGCTCGTGCTGCCGATGCGTCAGCCGGTGCTCCACGCCAAGATCCTCGCCACCATCGACCACCTCTCCGGCGGGCGCGTCGTGCTCGGCGGCGGTGTCGGCTGGTGGAAGGAGGAGTTCGAGGTCCTCGGCGTCCCGTTCGAACGACGGGGGAAGCGCACGGAGGAGTGGCTGCAGCTCGTCAAGGCGCTCTGGACCGAGGAGTGGGTGCAGTTCCGCGGAGAGTTCTACGAGTGCGTCGACTGGACGTGCAATCCGAAGCCGGTGAACGGGACGATCCCGATCTGGCTCGGAGGCGAGAGCACGAACCAGCTCCGCCGGGTCGGGAGGTACGCCGACGGTTGGCTCGCAACCGCGAAGAGCCTGCCGGAGCTCGAGTCCCGATTCGCCGTTGCCCAGGAGGCGGCGCGAGCGGCCGGTCGCGACCCGAAGCAGCTCGTGCTCGCTCTCGAGGGGGCGGGAGCGATCTCGCCCGAGTCGATGGAGGAAACGGCGCAGCGGCTCGAACAGCTCGCCGCACGCGGTGTTCGGCACGCGATCTGCCTCGTCGACCCTCGCCGGATGGCAGAGGCGGAGGCGATCCTGGCGGAGTTCGGGCGGAAGTACCTCCCCCGTCTGCACGAGGTCGAGGTCGCCTCGCCCTGAGCGGCGCTACCAGTGCTCCGGGAGTCCAGCCTGGCGCGAGAGCTGGTCGAGCGCAGGCCACTGGCGCGGGTCGAGCTTGAGGAGGGCAGCGTACTTCCGCGCCAGCTCCAGCTCCCGCGGGTTGCGCGTGCGGCGGTACCGGTTGAAGGCGTCCAGCATCTTGTCGGCGATGATCTGCATGTCCATCCCCATCACGTACCGCTCGCTCATCTCGTTCAGGGCGTCGACGTAGACATCGAAGTAGTGGGCGAGTCGTAGGAGGGTGTCGCGCATGCGCGCCCACTCGGCGAGCTCGTGGTTCGCTGCGAGCTCGTAGTACCGGCGCCCCATGGTGGCGAAGTAGGCGCGGTCGACGAGCGGCGCGCCGCCCAGGATCCCTCCCCGGCGCCGCCGGCCGAGGCTCGCGGGGAAGATGCCCGCGATGAAGAGCGCGTTGTCACCGTACTTCCGGTACGCCTCGAAGAGGTTCTGGAAGGCGCCGGAGGGGTGGGCCGTTTCCTCCATGAGGTCGGAGAGGTAGGCGAGGAAGCCGCGGTTCCGGCCCCCCAGTACGAGCTCGCTCGCCCGCAGGTACCGCTCCAGCATCCGCCCGAGGTACTCGAGCGTCGCGTAGTCTCGGCTGCGGCGCTTCACGTACAGGACCTTGATGAGGAAGAGGTCGAGGATGTCGCCGAGGCGAAGGGTGACGAGGGTGTCGATGTCGTCGTAGAAGGCGGAGATGAGCTCGTCGACCCGGCGCTCGAAGCTCCAGTCCGCAACGTTCTCCCCGTCGTGCGCGCGGATTGTTTCCCGTAGCTCCGCCACACCGGTTGCGATTCTTTCGCTCGCCACCATACGCACTGCCCTCGCTTCCTTGACCTTCCCTGTCCTAATTATCGGCCCGCGGGCACGGTGCGCGCCGCCTCCCCCGCTCCCAGGACCCGCGAGGTCGCCGCGAAGATGTCGCCGAGGATCTTCCGCGCTTCCTCCTCTCCGACGAACTCCGGGCGATACTGGTCCATGATCCGGTACGGATGCAGCCGCACCGTCGCGAGCCGCCGGTCGAGGACGATCGCCTCGAGGAGCACCCCTTGCTGGTGCTCGATGGTGTGGAGCTGGTCGAAGATGAAGTTGCCCAGCGCGTAGGCGATGAACGCGTGCGGGAGCGGCTCGATCGCCTGGACCCAGTGCGCTTGGTTCCCGACGACCAGGTCCGCTCCCGCCGCCACTGCCGCGCGGGCGGCCTTGATGCTGCGCGGGCTCGGGTCGTGGGTGTCCTCGGTCCCGGACTGGAGGAGGACGATGACGATGTCGGCGGTGCGCTTTGCTGCCTCCACCCGCTCCCGCAGTCGCTCGACGCCGAGCAGGTCGGCGGGGGCGTAGAAGGCGGGGTATCCGAGCGCGCGCTCTTCCTCGTACGAGTCGTCCATCGGCGCGGTTCCTGGCGTGGTCTCCGTGGCCGCGTTCTCGTTCGGGGGGCCGGCGGCGATGTCGTCGAAGGCGAGCACCGCCACGCGGACCCCGGCGAGCTCCACGACGACGGGAGCGAGCGCCTCCTCCAGGTTCCTGCCGCCGCCCACGGGCCGGATGCCGGCGCCTTCGAGGAGCTCCAGCGTGCGCAGGAACGCGTCGGCGCCGCAGGTGCCGGCGGTCCCGCAGTCGAAGGTGTGGTTCGTCGCGACGGAGAGCACGTCGAACCCGGCCGCCTGCAGAGCGGCGAGCGTCTCCGGAGGAGCGGTGAGGTTCGTCGTCTCGACGCACCGGTACGGCTCTGCGAGGTCCTGGATGCTCGTGTCCAGGGAGCCGATCGCGAGGTCGGCGGCGGCGAGGAACTCGCCGAGCGGCGTCGCGAGTGGCGCGCGCCAGTCGCCGAGCGCCTCGATCCGGGCGAGGGTGCACCGCGTCTGCAGGATGTCCCCCGTGGCCACGATGCGGAGCGCCGCGGGCGGCTCCACGGCGAGCGCGCGTTCCACCCGCTCCGCCCAGGCGCGCCCGACGTCGGTCCGCGGCCGGATGGCCCAGCGTTCGACGAACGGCCAGTCGGCGGCGCTGCCCGGCGACCACAGGTCGCGGCCGTCGACCGCCAGGACGACGACGCTCGGGCGGACGGCATCGAGCGGGATGAGCGCCCACCGCCCCGAGCCGAACGTCATCGCATCCAGGAGCGCTTCGTAGTCGGAGAACCGCTCCGGCTCGCCGCCGAGCCACGCCTCCACGAGGGAGCCGTCCGCTTCCGTGGCGGCGAAGCGGACGGGACCGGGGAGTCCGCCGACATCGCTCCAGTCAGCGACCGCTCCGGTCGCGAGACGGCGCAGTTCGGCCAACGTTCCCTCCTGGATGCCGGCGCCCCACGCCGTGACGGGAACGAACCACCGCACGGGGACGCCCTCGGGATCTCGCTCGATGAGGAGGTCAGCCTCCGCCGCTGAGGGGGCGGGCTGGAGATCCTCCGGCAGTCGGCTCGCCACGTAGGGCGGGAGCGAACCGTGGTAGGTGGGGAGAGGCGGAGCGGCGCTGATCGGCGCCGGGGTGGGGGCAGGCGTTGTCGGTCCCTCTCCGTAGACGCTGCGGACGACGAGGACGAGGTAGCCGAGCGCTATCGCATCGGCGAGGAGCGCCGCTCCGAACAGCACCCTCCATGCTCGCGCCCTCGCTCCCGGACGCCGAGCCACGTGCCGATACTTCGCCTCCGAGCGCTCTCCGTCAACCCTTCGGGCCGGAGCTGCTACAGTCGGGGCGGCGTGGCAGTGCAGCTGGTGGCACGGAGGCTCTTCTACGGCTGGGTCGTGGTGGGCGCCGCTTTCGCCTGCATGTTCGTTTCGTTCGCGGTCGCATACTCCTTCGGGACGTACTTCGAGCCGCTTCGGGAGGAGTTCGGGGCGAACCGCGGCTCGATATCGCTCGTGTTCGCCCTCACGGGTCTGTTGTACTTCGGCCTCGGGGCGCTTACGGGCCCGCTCGCAGACCGGTTCGGCCCGCGGCTGGTGTGCTCGCTCGGCGCGGTTTCGTTCCTCGTCGGGCTGCTCCTGGCGAGTCGGGCGCAGGCCGTCTGGCAGGTATACCTCACGTACAGCCTATTCGTCGGCGTGGGGGTCGCGGCCTGTTACGTGCCTTCCGTGGCGACGGTGCAGCGCTGGTTCGTGCGCCGGCGAGCCCTCGCCTCTGGGATCGCCGTCTCGGGGATCGGCCTCGGCACGATCGTCGGGCCGCCCTTCTCGAGCCTCCTCATCGAGGAGTACGGCTGGCGAACCGCGCTCAGCCTCACGGCGGTCGTGGCGGGAGCGTTGGCAGCGGCTGCCGCCGCTGTGCTCGAACGGTCGCCAGCGGCGCTCGGGCTCTTGCCGGACGGAGCGGACCGCGCGGCGGGAGAGCCGCGAGCGGGCATGGCCGGAGCGGCAGCCTTCGCCGAAGCCGCGGGCTACACCGTGGGGGAAGCGGTGCGCTCTCGCGCGTTCGCGTGGCTGTATACGGCCGGCGTCCTCGCGACGGCGCCGGTCTTCCTCGCGCTCGGCCACATCGTTCCCTACGGACAGGATCAAGGGCTCTCCCTTTCCGAGGCGTCCTTGGGGCTCACCGGCATCGGCATCGGCTCGTTGGTGGGCCGGCTCTTCCTCTCCCCGTTCGGGGATCGTTTCGGCCGCCGCGGTTCGTACGGCGCGAGCATCGTTGCGATGGCCGCACTGAGCTACCTCTGGTTCCTCGTTCCGCTTGGCGACGTTTGGGCGCTCGTGGCGTGGGGCGCCTGCTTCGGCAGCGCGTACGGTGCGTTCGTCGCGCTCAGCCCCACGTTGATGGCGGATTACTTCGGCACGCGGGCGGTGAGCGGCATCATCGGCATCTTCTACACCGCTGCCGGCGTCGGTGCGCTCGCCGGCCCTTGGCTCGGGGGCCTCGTCTTCGACCTCACGGAGTCCTACCGGCCGGCCATCCTCATCGCTGCCTTGCTCGCCACGGTGGGCGGCGTCGCGGTGTGGCGCGCGCCGGGACCGAAGGAGGTAGCGCGCTCGGCCTGAGGCAGTCGATCGCTCAGGCGGCTCGTGGCTGGTACCAGCGGTTCGGCGCGCCCGAAGCGCTCTCGATGAAGGCGAAGGCCCGCTCCAGCACGTGATCGATGCCCCCGGCCATCTCCTCGTAGCGGGCGAGGTCGGAGGGCAAGGGAGGCGGCTCGACGCCCTCGACCTCGTAGCCGCAGAGGAGGCCGTAGTGGTTCGCGAGGCGGTCCGCCTGGGCGACGGCTCCGGCGATTCCGTCCCTTTCGGGCACGAGCGGCTCGGAGTGGAGCTCGATGGCATCGACGAGGTGCGCGGGGAACTTCCATCGTTCGGCGAGCGCGCGGCCGACGGCGGCATGGGAGAGGCCGAGCACGAGCCTCTCCGTCTCGTCGAGCGGCTGGCGGAGGTCGCGCGCGAGCGTCACCGCCTCGCGGAACTCGTCCGGTTCGAGGAGGCAGAGCACGAGCCGTCCGACGTCGTGGAGGATGCCGGCGGTGAAGGCGTCCTCCGGGCGGCCGGCCCGCGTCCGCTTCGCGATCGCCTCGGCGGCGACTGCCACCACGACGCTGTGGCCCCAGAAGAGGTCGATGTCGAAGGCGTCGCTGACGGACGGGGGCAGCCGGAAGGCGTTCATGAGGCTCGTGCTCAAGGCGACCTGCCGCACCTGGCGGAAGCCGAGCACGACCACCGCCTCGCGCACGGAGCTGATCCGGCGGGCGAACCCGTAGAAGGCCGAGTTGCTGATGCGGATGAGCTTGGCCGTAAGGGCCTGGTCGGTCGCGATGACCTGCGCGAGATCCAGCGCGCTCGCCCGCTCGTCGTCCGCGAGGGCGAGGACGCGCGCGGCGACGGCGGGAAGCGGCGGCAGCTCCTCGAGGCGGGAGACCAGAGTCGAGGCGTCCGTCCCCATCGCCCAGATCGTCGGAACGTCATCGGCTCCGCTGAATCGGGGAGGCACGCGCGGTCACCGGCGGTTCACCCGTTCGTTCCCTGCGGGGGAAGCCGACTGACAACCCTGTTCGATTCCGCTACGGTAGCGGTACAGGCTGGCATTGCTCCTTGGGCTGGGAGGGCATCGCATGACGCTGTATCGCTACTCGATGTGGGACGGGACGCAGGAGGTTCCGGACCTCAGCGCGGACGACATCCTCGACAACATCACCGACGACCTGATGAACTTCGGCGATCTCCAGCACGCGCTGCGGAACCTGATGCAGCGCGGCGTACGGATGCCGAGCGGCGATCGCACCCAGGGGCTTCGCGACCTCCTCCAGCGGCTCCGGCAGCAGCGGCGCCAGCAGCTGGATCGGTTCGACCTCTCCTCGATCTTCGACGACATCCGGCGGAAGCTCGACGAGATCCTCGAGCTCGAACGTGCGACCATCGACCGGCGGCTGCAGGAGGTCGAGGGACAGTCTGGCCAAGGCGGGGATCCGCAAGCGGGGCGCCAGCAGGCGGCGGAGCGCAGCGAGATGGGCGCACCAGGCCAGGAGTCTCGGGGGGAGCGCGCGGAGCGCGGGGCCGGTGAACGGGGTGCAGAACAGCAAGGCGGCAGCCCGGGCGGCCAGCAGGCCGGCCAGCAGAGCGAGTTCGCCGAGATGCTCCGCAACATCGCCCGCCGGAAGCGGGAGTTCCTTGAGAACCTCCCGCCGGACGTCGCCGGGCAGGTCCGCCAGCTGCAGAACTACGAGTTCATGGACCCCGAGGCGCAGGCGAAGTTCAACGAGCTCCTCGAGTCCTTGCGGAAGGCGATGCTCGAGACCTTCTTCAAGGACATGTACCAGCAGATCGCGAACATGACGCCGGAGGAGCTCGCGCGCCTCAAGCAGATGGTGAAAGACCTGAACCAGATGCTGCGGGACCGGCTCGAAGGGAAGCAGCCCGACTTCGAGCAGTTCATGCAGCAGTACGGGGACCTGTTCGGGAACAACCCTCCCCAGTCCCTGGAGGAGCTCGTCGCGCAGATGCAGCACTCCATCGGTCAGATGCAGAGCCTCCTCGACAGTCTGCCTCCGGACCTCCGCCAACAGCTCCAGGACCTGCTCGCAGACAAGATCGGGGATCCGGAGCTGCAGCAGGAGCTAAGCGAGCTCGCCCAGAACCTCGAGTACCTCTACCCGATGCGGGATCTGCGGAACCAGTACCCGTTCCGCGGCGACGAGGAACTCGACCTCGAGGCTGCGATGCGCCTCATGGGCCACATGCAGGCGATCGACGAACTCGAACGGCAGATCGAGCGCACGCAGTACGGCGGGGACATCGAGGACATCGACGCGGACAAGCTGGAGGAGATCCTCGGGCCGGAGGCGCGGGAGACGCTCGAGCAGCTTCGACGCTTCCTCGAAATCCTGGAGGAAGCAGGGTACATCCGTCGCAAGGGGCAGGGCTGGGAGCTCACGCCGCGGGGTACTCGCAAGATCGGTCAGCGGGCACTGGCGGAGATCTACGAGAAGCTCCGCAAGGACTCGTTCGGGAAGCACAGGGTCCACCAGACCGGCCGCGGCGGGGAGCGGACCGACACGACCAAGCCGTACGAATTCGGGGATCCGTTCTACCTCGATATCCAAAAAACGATCATGAACTCGATGTACCGGGAGGGGCCCGGCGTTCCCGCCCGGCTCCGACCGGACGACTTCGAGGTCGCGCGCACCGAGTTCCTCACCCAAACCGCGACCGTGATCATGCTCGACCTGAGCTGGTCGATGGCCCTTCGCGGGAGCTTCCAAGCCGCGAAGAAGGTTGCTCTGGCATTGAACAACCTCATTTCTTCGCAGTTCCAGCGGGACAGCCTGTACATCATCGGCTTCAGCGCCTACGCCCGGGAGCTGAAGCCGGAGGAGCTCCCGTATGTCCGGTGGGATGAGTCGGTGTTGGGGACCAACATGCATCACGCGCTCATCATCGCCCAGAAGCTGTTGGCGAAGCACACGGGCGGCACTCGGCAGATCATCATGATTTCGGACGGCGAGCCGACGGCGCATCTCGAGCGGGGACGCAGCTACTTCGCGTACCCGCCCAGTCCGATCACGATTCGAGAGACGCTCAAGGAAGTGAAGCGCTGCACGCAGAAGGGCATCATCATCAACACCTTCATGCTCGACCGCAGCTACTACCTGAAGGAGTTCGTGAACCAGGTCGCGAAGATCAACAAAGGGAGGGTGTTCTACACAACCCCTGACCGTTTGGGCGAGTACGTCCTCGTGGACTACGTGGCGCAGAAGCGGAAGCAGATCAAGGGCTGAGCACGGCCACGGAGCACCTGCCGCGAGCCGCCGGGTTCAGGAGTTGGGGCGTTCGGGGCGTGCGGGAGGGTCGAACGCGCAGTCGATGTGCATCCACACCAGGCGCGAGGAGACGAAGAGGAGCGGCGCCAACAGGAGCAGCTCCGCGGTGACCGCCGTCACGATCCACGGGAGCCACACCCCCGCGAGCAGCATCGGCACCCACACGGGGAGGGTGACGATGGCGCCGAAGGCGTAGCTCAGGTACATCGCGCCGGTGAAGTAGCCAGGCTCGCGTTCGAACCGGTATCCGCAACGATCGCACTGCTCTCGAGTGCGCCACGGGAGTGACACGACCGCGCCTTCGCCGCAGCACGGGCACCGGTTCCGCATCGCGAGCAGGAGGTGCCGCAGGAGTCGGCGCAGTCCGGAGGGCTGGTCCGACATCGCGCTCAGGGGAAGTCGGTGCCGGGGACGGCGTTCGGGTCGGTGACGAGGTCGCTCCACCGGCGGGCGAGCGACTCCACCGGGGGCGGCGGAGGACGCCAAGGGAGTCCCCGCACCACCACGCCCCGGTTCGGTTCGTGTTCGATGAGCCCCTCGGCTTCCAGCCTGCGGAACGCCTCTCGTACCGGGGTCTGGGAAACGCCCCACCTGGCGGCGATCTCTTCCTGACGCAGGTGCTCCCCCGGCTCCAGCAGGCCGGCGATGATGGCGGACTGGAGCGCTTCGTACACGATGTCCGCCTTCGTCCGTCCGCGCCGCCGTTGGAGCGTCATCCCCCACAGCATAGCCGACCCGCGCACGACCGTGGCGCGGCTGCCGAGCGCCGTTCACCGTCGTTTTCCGGCGTCGCTCCGGAGCGAGGCCACGCGCTCACCGGGAGAAGGCTGCGAGGGAGACCGGAAGCCGGCGCGGCCCCCAGCTTCCCGGTTCTGCTTCGAACACGCCGGGGATCGACGTACCGCAGGCAGGGCAGCGCCCGTCCGGCGTCAAGTTCCACCGCCCGAGCAGGTACCAGTCGCGTTCGATGAGGAGCGCTCCGCACTGCGGACACCAGGTGCTGTCGCCCTCACGGAAGTGCACGTTCCCTGTGTAGACGTAACGGAGCCCGTTGTCGAGCGCGATGCGGCGCGCCCGGATGAGGGTCTCAGGCGGAGTCGGAGGGCGGTCGCGTAGCTTCCAGTCGGGATGGAAGGCGGTGAAGTGGAGGGGGACGTCCGGCCCGAGCTCGTCGCGAACCCATCGCGTGAGGGCATCGATCTCTGCGTCGCTGTCGTTCAGGCCCGGGATGAGGAGGGTGGTGATTTCGAGCCAGCAGTCTGTCTCATGGCGGATGTACCGCAGCGTGTCGAGCACGGGCGCGAGGCGGCCGGCGCAGATTCGACGGTAGAACTCGTCGGAGAACGACTTCAGGTCGACGTTCGCCGCGTCCATGTACTGGTAGAACTCGCGGCGGGCGTCCGGGTTCACGTACCCGGCGGTGACGGCGACGGTCCGAACCCCGAGCTCCCGGCACGCCTGCGCGGTGTCCACGGCGTATTCGTGGAAAATCACCGGATCGTTGTAGGTGAACGCGACGCTCCGGCAACCGAGCTCCTTCGCTGCCCGAGCGACCGCTTCCGGGGAGGCCTCCTCCGTGAGGGCGTCGAACTCGCGCGCCTTGCTGATGTCCCAGTTCTGACAGAAGAGGCAGCCGAGGTTGCAGCCCGCCGTGCCGAAGGAGAGCACCGGTGTCCCGGGGAGGAAGTGGTAGAGCGGTTTCTTCTCGATGGGGTCGATGCAGAACCCGCTCGCCCGGCCGTAGGCGGTCAGGACGATCTGGTCACCCTGCCGCGCCCGCACGAAGCAGAAGCCGCGCTGTCCTTCGTGGAGGCGGCACGCTCTCGGGCAGAGATCGCACTGGATCCGCCCGTCCTCCAGCCGGTGCCAGAACCGCCCCGGAGCGGGTGCGACGTCGGCCGTCTTGACCTTGCCCCTCATCCATTCGCTCCTGTCATCATGGTATCCGACCCCCGCGCCTCCGTGGCGCGGTGCCGAGGATGGGGATGGCGAACGAGCGCCGCGTGCGGTTGCCGGCGGTCGCCGGGATGTTCTACCCGGGCGACCGGACGGCGCTGGAGCGCTCCGTGCGGGAGCTGCTCGCCGCTGCGAACGCGCACCCCCTTCCCCAGCCGCCAGCCGCGCTCGTGGTTCCGCATGCCGGCTACGTCTACTCGGGGCCGATCGCGGCGAGGGCCTACCGCACGCTCGCGCCGTTCGCCCAACGGTACCGCCGAGTGGCGCTCTTCGGGCCGTCGCACTTCGTCCCGTTCCGTGGGCTCGCGGTGCCGGCATCAAGGGCGTTCGCGACGCCGCTCGGCGAGGTGCCGGTGGACGAAGACGCCCGCGCGCGTCTGCGCTCTCTCCCCTTCGTGCGGGAGTCCGATGCTCCCCACGAGCCCGAGCACTCCCTGGAGGTGCAACTCCCCTTCCTGCAGCTCGTGCTCCCCGGCCGGCCGGTGCTTCCCATCGCCTGCGGCGAGGCGGACCCGGAGGAGGTCGCGGCGGCGATGGAGCGGGCGGTGGAGGCGGAGGAGACGCTCCTGCTGGTCAGTACGGACCTCAGCCACTACTACGATTGGGCCACGGCGAGGCGTCTGGACGAAGAGACCGCCCGGGCGGTGGAGTCGCTCCGCCCGGAAGCCCTCGGGCCCGACTCCGCGTGCGGGCGTGTGCCGCTCCGCGGCCTGCTCGTCTGGGCAGCCGGCCACGGCCTGGAGCCGGTACGGCTCGATCTCCGGAACTCGGGCGACACCGCCGGGGATCGTTCGCGGGTCGTCGGCTACGGAGCCTGGGCGTTCCTTCCCCCGGCCGACTCGCGCCGCGCGCCGTCTGGCACGACGGCCGGCGCAGGGCTACGATGATGCCGTGGGCGCGGAGATCCTTGACGGCGAGGTGAGAATCCCCCCGCGGCGGTGCCGCGGGGTTGCCATTGTCGCCCGCTAGGGGCGGCCTGCACCGTCGGCGCGCCTCGTTCCCACCACCGTCCCCTCCCTTCTCCATCCCACGTCGAAAGGAACCCGCGATGGCGAACGACGATCGCGTTCAGCTGTACGACACGACCCTCCGTGACGGCTCTCAGATGGAGGGGATCTCCTTCTCCGTCGAGGACAAGGTCCGGGTCGCGAAGAAGCTCGACGAACTGGGAGTTCACTGGATCGAGGGCGGGTTCCCCGGCTCGAACCCGAAGGACGCCGAGTTCTTCCGGCGAATCAAGGGCCTCACCTTCAAGAACGCGAAGATCAGCGCCTTCGGCGGCACCCGGAAGCCGGGTCTCACCTGTGAGACCGACGCGAACATCCAGAGCCTCGTCGCCGCGGACACGCCAGGGGTCACCCTCGTCGGGAAGGCGAGCCTCTACCAGGTCGAACACGTGCTGGAGACCTCGCCCGAGGAGAACCTCGCGATGATCTCCGACTCCGTCGCCTACTTCAAGGCGATGGGGAAGGAGGTCTTCTTCGACGCGGAGCACTTCTTCGACGGCTTCCACTCGGACCGGGACTACTCGCTGCAGGCGCTGCGGGCTGCGGCCCGAGCGGGCGCGGACGTCCTCGTCCTCTGCGACACGAACGGCGGCATGATCACGCCGCGGTTGCTGGAAGCGATCGAGGCGGTGAAGCGCGCCTTGCCCGGGGTTCGGCTCGGCATCCACTGCCACAACGATACCGGGCTCGCGGTGGCGAACTCGCTCGCGGCCGTCGAGGCGGGCGTCTACCAGGTGCAGGGGTGTGTCAACGGCTACGGCGAGCGGTGCGGGAACGCCGACCTCCTCACCATCATCGCCAATCTGAAGCTGAAGATGGGTATCGACTGCGTGAGCGATGACCAGCTGCGCCGGCTGACGGAGGTCGCGCACTACGTGGCCGAGCTCGCGAACATGGCACCGAACCCCCAGGCCCCGTACGTCGGCGCCAGCGCGTTCGCGCACAAGGCGGGGTACCACGTTGCGGGGATCATCAAGGACGAGCGCTCCTATCAGCACATCGACCCGGCCCTTGTCGGCAACCACTCACGGGTGCTCGTGAGCGAACTCGCCGGCCAGCGGAACCTCCGGATGAAGCTGGAGGAGCTCGGCATCAACTACCCGTTCACCGACGAGGAGCTCCGGCGCCTGCTCGCGGTCGTGAAGGAGCGGGAGAGCCAGGGGTTCCAGTACGAGGGTGCGGAGGCGAGCTTCGAGCTGCTCGTGCGGCGCCAGCTCCCGGGGTACCGCCCGCCGTTCGAGCTGGAGGACTTCGTCATCGTCGAACGGCGGCACACGCGCCCCGGCGGGAACGACGGGAAGGAGATGCTCGCGGAGGCGATGGTGAAGGTCCGGGTGGACGGCGTCCTCCGGCACACGGCGGCGGAAGGGAACGGGCCCGTCAACGCCCTCGACCT
>ERZ795042.534-NODE-534-length-29942-cov-113.658012_pt1 | contig 29942 bp, 27 predicted proteins | sample MGYA00375126_ERZ795042 | MGnify/ENA primary metagenome ERZ795042 (study PRJEB30171, sample SAMN05518105) | compost metagenome | isolation source: Feedstock adapted compost from Newby Island compost facility, Milpitas, CA | place: USA:Newby Island compost...
GACGAGACGGCGTCTGACCTGCGGTTTCGCCCCGGTCAGGCGCCGTTGATCGTTTGGGGGCATGCAGCTGTAGGCCACCGTGGGCAGCCCTCGGCCGCTGGTCGCGGGATATTTGCGGGATGGATCATGGCGTGTATCCCTAGATCAGCCGAACGACAGCGGACCGGCGCGCAGGATGACCGGGACGCGTTGATGTTCTTAATGATCCAAAGCTCTTAATGATCCAAAGCGTCCCAAGACTCCTTTCTGGCGTTATCTGTGCTGCCGTCGATGTGCTAGGTGTAGACCGTCAGGAGTACGACCACCCCATGGTTCTCTTGCGTCCGGCTAGGGAGGGGATACGTCGGCGTTGGACACTTAGGAACACGTCTGAGTGCCTAGGTCGTACGGTTGCACGAATCTGGACGAATGGCTGCACTGCCGCTGCCGCACGCGGTAGCCCTGTCGGCGGTGCTGGGCTTGGACGAGGCAGGCTCAGGGCTTTGCCTGGCCTGGCCGGCAGTCCCATGGCGGATGGTTGCTGGTGCTGGACAACGCTGAAGCCCGCACCACATCCGGGATCTTTAGGGGCAACTCCGCTCTGGCAGCAGCCTGATCACCACACGGCGGCGGCAGTGCCAGGGTCGGCCTGGTCACCTGCCCGCCATTAGACATGGCGACCCGAAGTCCGTCACCGAGCTCCCTATGGACATCAGCAACGGAGAGGGGTTCCGCGGCGACGCATACAGAAGTAACATCAAACAGCTTCACAACATGGCATAGAGCTTGACTCAATGTAACTTGTTTCTAACCTTACTGATACGCCAAGCGGCATCGTTTAGACATCATAAAATACAAGCATGGAAAGCTACAGCAACGATACTTTGCTAAGTGGCATGCATGAACTTGACCGAATCGATCACGCACTTGCCACTAAGCAACTAGACGCGCACCTTTTTGAACGCTGCGTTCAAGATCTTCTCATTGAAGTTTATCCAGGCCTATCTCCCATACCAGGCGGAACGGACTGGGGACGGGATGCCGATGTGCACGATGCCGAAAATCCCACGCCGGGGGAGCTCCTGATAACCTCCTCCCGAACAGTGGAAGGTGTTCGGAAAAATTTGATTTCCAGCTTAGAAAGCCGACAAAAGCGCGAAGGTAGGGGAAACAGACTAATTTTGGCGAATCTGGCCATACTCAACGAGCGACAGCGTGACAAGTTGCGAAAAAAGGCTCGTGAATACAATTACACGATCGAAGCTATATATGATCGATTCTACTTTGCGAGTCGACTTCGTCGAGATCCAGCCTGGAGAAGCGCTCTCCTAGGGTTGCCTGGGAATCCAATTTCTATTTCCAAAATTCCTTCCAGTCTAGCAGAAAGTCCATGGCGTTGCATCCGGATTAGAGGAAGGGAAAAAGAGATTGATCTCCTAAGGGCACTAGAAAAGGATGCCATCATTTATGGCTCTCCGGGCGTCGGAAAAACCCGCTTGGCTGCTGAGTTGCCAGACAGTGTCTTTGCCGAGGTGGATAGCGCGTCAGACCAACTAGCTGATGATATACGTTGGCTGCGACCAAACTTCATCGTACTTGATGATGCGGCACAAAGACTGGAACTTGTGCGTTATCTAAGGTATCTACGTCAAACAGAGCGGGAACTCGATTTTAAGATCGTAGCCATTTGCTGGCCAGACGAAATCGACGAGATACGCGACCGCCTGCCGGATGCGCAGCTTGTTGAAGTACCTCTTCTCGAGCGCAAGTATATTGACAAAATCATCGTCGATATGGGTATAGTTCATCCAATCGCTCGAGAGGAAATTCTGGATCAGGCAGAAGGCCGGCCCGGTTGGGCGATCGCGCTAGCAGACATTCTCACAAAAACGCTCAAGTGGGAATCTCTGGCTGATGGAAAGGTTTTACTTGGCGAAGTCGAACGATATTTACGCCGAGCCCAAGTTGAAGGTGAAGCGATCGATCTGTTGACGATTGTTGCGGCCCTTGGTGGTATCACTGAGGGTGATATTGGTAAGCTCGCAGCTTTTCAAAATCTCCCGGTTCCTGCGACAAGACGAACACTCTTACGCGCTGCCCATAGCGGCCTACTCGATGCACAGTCCAATGAACGGGATGGAGGTCAAACTCGACGATATATGATTCGACCTCCGATGCTCGCTGATGCGCTCGTTGCCGAACACGTTTTTCGAGCCGCGATTCCAACTGTGAATCTCGTGGATCTGGCCCACTCTTGGCCTGGAGCGGCTGCATCGTTAGCTAGATCGGCAATAGTTAGCACACTTATGGGTGCTAATGCAAGACATGTCGCCGCATCTTTGATTCGCCAAAATCGTGCAGATCGATCTCTGTTCGACCGCGATTTCATCGCCCTCGCAAGACTGTATGCATGTATCGATGAGCAGGCAGGTCGAGAAGTTCTGGGTTGGGCAATAAAAGATGTTTCTGATCACCACAATCTTAGCTTGCCGTGTTGGCAATATGAGGGAATTGCTGAACTTGCCGGTCTATTGGCTCGGCGGTACCTGCTCGGCGAAGCGATAACTCTCATTCTTGAGCTTGCAATTAGAGATTCGCGTCCAACGCGACAGTGGCCGCAGCACCCACTTCGTGTGCTCGAGGAGTTAGTTTCGGAATATCAATCTGATTTTGATGCATGCGAGAAGTTTCGTCATCTCCTGGTCCATGTACTGAATTCGTGGGCCACCAACAAACGTAATGATCCGCGGGTTGCTGAAATCTATGCTTCAGTAATTTCACTTCCACTTTCTATTCGGCGTAGCGCGAGATACCTCGATCCTGCGGACCGTAGGAAAGTCAATATAGTTGAGGCTATCCTGTCGCCTGACGGCATTCGGCGCATATACGAGACTATCTGGCCACAAGTTAGAAGCGGACTACTTTCCGCTTCACCAGAAGCGATAAGGTCTGTTATTGATGAGGTAGTTTGGTGGCTTCGAATTGGATACGGATTTGAGCGTCCATACGGCATTGAGTATTCGAAGTCTTCAATGCAGGCCGCTAAGCAATATGGTCTGCAAATTGTGCAAGAATTGGTTGACTTAACTAGAAGAAAGTCTGGCCTGGCCGTCTATTTGTGCCGATCGATCGCGCCATTCGGCATTGATGTCGATGTTGACCTACCTGCCGACACAGTTGCGTTCTTCACGGAGATAGATTGGAAGGAAGTATACGCAGGAAAGCAGGCTGAAGTCGTACAGGTACTTAAATCCCTCGGCTCCTCATGGGCGAATGAGAATCCCCGCGATGTAATGGCGCGACTAGTGAAGTTGAAGTATGAACTGGAGTTGGCAGGTCTCACATGGCCTAATCGCATTGAGTGGATATGCAAGGCTCTTGCTGATTGTGCATCTGATTTTTCAGTGTGGATCGAAGCTGCACTCGAGGCACGGCTATTTCCCGATGCTGAGCCTTTTATTCGTAAGGCGCTTGAATCCGGTTGCGAAGTACCTGTGGAGCTTCTGGATAGGTGCCTAGCGGATCAATTCGCTCGCTGGCGGCTTATCGATTCCGTGCTGTCAGGTAACGCAACAAAGAGCGTAGTCCGTTATGTGATGTGCCGGTTGCAGTCTGCAGATTTTCCAGTGTTTGAAGCGCTGGCATTTAGGAATAGGCTACCTGTTGAGCGGCAGGTAGAACTGCTGAAAGTCCCGCCTAGTGAGGTTCGTGGTGTAGTAGCTTTCGCGCTCGCTAGGCCTGCCCTAATAGAGGGCATTGCATGGCCACCCGAAACGCTAGAGGCACGCTGGCTCGAGGCTGTGTTGGATTTCGAACCGATGTTAGTGCCTAATCTTGAAGAGTACAAGCTTCGGCCCTTTTTTGGATTCTTGGCGGAACGTTATCCTAATGTGTTTGCTGTCTTCATGAGGCGGCGTCTGCGTACGCTGCATGAGCGAAATGAATTGCCGCAGGAAATAGGCATTGATTTGGGTCTTTACTTGTTGCAGCCCGATGTTAAGAAGCAGTTTTTACGGGAATTCGGTGATGTGCCACTTTTGAGATGGTTTCTTGTATCACACATTTGTGGGTCAGATGTAGAGTGGTTGGGCGAGGCTATCGATGAAGGGTTGATCGGCGCTACGGAGGCTCTCAGGTGTCGGTCTGGGTTTGGTTTGATACCTGAACCGTCCATTGAGGATCTTGCTCGGGTTCTTGTCCCGAGAGGCGTTGCTCCGGCGGATATTGCATCAATTGCAGAGTTTGGTGTTGCATTTGGAGAGGAATCAGAGCGCCTACATGCGTTGGTTGCTCAGTTCCAGGCTCTAGCCGCTTCGGATGATCCCAATGTTGCCGCCGTTGGTAGGGCAGGTGTTGAGATGTATACGCGCCGACTGAATAGGGCCCTCGAGGTAGAGCGCATTGCGCGAATTCGAGGTGAACTGTAGTTGATCCGGGTTGGGCTTGATTGGTGTGAGAAGACATGAATCGTGGACATGACATCTGCTTTCATGGGGTGGTTTTCCTGTGTTGGTGTGCTAGTTAGTTGGTATGTGTCGTATGCGACCCACAGTTATCCGGTGAAACAGTTGCTACTGCATTACTGGACAAGGCTTGATGTGTTTCGTCAGTTATTTAGGGCGTCCTCGATTCTTTGGTTTACGAGATCTGCACCACCGTCGATGCATTTGGCATAGACCCTCAGGAGTACATCCACGCCGTGGCCTGCGCGTTCGGCGACCTCGGGAGCGGGCACGCCGGCGTTGAGCCACAGGGAGACAGCCGCATGCCGTAGGTCGTACGGCCGTGGTGCGAGCGGTGACGCAACCTGCTCCGGGGTCAGTGCCAAAATCCGGGCTTGTTGCCATGCCTCGCAATATGTCCCGATGGAGATCACTCCGCCGCGGGATGTGCGGAATAGGCGCCCGTCGTCATGGACGCCGAACTCGTCGATGTGCTCGCGCAAGATGGCGACGAGCTCAGGTGGGATGGGGACCGGCCGGCCTTCGCCCTGGGCGCGATGTTTCAAGCCTCGGTCGTCGTGCGCTTCTCCGGTGTCGGTCCATCGCTTGTTCGCTTGGGGTTTTGACCTGGAGATGATCAGTCGGCCCCAGCCTGACTTTGGCAGGTGGCAGTCCTGTAGGCGGAGGCCGAGTGCTTCGGCGGGTCTGAGGCCGGCGAAGTAGAGGCAGGCGAAGAAGGCCCGAAGGTGTCGGCCGCGGTCGGGACGTCCTACGTACGTCACTGCGGTGAGCAGCTCCCGGGCTTGTGCGGGGTTGACGACGACCCGCCGGTCGACGACCTCGCGGACCTTCGGAGGTTTCCACGCCTTCACCTTGTCCAGCGGGTTAGAGGGCAGCTCTTCTAGGTCCACGGCGTACTGAAGGACGTTGTAGAAGACCGCCCGTTTGCGGGCGATCGTGGTCGGCGCCGCAGGTGTGCCATCGAGCCGGAGCGTCAGCGCGTCGAGGCCAAGCCGTACATTCCGCACCTTCCCCAGCTCGGCCAGAGGCAGCGAGTGACGTTCAAGCCACGCCACTGCAGCCGCTACGTCTGCAGGACGGGGCAGGTGCCGCGCTGCCGGAGGTAGGACGTATTGCCGCAGCGCTTTCCTCAGAAGCGCCTGATCCGGTTTACCCGAAGCGTCCTCATCGACGAGCGCGGGCGTCACCGTCGCGAGAGCATCGGTGAGGCTGTCCCGGGTCTTCGCCGCGGCGTGAGGCCACTTCATGTCGACATAAGCCAGGGCGAAGGCGAACCAGGTCACGGCCTGCTTGACCTTGACCATCGAGACCGGTAGCCCGGTTTCCACGTCGAAAGGTTCGCCCCGCTTGGCCGCTTGCCGCAGTTCGGAGAGAAAGTGCTCCGCCAGCGCCTTTGTCCGCCGTGATCGAGACCGTTGGCGCCCGGCTACCGTCCAGCGGACCTCGTATGAGGGCGTCTTGCTCGACTTGTTCCGGCGGATTTCCCAGAACTTGACATCGGTAGAGGTGTTCATGCCACCTCGCGGAGGGACTCCAGCCAGGCCATCAGGTCGCTGCGCCAGACGCGGAGCTCACCGTTGGGGAGCTTGATGCACCGGGGTGCGCAGCCGAGCTCGCGCCAGCGGTAGAAGGTGCGGCGGGATACGCCACCCAGTACGGCGAGGACTTCGGGCACGGTGAGGAGCTGATCATTGCGTGTCATCGAGCCTCACCCCCGAGCGGTGCCGGCACCGGCAGCGAGGAACCGACCAGAGCGGCGACCAGGGCGTCACCGGAGGACAGGCCTCGTCCGGCGTACTCCCACCGGGCGATCACCAGGACGTCGTCTTCGTCGAAGAGGGGCAGGCGGCCCGTGGTGATCTCTTCGGCGCGGACGTGATCCTGCCGTTCGGCGCGGATCTGGGTGAGGGTGGTGGAGTAGTGGCGGCTTCGGGTGGAGAGGTGGCCGCGGAAGCCGAGCATGTGCGCCCACTGCACCAACCTGAGCTCGGCCAGCTCCTCGTAGGCGCCTAGCCGGAGGCATTCGGCGATGAGGCGGCGGGCGTGGTCGCGGACCGGCAGGCAGGACAAGTCCTGGGTGGGGCTGATTCGCTGGTCGAGGGTGCCGGCGCATTCGGCCGCTTTGGTGGCGTACTTGGCGATGTAGCCGGCGACGGCCTGGTCGGTCAGCTCACCGGTGAGGGTGATCGGACGGGCATCGACTTGGGTGCCCCAGCGCAACACCCGGGCCAGTTCCCCGGCCAGTTGGGGGATGGTGACCGTCACCGCCTGGGCGGCGCGCTGGACAGCACGGGTGAGCACGTCGCAGGTGGCCCAGGCCGGCGGGGTAGTGGCGGGGCCGGCTGGTCCGTCGAGGCGGATGATGGCGTGGAAATGCACAACGCCGCGCCGCTGGAACTCGCCGACCTTGGCGAAGGAGACGATGAGCTGCTCGCGCAGCTGTAGCAGGGTGAGCCCGGCGAGTGCGGCCAGGTGGCGGCGGAGGGCGTCGGCGAAGCGCTTCCACAGCACGGGCGCGACCGCGTTGAAGAGCACCGTGCCGGTGTAGTCATAGCAGCCGGGGCACAGCGGCTCCCCGAGCACGTCGTCATCTGCACGGTGGCGGACCGTGCAGGAGATGACCCGTCCGTGCGGGCACGTTTCCCTGTTGCGGCGGGGGTGGCAGGGCAGGATGCGCCCATCGCGCTCGCGGCGGGTGTGGACCGGGCCGAAGGATGGGGCGGTGAGCGTGACGAACAGGCACGGGTGCGAGCTCACCGATTCGGGGACGCCTTTGCCGCCGGTCAGGCCGGCGCGGATGAGGTGATACGTGTCCGCCCGATAGGTCTCCGCGCAGGCGGGGCAGCGCGAGGCGCGGCGGGTCTTGCATGGGACGCGCAGCACGCCGTCGGGTTCCTGGTTGGTGCTGTAGCGGTGCAGGAGCCGGCCGGTGGCGCGGTCGTAGTGCTCCACGGTGCCGCGGAGGTGGATCGGTTGCCGGCAGCCGCCGGTGTGGCGGATCTGGGCGGCCCATCGGGCAAGGCGGGGGTCGTTCAGGCGGGTGATCGCTTCGCGGATCGCGTGCGCGTTGCGGTGAGAGGCGGGCAAGATGGAGACCTCCTTTCACTCGCGTGCGGGTGAGAGGGGATGGCCCCCGACCTGGCAGGCGTCTTGGCGGATGTACGGCCAGGCCGGGGGCGCCTAATAAGGGGGCGATTGCGTCAGGAAGGCCGCGCCGGGCCTTCGTCTCCTGTCCCGGGAGCGGCGCAGCCGGCGACGGAGCCGGGGGCCGCGGGGCGGGCGGGTGTTCCGGTGAAGATGGCGACGGCTTCGTAGCGGACCGGTCCGAAGTCGCGGCCGGTCACGTAGTGGCCGCGGGCCAGGAGCCGGGAGTCGATCGGTGCCTTCAGCAGGGCGGCGATGCGGTCGATCTCCGCGCGCATCTCCGCATCGTCTCCTCGCTCGGGTACGTAGGTGACGCGCACGGGGCCGTGCGGTAGGGGTATGGCCGGGTTGGCTTCGAGGAAGCTGGCCAGGTCGCGCAGCCCGGTGATGAGCGCGCGGCGGTGCTGGTCGGTCAACGGTTCTCCTTTCACTGGACGGGTTCGGGCATCGCGCGCAGGGTGCGCAGCAGCTCGGCGGCGAGCTGGTCGGACACACCCAGTCGGGCGCGGAGCGCTTCAGGGGTGATCGGCCGGCCGTGCCGGGCGTGGTGTTCTTCGGCCACCCGCCGGGCGAAGGCCAGCAGCGCCGACGACGGCGGCACGCCTCCGGCCCGGGTGACTGTGGGTACGGCCGCCGGGCGCGGATCGTCTTGGAACGTGCCAGAGCCTTGCGTAGCGGCGCGGCGTTCCAGCATCGAGACGGCGATCAGGAACGCCCCGGCGGGGGTCGCCGCGATGATCCACCCCCAGACGGTCGGCTCGGCCTGGTGGAGGTTGGCGGCGAGGGACAGGGTGATCCCGCCGGCGAGCACGAGCGTCGGCCAGGAGACCTTGCCGTTGGGCCGGCGGCCGATCTTCTTGTCTCGCTGGCGTTCGCGTGCGGCCATGACGCAGGTCAGGTCGATGCAGACGGCCACCGCCCAGGACATCCATCCGGTCTGCCCGTGCTCGATCGCGGTGGCGCGGATGTGGGTGAACGATCCGGCACCCGCGATCACGGCGAGGATGACGACCGGCCCGGAATCCAGTAGCCAGGCGACCAGGCGTCGCATCACCGGCCCCTCCTTCCGTCGAGGTGCCTATGCGGGCAGCAGCTCAGGCAGGTCCGAGGCACTCACCCCGCAGGCGCGGCCAGCCTGGGTGATCTGATCCCAGTCGGGTGCGAGATGCGCCCAGGTGCGGGCGGCCTGCTCGGCGGTGTGCTCGCGGACGTGGTAGGAGCGGGCGCGGTACCACTGGCCGTCCTGGCCGGCGACGATCGCCACACCAGGGGTCTCGGCGGGGATCGCCCGAGCCGCGATCAACGCGGCGGGGTCGAGATCCCCGAGGGTCATGGCCGCAGTCTCCGGGTCGTTGACCCGGTGGCAGATCCGCCCGGAGCACTGCGAGCGCAGCGCGGTGACACCGGGGCCAAGGTCGGAGCCGATCCGCTGCCCGGAGAGAAATAGGTAGATGCCGAAGGCGCGGCCGAGCTGGGCGATGCGCAGCAGCGCCGTGGCGATGCGGGTGATCTCGTCCTTTTCGCTCTTGTCGGCCATCAGGTACAGCTCGGCCAGCTCATCGATGAGCACCACGACCGGCACCGGGCGGATCTCGGCCGGCAGGTGCCAGATGGTGCGCGCTCCGGCGGCCCGGCACAGCCCCATCCGGCCCGTCATGAGCGCGACCAGCTCATCCAGCACCGTCACGCTCTCCGCCCTCGTGGTGGCCAGCGCGGACAGCCTGGGCGCGTACGGGGTGAACTCGACCCCGCCTTTGAGGTCGATGCCGACAAGGGCGACCGGTTGCGGGGCGAGCCCGGCGAGCAGGGCATTGGCAAGGTTGGACTTGCCGGACTGGGTGGCACCGGCATTGATCCAGTGCGGGACGGTGCGGAAGTCGATCGTCCACGGCTCGCCGATCTCCAGCCGTCCCACGTTGACCTTCAGCAGCTCCGTGGATGGCGGGAGCCGGTCGAGGCGAACGAGCGGGTCGCGCACGGTGGCGGCCAGCACCACCCGCCCCGGGCGCGGGGAGGAGACACGGACCGCGTGCACGCCCCAGGAATGCGCGAGCCGTTCGGCCGCCTGGGCGTAGTCGGCGGGGACCTGACCCTCAAGGGTGTGCACGGTCACGCGCCACCCGTGCGCGGTGGGACGGGGCAGCCACATCCACGGCCTGACATCGACCGCGACCCGTTGGAAGCGCCGCCGGACCTTCACGATCCCGGTCGAGGCGACCAGGCTCGGGACGGTGGTGAACCAGAAGCGATGCCGCTTCTTGGTCAGCCCACAGCCGAGGGCGACCTTGCGCCAGGTCGCCCAGACCGTGATCGCGGTGACCGGGAAGCCGATCAGCAGCCAAAACGACCGGTAGTGCAGGCGGTGCCAGGCCCACAGCCCACCCGCCACGGCGGCCAGGCCACCAGGCACCACCCACCACAGGTCACGCATGGGCGGCCACCTCGGCGGCGGGGACGATCGACGCGGCCCGGTAGCTGATCCCCCAGCGGGCCTGACCGCCGCGGGACGTCTCCCAGACGTAGCCGACCAGGCCGATCGGGGTGACCTCCTGCCCCACGGTGACGCGGGGTTCGCCGGAGGTGGCGACCTTGACGAGCTCGATGCGGCCGAAAGCGTCCTCCACCGACACGACGAGCTCATAGACGGCGTTGCCGTCCTTGTCGGTCTTGACCTCGCCGGTCTCGGCGTTGAGCACGCGCGGGCGAGGCGCGCGGACGCAGACGAACTGCAGCTTGGTTGCATCGACCGGGATCGGGATGGTGCGCATGAGATGGGACCTCCTTACGAACTCGCAGGAACAACATAGTTAACCTGGTTGACCTGGTTGTCAATGGCTTCCGGGTTGGCTTGGTCGTCTTCTCGTGGTGTGATAGAGGTGATGGTCAAGAAGACGGGGCGGCCCGCTTACCTCCAGATCGCCGACGATCTGCGGGAGCAGATCCGCGGCGGGTCGCTGCCACCCGGCGCGCCACTGCCGTCGACCGCCCAGCTCGCCGCCCACTACGACGTCTCGCTGAGCGTGGTGAAGATGGCGGTGGGGATCTTGCGGAACGAGGGCCTGCTCATCGGCCAGCAGGGCAAGGGCGTCTTCGTCCGCGAGAGCAACGGACGCGAGGACGCTCCGGCGAGAGACCTGGCCAGTGAGATCACCGAGCTGCGCACCGCTGTAGCGGAGCTGTCGCAGCGCCTGGCACGGGTCGAAGCGCGCTTGTCTGAGCAGTCCGGGAGCTAGGGCCGTCGTCCTTCCACACGCGCAACCCGGTGACGCGGCGGGCGATCCGGGCCGAGCACACCGGGGAGGCCGCGCCGCGGCTCATCGCCTTGTCGTCCCGCCTGATGCCGACGACGATCATCGCGAAACCGGCGATCGCCCCCGCGGTCACGATCAGGATGGCGATCAGCAGCGCGGTCATGACCAGATCACCCCCACCGTGGCCGCGCCGGGCCGATCGTGCGGGGGACGCCTGGTGATGCTGCGGCGCTTGCCGGCCATACGTCGTGCGGTCTGCCGCCTGCGCCACCGACTACGGGCCAGGCACTTACGGCAGCGGGTCTGCCCCTCCTCGGCAAGCGCGCCGCACGCGCAGCCGGTCGGCTCCTCCGGTGGGGTGTTCGTCGCGTTGATCATGATTCTTTCTCCTTTCGTCACTGTCGGTGTCGGGTTGTGACACCGAGAGTGCGGCAGGAGGGCAGGACGAGATCACTACACGACGGGACAGGTGCAAGACGTCCGGCTTACCATTGCGACGTCCCCGGACGTCCTGACTGGCAGGTGAGATGGCCAACGAGCGGCTACGCGCGGTCCTGCTGGAACGCGGGGTCAGCATCGCCGATCTGGCAGCCGCCGTCCAGGTGGACCCCAAGACGGTCGAGCGGTGGATCACCAAAGGCCGCTCACCGTACCGCAGGCACCGGTACGCGGTCGCGGCCTTCCTGGGCGTGGACGAGAGTTACCTGTGGCCGGAGGCGCTGACCCGGGAACAGGTGGCCTCGGCGTCGGAAAGCGAGATCGTCACAATCTACCCGCACCGCTGGGCCGTCCCCCGGGACGCGTGGGGACGCCTGTTCGCCCAGGCCAAGGCCGAGATCGGCATCCTCGTCTACGCCGGGTTGTTCCTCGCCGACGACGCGGGCATCGTGCGCATGCTCGGGGAGAAGGCCGCCGCCGGGGTGCGGGTGCGGATCCTGCTCGGCGACCCCGACAGCCCTGCGGTCGCCCAGCGCGGCGCGGACGAGGGCATCGACGAGGCCATGGCCGCCAAGATCCACAACGCGCTCGTGCTGTACCGGCCGCTTCTGGGGCGGGAGAACGTCGAGATCCGCCTGCACCGCACCGTGCTGTACAACTCGATCTACCGCGGGGACGATCAGCTTCTCATCAACACCCACGTGTACGGCACGCCCGCGGCCAATGCCCCCGTGCTGCACCTGCGGAAGGTGGCCGGCGGCGACATGGTCACCACCTACGTCAGCAGCTTCGAACGGGTCTGGGAGAAGGCCCGCCCAGTAGAGTCGTGACCCGTGGCGCGCCGGATCGACTACTACGACGACCCTGACGCCCCCGCACCGAACAGCCTGGTGCCGTCGGTGAACGTGGTCGTCACCAACGATGCGGGGGACATCCTGATGATCCGCCGCTCGGATAACGGCAACTGGGCCGTCCCCGGCGGGGCGATCGACCTGGGCGAGTCGCTGCCGCAGGCGGCCGTACGGGAGACCCTCGAGGAGACCGGGGTCACATGTGAGATCACCGGACTGGTCGGCATCTACACCGACCCCAAGCATGTGATCTTCTACACCAGCAACGGCGAGGCCCGCCAGGAGTTCTCCATCGTGCTCACCGCCCGCCCCGTCGAGGGTGCGCCCACCCCGAGCAGCGAGTCGGCCGAGGTCCGCTGGGTGCCCCGCGACCAGGTCGAGACGCTGCCGATGGACCGGTCAATGCGCATGCGGATCGGCCACTACCTCGCCGGCACTGGCTTGCCGTACATCGGCTAGCGCCGCCTCCACCGCGCTGACCGCGGCCAGGATGCACGGCGTGGCCGCGGTGATCGAGCGGCTGACCAGGTGGCCGGGGCCGTAGCGGGAGTGGATCTCGGCCAGCCGCTCGCGTACGTGCAGGTGTTGTCCGTCGGGGCCGGTGGTCATGTCGCAGTAGGTCAGGGCGTCGGCCAGCATCGACCGCTCGGGCGGGAACTCGCTGATGAGCGCGTCGAACAGGCCGCGTTCGGTCGCCTCGTTGACCGCGCAGGAGTGATGCGCCACCAGCCGGCACAAGGTCTCATCCGCCCCGGCGACATCCCGCAGGTAGCGCGCGCCGTCGAGGGGGTGGAATCCGGTGTCGACCAGATCGGGGGAGTAGCCGACATCGTGCAGGTAGGCCGCGGCGGTCAGCGTCTCGACCTGGTCACCGAGGATCGGGGCGAGCGAGGCGGCCCGGGCCGCCACGCCCTGGGTGTGCGCCCACCGCCGGGGAAGCCGCTCTGCGAGAAGTCGTTTCGCCAGGTCGCGTGCCCACTCCGCCTGTCCCACACGTCGACTGTAGGCTCCCCTGCCCGGCACCGACCTAGACCCTGGAATCAGACGTCCCAGGACGTCTTGGTGCCGGGCGGACGAACCGGCCCTTTCCATGTCGGGAGACGATCAGCCCTTCGCGTTCCAGCTCCGCGAAGGCCTGCCGTACCGTGTTGCGCGACGCGTCATACAACCAGCACAGCTCGGCCTCGCTCGGCAGCGGGTCACCCGGCGCGAGGTCGCCCCGTTTGATCTTCTGCTCGAGCTCGCTCGCGATCACCTGGTACCGGTAGGGGGCGCTGACGGTCTGCGCTCCCGCCCGGACCAAGCGCCCCTTGGACGGGACGGTCAGGATCAACCCGTCCGCTTCCAGGGCTTCGAGCGCGCGGCGGATCGTGTTCCTGGCGACGCGGAACTCCGCCGACAGGGCGGCCTCCGAGGGCAGGATCGAGCCCGCTTGGTACACCCCGGTGGTGATGCGTTCCCGCAGCCGGGCGGCGACCTGCCGGTACACGCGCCATCCGGTCAGCCACCCGCCCCGCATCTCAGGCTCCGTAGGCATCGGTGACCCTCGACAGATCGATGCTGAGCTCGCCCTGTTCCCCCTCGCGCCAGCCCTCCCGTGCCGCCTTCTCGATCCGGTCGGCCGCCGGCACCAGGCGCAGGCACGAGACTCGCTCGTCGTGCTGGTCGCCCCAGTAGAACCAGAAGAACGCCGGATGCACGTAGACGCGGCGGGTGCGAAGGCGGCTGTCGAGCACCTCCAGCGCGGGCCGGCCGTACTGGTCGACGATTAAGACCGTCGTGATCCCGCGCTGCTCCAGCTCATCGTGCAGCTCCGTCAGCAGCCGTTCCTGAGCGGACCGCTGTCTTTCGCGGATCGGTGGGGTCGGCTCCATTCGGTTGATGCTCCTTTCGGCTTCTGGACGATCCGGGCGCGTGATCTCGTGCGCCCTGCGCCGAATGAGCATCCGCCCGGGAGTGGAATCTCTACACCGCAACTGGGGGACGTCTAGGGACGTCTTGTGCTAGCGTCGCAGGCAGCCCGACGTTCCCAGGAGGAGCGCCCACGTGAGCGACACCCTTCGCCACGCCCTCGCCAAGGCCAGACTCCAACCCGTCGACGTCGCCGCCGCGCTCGGGGTCGACCCCAAGACCGTCGACCGCTGGCTCAAAGGCCGCACTCCCTACCCCCGCCACCGGTGGGCCCTCGCCGATCTGCTCAAGGTGGACGAGACCGAGCTGTGGCCCGAGGCGGACCACCCCCGCCGCGCGATCTCCTCAGAGGTGCAGGCGGTCTACCCCCACCGCTGGACCGTTCCACGCACGGTGTGGACTCGCCACTTCCAGGCGGCAACCCGCGAGATCGGCATCCTCGCCTACAGCGCGTTGTTCCTCGCCGAGGACGCGGGGATCATCAGGCTGCTCGCAGAACGCGCTCGCGCCGGGGTCAAGGTCCGCATCCTCCTCGGCGACCCCGGCAGCCCTGAAGTCGCCGCCCGGGGAATCGAAGAAGGCATCGGCCCCGACGTCATGGCAGCGCGGATCAGAAACGCCCTTACGCTCTATCGGCCACTGGAAGAAGTCGCAGGCGTCGAGATCCGCCTCCATACGACCACGCTGTACAACTCGATCTACCGCGCAGACGACGACCTGCTCGTCAACGCCCACACCTACGGCACACCGGCAGCGCAATCCCCGGTCATCCAGCTACGGGCAGCCGAAGATGAGGGCGCAGCGGCGGTCTACCTCGCCAGTCTCGAACGCGTCTGGGCAACCGCGAAGCCGCTTGGCGATTCGCACGCATCCGGCCGCCGCTCATGATCGAAAGCAAATTTTCTTTCCGTCATCAAGGCGGCCCGCCTTCGGCGGCCCGCACGCGCGCCGGGCGGCCAGCCGGCCGGGCATGCGGCTCTTCGGCCGGTCCCGGCCGGCGCCGTCCGCGCGCTCTCAGGCACCGAAGGCAGAACTCCAAGGCGGCGAAGAGCAACGCGGCGCACGACGACCAGGACGATGCGGACCCGCTCGCCGAGGAACCCGGAAGGTTAGAACGGCAGGGGGCTCTGCCCCCTGCACCCCCGGCCCTCCTCGGAGATGGAGCCGGAAACGGTGACGGTGGATGGCGGTCATCTCCTCGTCGGCACCCGGAGGGATGCCAGACCGGCCGCCCAAGGTCAAGCCGTCGAGTGCAAATAGGCCAACCAGCAGGTGCGGAAGGTCACCGGGAGTCTGGAACACGCGAACGACTGCTTGACCCCAGGCGTCCGGCCCGGCATGGCTACGCCTGCCCGACGAGGAGATGACCACCCAGGCCCCTCGCTACCTTTCTGAAGGTGCGTAACGCCCGGTGCGGTGACGATCGAACCGAAATGCGCGATCACCTTGGTGTGCACAGGCAATTTCTTGTTTCAGACGCCACTTCTGTGGGCCGCTAACGTCACCGGCAGCGCAAGAGTCGTCGGGACGAACCACCGAAGCGATAGCTCGGATGTATGCCTGCGAGAGCGGATTGGCTTTCATGTCCATTTTCGAGAACGCCCATCACCGTCCGTACTTGTGCACTAAGGTCCCCCTGTAACCTAAATGAGGGGAGTTATCTCATATGCCCTACGAGGCTCTGGCGCCCTGGCTCTTCGGTGTCAGGATCTTGATCATCCACATCCGGGATGGCGCGTGCTCGCCGCATTCGGGTCAAGCTCACGCTGAAGTTGGCGATCTTGACGTTGTCGGCATGTGTCGCATGACGGCGCAGGCCCGCCCGCTAGCCTTCTAGGGATGATGATCGCTAACCCGCCCAGGTCGGCAGACATCGTTGCGATCCGTCCAGGGTGAACTGGCCCCAGGCTACGAGAGAACGGTCAGCTTCTTCTCCTTCGATGCTGATTTGTCGGTCGCGGCTGCTAGAGATGGATCTTGTTGCACCTGGCCTCCTAAAGAGTGTGCCGTGGGGGTTTCGGTGAGGTTTCGGATAGACGTGGCGGCGGACGACGCCGAGATGCCGTGGGCCGATGTCCACGGAGCGGCCCGAGGTGTTGTTTATGACCTGCTACGCAGCCAAGATGCGCAGTTGGCCACGCAGTTGCATGACGTGGGATGGCAGGGAAGCCCGCTCCGGCCCGTGGGGATATCCCCGCCCGTCTTTTTCGGGGTGAAGCGTCGCACGGCCGCCTATGCGATGTCGGGACAGGGTTCGGTGTGGTTGGGCTCGCCAGAACCTCGTATCGCCGGGTGTCTTCTGGCGGGGGTGGCGGGAAGGCGGGAGATCCGCTGGGGTGGCACGGTGCTCCGGGTGAAGGGGGTGGCGCTCGATCCGGTGAGGGATCACTCGTCGGGGGAGTCGATCTTAGTGACTGGCTCGCCGGTCTTGGTCAAGCATGACGACCGGTATCTGCTGCCGGATGACGCCCTGTATGAGAAGCGACTGGTTCACAACCTGCGGCACAAGGCGGATCTCCTGGGCTTGCCCAATGACGTCGAGCTCGAGGTCTTGGATGCAGGTCCGCGGCGGCTGTTCTACGTCGAGAAGGCTCCTCGGGTTGGTGCCACGGTGCGGGTCCGGGTGCGTGCTGCTCCGGTGTTGCTTGATGCGCTCGTGGACTGGGGTCTGGGTCTGTGCACGACACAGGGGTTCGGATGGGTGCGGTAGGCGCTCCGGTCGCAAGGCTGCGGTTGAGTGAGCATCCGTTACAGCGGTGTGGGGCATGGGCGGTCGCGGTGCTTTGCGACCGGGAACGCCCTGAGCAGGTAAGCGGCAGCGACCTTGATGCGGTTGCCGAGCGCGTGGTCTCAGACGTCGTTGTCGCGGCGACGGCGCGGCCGGATACGGCGGCTTATGACTGGTGGAAAGTCCTGTTCGCGTTGTATCCGAACTCGCGGGCTACTCATGCGAAACGCGAACGTGACCCAGCCCGCCTGCGTCCTGAGATAGGCGCCATGTTCGCACCTGACCCGGCCGAGGGAGCGCTGCTCCCCTGCACATTCTGTGGGGAGCCCTGCAGCGTGCTGTGGTCGAAGTCGATGCTGCCGATGTTCGACTCGGTTCGTGCGGTGAACACGCTGCCGCCGGGGTTGGCTGGCTGGCCTGTCTGCCGGTCCTGCCGGGTGGCGTTGTGGGCCTTGCCGTACGGGGCGTGGGTGACGGCCGGCTCGGCCACTGTGGTGACCAGTGACAGCCAGATGGTGGAGCGCAGAGTCGTGGCCCGCAATGTTCGTCGGGCTGGGCGCATTCTGCAAAGCGGCTTTGAAGGTCTTCCCGCAGGCGCGGGGCCGGAGGCGGTAACACTGCAAGCACTTCGCGCCCATAGTACAGAGCGTGCGGTCACCGCGACGTTATGGACGTTCAAAAACGATAACCAGGAGCCATGGCTCCGGATAACCGCGACTCGTAGCGGGGTTGCCCGATTCCTGGCGCTGATGCTGTCGGACAGCGATTGCCGCCAGGGCTGGTGGAAGCTGCGCAAGCACTTGGAGTGGCGTGACAAGTCCGGGCGGGTAATCCAGGACGGGGCAACAGCGGCTGCACGCACCCTGTTTGATCCCGACGGCAGGCAAGTCGACCGGCTGCCCGCTGAACTGCTGAGACTCGCCAAGGATACCGACCGTGTCACCGAGTCGACGCTCTTTGAGTGGCGTGCGCTGTGTCGTCTTTATCTGGAGGTCATGCACGAGATGAAAACCGACATCGGCGAGCTGAAAAAACTCGCCGGTCTACTGGTGGACTGGATCGACGACAAGCAGAACCCTCGCAGCAAGTTCAACGAATACCGTCAAGTGGCCGGCAGCGGTTATGAGCTGCACAAGCTACTGATGCGGGCCATGTCGCGCCTCTATCTCGACGGCAGGAAACCGCTCGATATCACCGGCATCACTAACCGCGGCCTGTTTGAGCCTGGTTCACCGGGCTGGTTACTGCGCGCACAACTGTTCTTCGAAGTCATGGCGGAACTCGCCAAACGGGATATCTCCATCGCGGGTAAAGCCGACGACACCGACGAGGACGAACAAGCAGAGATGCGGTTCGACCTGTCAGCCGATCCGCTCAGCACCGACGAGGAGGAGTACGCCTGATGGCCTACCTGGCAGGCAAGATCGTGCTTGCGGTCCACGCGGGCGCACCGAACAACGGCAAGGGTGATGGTTCGACGACCACACCGGTAAAGAAGGCGCGGGTGCGGGGCAAGACCTATCCCTACGTCTCGGCGCAGGCGTTTCGCCGGTGGCTGCGTGACACCATGACCGCGATGGGTGCGGTGGCCTCGCCCACGGAGCGGGTCGGCAAGGCGCAGGGCAAGGCACAGAAGGCGACGACGGAGGCAAATCCGATCAAGTACGCCGACGATGACCTGTTCGGCTACATGAAGGCCACCGCCAAGGCGGCCGATACGGCAACGACATTGCGGGATTCGCCGTTCATGGTCGGTACGTTCATGGCGGTCGAGCCGGCGCCGCCGACGCCGGACTTCGGTGTGATGTCGCGGGGCATCGATGAGCCGGTCCTGCACAGCCACGAGTTCTACACCGCCGACCTGGCCGCACCGTTCCTGCTCGATCTGCCGCGGGTGGGCACCTTCACCCTTCCTGGGCCGAACGGGGCCGGGCGTGCCAACTACCTGGATGAGAAGACCACGCTCGCCCTTGCTGAAGCCGTACAGGCCGGGGCCGTGGCGACGACCTTCCGTGGATCCCGCGCGATTCGCCTGCCGCTGGAAATCCGGCGCGAGCGGGTCGCGCTGCTGCTGGATGCGCTCGCTGCGCTGACCGGCGGCGCCAAGAAGGCGTTGCACTACGGTGATCGTACGCCCGCGCTTGTCGCCGTGGTCGCGATGTCCGGTGGTGTCAATCCGCTGGGGTTCGTCATCGACGGCGCTGAGGACGGTTCCGGCTTGCAGGTTAGGGCGGATGTTCTGCGTCAGGAGCTTGCTGCCTGGGACGGAGAGTGGCAGCCACCAGTACGGTTCGGCTGGCGGCCCGGTTTCCGAAACAGCGTGCGCGAGGAGTTCGAAAAGGGGCTCGGTGACCTCCTTGATGCCGGGCAGGTGACCCTCGACCACCCGCGGTCGATGCTCCGAGACCTGGCAGCGGAGATCCGTGCTGGCCGGCATGACGCCTGGTTCGACGACCCAGAGCGGTGACCGCGATGGCCGAACAGCCCATCAAAGCGGTACGGATCGAGCTATATGCGCCGGTGGCATCCTTTCGCGATCCGATGTTCCCCGGAACCACACGGTGCCTGCCGGTGCCCCCGCTTTCGACGGTGCGTGGCATGCTCGCCGCCGCGACCGGCCGTCCCACCGAACCGGTCCCCCTCGGAATGTGCGCGCACGCCGACGGCGGCGGGATCGACGCCGAGACCTACCACCCGATCGCTGCGGACGGCTCTAACCCGGCGATCGCCGGGCGGGTCAGTGCCGGTAAGGGCGGGATGACCCTGCGCGAGCGCCCGTTCCTGGTCGGCGTGCACCTGACCGTGTGGATCCCACTCCCGGATGGCGACCGGATCGCCGCGGCGCTGCGCCGCCCGGTCTGGGGTCTGCGACTTGGCCGGTCACAAGACCTGGTCCATATCCGCAGCATCACCCGGGTCACCCTCTACCCTGCCGATACCGCAGTGGTCGGCCACGCCGTGGCTCCGCTCGGTGGCCATGACGCCCCGAACGCGACCTCGCTCCGCCTCGCCGAGACCATCACTACCGATCGTCTGCGCACTCGGTACGGGACGTTTCTGTGGTGTCTGCAAGCAGCCGGCCAGCACCGCGTACATGGGGCCTATCGTGACCAGGACCAGGCGGTCTGGCTGCACTCGCCACCCGAGCAGACCCGACTGGACGACCCGGAGCTGGCGCACGTTCTGGCCAAGTCATCCAGCGGTTCCGGGCTCGGCCGCCCGGAACTGCTCACCCAGCACAGCCTGTCCGTACGGGAGGCGGCCCGGGCCGTTGCCGACCGGATCGGCTCACCGGGGGTGCTGGCCAGCCGACCCGGGTTCTGGTCGGCGGTGGAGACTGCTGCCCTGCTGCACGATGCGGGCAAGGTCGCGGAAGGGTTCCAGCGTCAGCTCCGGACCAACGGAGAAGTGTGGGGAGAACGCCACGAGGTGCTCTCGCTCGCGTACGTCGACCTGCTCACCCGCGACTTGCCGGAGCCGGATCGCCTGTTGGTCGCCACCGGGGTGGCCTTCCACCACAAGCCCCTGGTCGCCGACGGCCGATATAGCCTGATCGAAGGCTACGCCGACATCGCCGACTGGGAGCGCAAGTTCGGCCGTGATCCCGACCCGTCTCCCGGCCGGCCGCGTATCCAGGTGCCGCTCGCCCGTCATCACGCACTTCTGAGATGGCTGGCCGACAACCTCCAGGTCACCCCACCCCAGGAGGAGCGCAAGCTGTGGGAGCTGGCCCGCGACACCTTCGCCCGCCTTTGCGACCACTGGCTCGATCCCGTACCCGATGAAGTCGGACTGATCGCCGTCCTGTTGCAAGGAGCAGTGACCCTGGCCGATCACTCGGGCTCCGCACATGTTCCTTTGCAGAGTCACATGCCGCTGCCACGCGGCTTCATCACCCGGCTTGTATCCGCCTATCCCCACCAAAAGCAAGCCGCAGAGGTCAGCGGGAACCTTGTGTTAACTGCGCCCACCGGCAGCGGTAAGACTGAGGCCGGTCTGGCATGGGCCTCTCGGCAACTCGACGACATGCCCGCCCAGCCCCGCTTGGTATGGGTGCTGCCCTACCGTGCCTCGATCGACGCCGCCCGGAAGCGATTCCGCGGCGTCCTGGAGGCCCCACCGGGCGAGAAGCACCCCGATATCGGCGTCGTGCATGCCACTGCAGCCCGGACCCTGCTCACCGAGGCGGTCGCGGACGACCGCTCACCGGGGGCAGACGACGCGCGCAAGGCACACAGTCGTGCCGGGGCCATGCGGCTGTTCGCCCAGCGGATCCGGGTTACCACCCCCTACCAACTCCTGCGTGCGGCGATCGCCGGGCCCCGCTACTCGAGCGTCTTGCTGGAGCAGGCCAACGCGTTGTTCGTGCTGGATGAGCTGCATGCCTACGAGCCGGACACCTTTGGCCGGCTCTGCGCCGCGATGCGGATGTGGCAACGGCTCGGCAGCCGAGTTGCAGTGCTGTCGGCCACCCTCGCACCACCGATGCTCGACCTGATCGCCGATACCCTCGGCCCGTCCGTTCGCTTCTGTAGGGCAGAGCCGGGGACAGCGCCGGATCGGCACCGGCTGGTCATCGACGATCAGCCCATCACCACCCCGTCGAGCTTGGACCGCATCCGCGGGTGGCTCATGGACGGGCACAGTGTGCTCGTCGTCGCCAACACCGTCGCCACCGCCCAGCGCCTGTTCACCGAACTCGCTCCCACGGCTCGACAGGCCTGCCCCGGCGACCCGGACGCGGCCATCCTGCTGCACTCCCGCTTCCGCGCCGACGACCGAGCACGGATCGAGCAGCGCATCCTCGCCCGCCACCCTGAGCGAAAAGCAGGCGAGATCCATCGCCGCGGTGGCCTGGTCGTGGCCACGCAGGTGCTCGAAGTATCCCTATGTCTGGACTTCGATCGCGGGGCAAGCGAGCTGGCACCCATCGAGGCGCTCGCCCAGCGTGCGGGACGCGTCAACCGGCGCGGACGGCATCCCGAGGGCATCGTGGAGTTCCGCATCCACCCAGTGGAGGACCCACGGCCCTACGATCCGGGCGCCCTCGACGCCGCGATGTTCGCCCTTCATCAGGTCCCAGGGCCGATCATCTCCGAAGAGACGATCGAGTCCTGGCTGAAGGTCGCCTACGAGACCTCCTGGGGCTTGCAGTGGCTTGCCGAAGCGCGCCATCACCGTGACGACTTCGAACGCGACTTCCTCACCTTCACCGATCCTTTCGTTGACCGCAGCGAGTTCGCCAGACGCCTGGACGAGGCCTTCGACAGCACCGATGTCCTGCTCGCCACCGACGTCGAGGTATACAAGCGACGGGCCTTCCGCCTGGATGGCCACCCACTCCTGGCTGCCGGCCTACTCATCCCCATCCGCTATACGCAACTCGCACGCCTGAAAGCCGACAACGCCGCCCGACTCGACCGCGATCTTCGCCTGTGGGTGATTGACGTGCCGTACGACGATAAGAACGGGCTCACTTTGCCCGCAGGCAGCGGCGGCAGGCTGGCCGACGTGATTGTGGACGAAGTGCTGTGAACACCGACGACGGTATCGGCGGGGTCCACATCAAATACCTCCTGCACTGCCCCCGGCAGTTGTGGCTGTACATGCGGGGCTACCGCCCCGAACAGCGCAGCGACATCGTCGCCTACGGGCAGGCTGTGGATGAGAGCACCTACACCCGCCACCGTGACATCGACCTGGGGCAAGCCAAGATCGACTGGGTGACGACCGGGGCTATCGTTCACGAGACGAAGTCCTCCCGCGTCCCTTCAGAGCAGCATGAAGCCCAAGTCCGCCACTACTGCCTGCTGCTCGAGCGACGCGGCGTCACCGTACGGCACGGCGTCATCCACTACCCCCTGATCCGCCGCACCGTAACCGTCACCTGGGACGACCACGCACGCGCCCTGGCCGAGGAAACCGAACGGCAAGCGCTCACCGTGATCAACATGCCAGAAAGTCCCGCCCGCCGCGAGCGCTCCCACTGCCGCTCCTGCTCCTACAACGACTACTGCTGGGGAGAGCTGTGACCGCCGCTGCACGCACCTACTGGCTAACCGAGCCGTGCCGAATCCGGCGCGAAGGCGACAGCATCCGCGTGGAACGCACGGACAGCACCCCAGTCCGGATCCCCATCACTGATATCCGCGATCTGGTCGCCTTTGACCACGTGGACATCAACACGTCAGCAGTATCCCTGCTCAGCAGGCACGGGATCATGATTCATATCCTCGACCACTATGGAAACTACGCCGGCGCCATCACCCCGGCCGAGGACATGAGCTCAGCCCACGTCCTGCGCAGCCAAGTCACACTCACCGCCGATCACGAAACCCGCCTCACCATCGGCAGAGCCCTCGTCGCCACCACCGCGGCAAACGTCAAGTGGGCCCTGGACACCGACCTGCTTGACGCACCACTACACAGGCTGAAAGAACAACTGGCTGCCTGCGAATCGAGCGAGCAACTGATGGGTGCGGAAGGAAACTTCCGGCGTAGCGCCTGGGCTGTCCTGGACACCATGCTGCCCCCTTGGCTGCGGCTAGAGGGCCGCAGTCGACGCCCACCATCCAACGCGGGAAACGCCTTCATCAGCTACGCCAACTCCATCACCTACGCCCGGGTGCTCACCGCACTGCGGTGCACACCACTGCATCCCGCGCTCGGCTTCCTGCATGCCGACACCGACCGCCGCCGCAACACTCTCGCCCTCGATCTTGCCGAATTATTCAAGCCGTTATTCGCCGAACGTCTGCTAAAGCGAGCTGCTGCCCAAAAGACACTCCGTCCCAGCGACTTCGAAAGCGATGTCGGCTACGCATCCCTCAGCAAACAGGGCCGCAAGAAAACCGCCGAGCTCATACGCGCGGAGCTGGCTACGACCGTCTACCACCGGGCCCTACGCCGCAAAGTTTCCTACGAAGAACTCATCCACCTTGAAGCCCTCAAACTCGTACGGCTCTGCCTCGAAGGCACGTCGTACAAGCCCTTCCACCCCTGGTGGTGATAAGTGTTCGTTATCCTCGTCTATGACACCCTCGCCGAACGCAACCCCGGCATCCTCAAGATATGCCGACAGTATCTCCACTGGGTGCAACGCAGCGTCTTCCAAGGTGAATTGTCCGAAGCCCAACACCGCCGACTCGTCGCAGCGATCAAAGACCATGTCGATCCTGCCTACGACAGCGTCCTCATCTACCGCATACCGGGTGCGGATCTCGTCCAAACTGAACTCATCGGCCAGCCTCTGGGCAACAGCGATTCCATACTGTGACCCCTCTGACCTGCGCTTCTGCATAACCGCCGGTCTGCTGCAGATCACGGCCCAGCAGGCATGCCTACTCTGGGTGTGACCTGCGCCTTTACCCTGGGGTTCGCTCATTACCCCTGGAGGGATCGCAACCGAATCGACGTCGGGATGGCATCCGACGTCCCTTTCTGGTTCGCTCATTACCCCTGGAGGGATCGCAACGGCCACAAGGTCGTCTCCGGTGAGCGTGAAAAGCGTTCGCTCATTACCCCTGGAGGGATCGCAACAGGAGCGTGGGGGCCGGATCCGTGACGGTGAGGCCGATCGTTCGCTCATTACCCCTGGAGGGATCGCAACGCCTTCCGCGACGAGGGAGCCGACGGGACGGAGACGGGTTCGCTCATTACCCCTGGAGGGATCGCAACCACGTCTAGGCGAAGCCGATTTGGTTATGCGTTGCTCAGGTTCGCTCATTACCCCTGGAGGGATCGCAACTCCATCCCTTGTCATTGGAGGTGTTTCATGACTACTGCTGTTCGCTCATTACCCCTGGAGGGATCGCAACGTGTACCGGGCGCTGGGGTGCCGGGCCAGGAAAACGGTTCGCTCATTACCCCTGGAGGGATCGCAACTCAGCGCCCTTAGCAGCAGTAAGACCCGGCGTCCTCGAGTTCGCTCATTACCCCTGGAGGGATCGCAACGCTGGGCCCACAGTGGTCTTCACGCCGCCCTCTTCCGTTCGCTCATTACCCCTGGAGGGATCGCAACCCGTCCTGAAACAGCTTGGCGCAATCTTTGTTGACATCGGGTTCGCTCATTACCCCTGGAGGGATCGCAACCGGCCCACAGCGCACGCTCCAGCCGCCGCAGACGATGTTCGCTCATTACCCCTGGAGGGATCGCAACTCGACGAGGAGCCCGCACCCACCGCCGCGGCGGCGGGTTCGCTCATTACCCCTGGAGGGATCGCAACCATGGGGCCGCCTTATCGCATGGGGCCGCCCATGCGGGTTCGCTCATTACCCCTGGAGGGATCGCAACGACGGCCATCGAGGATGGCCAGGAGCGAGGCGACGTTCGCTCATTACCCCTGGAGGGATCGCAACCGGATCAGCCTCCCAGAAGGCGGCGCGCTGCCCCGCGTTCGCTCATTACCCCTGGAGGGATCGCAACGCATGGCGAGCTTCCGGCTGGTGAGTGCTCATCGTGTTCGCTCATTACCCCTGGAGGGATCGCAACAGGACTGGTTGTCTCAGCTCCTCGTCTCCTGGCTGCTCCGTTCGCTCATTACCCCTGGAGGGATCGCAACAAGTGGAGCAGGATTACCCCGGCTTCGCTTCGGAGTTCGCTCATTACCCCTGGAGGGATCGCAACCGTGTCGTGTTCTCCGCGCTTGATAAGGCGAAGGCGGTTCGCTCATTACCCCTGGAGGGATCGCAACATTTGCGGCAGCTGATGAGCCACGGCCATTTGAGGTTCGCTCATTACCCCTGGAGGGATCGCAACAGGAGACCGGGGACGGGCGCAAGTGGACCGTGGTGTTCGCTCATTACCCCTGGAGGGATCGCAACCCGATCTGCCGGAGCAAGCCGCCGGTTGCGTCCTGGGGTTCGCTCATTACCCCTGGAGGGATCGCAACACGGGGTGGGGGCCGCGCCCTCACCATGTTCACGGGGTTCGCTCATTACCCCTGGAGGGATCGCAACCTGAGCGCCTGCACGAGCGGGTTAGTCTCCCTGCGCGTTCGCTCATTACCCCTGGAGGGATCGCAACATTTTTTCGGCGGTATTCGGGTCTACCCCAATGCCGTGGTGTTCGCTCATTACCCCTGGAGGGATCGCAACAGCTTGTGCCTCAATCATGGCCCACGCCCAGAGGCGTTCGCTCATTACCCCTGGAGGGATCGCAACAGGAGACCGGGGACGGGCGCAAGTGGACCGTGGTGTTCGCTCATTACCCCTGGAGGGATCGCAACACGCTCACGTAGCCGCGGGCGCGTGCCACCTCTGGGGTTCGCTCATTACCCCTGGAGGGATCGCAACGCAGCGGCCGTCACGAGCGGATTCGCGCTCATCGGGTTCGCTCATTACCCCTGGAGGGATCGCAACCCGGCGGCCACAGCCATGGGGATGACGGTGGCGAGGTTCGCTCATTACCCCTGGAGGGATCGCAACCGGCCTCCGGTGCTGGACTCACCGGGGGCCGCTTTCAGTTCGCTCATTACCCCTGGAGGGATCGCAACCCAGTGGCGATCAGCCGCCTCAGCTCGACGCGGTGCGTTCGCTCATTACCCCTGGAGGGATCGCAACTTCCGCTGTTGGCGACGGCTTGCCTTTCCGGGAGGTTCGCTCATTACCCCTGGAGGGATCGCAACCCCGCGGGCGCTTTGGATGTGCAGGTCCTCCATGGGTTCGCTCATTACCCCTGGAGGGATCGCAACTCAGCTCCGCGGTAGCGCTCCCACTCTGGTGGGAGGGTGTTCGCTCATTACCCCTGGAGGGATCGCAACTAGTAGGCCTCGTCCAGTAACGGGTGGGTGGTCGCCGTTCGCTCATTACCCCTGGAGGGATCGCAACTGGTCATTTCGGGTCCTTTCGGTCGTGGTCTGGGGGTTCGCTCATTACCCCTGGAGGGATCGCAACGTGAGGTAGGCGCGCAGCCATGCGGCGGCGGGGGCGGTTCGCTCATTACCCCTGGAGGGATCGCAACTAGATGAGTACGCCGCACCGGTGCACCTGCGCCTGTTCGCTCATTACCCCTGGAGGGATCGCAACTTTTCCGGTGGGCTGCGGAGCGTGTGGGGCGAGGGTGAGTTCGCTCATTACCCCTGGAGGGATCGCAACCGTGGTCCTCGGAAGCGCACAGCACCACGAGGGTCACCTCCGGTTCGCTCATTACCCCTGGAGGGATCGCAACAGCCGGCGGTGGCCGCCTGGTTCGCCGACCAGCACGTTCGCTCATTACCCCTGGAGGGATCGCAACCCCACTCGACGGCGCGCATCAACATCTGGTGCGGGGCAGGTTCGCTCATTACCCCTGGAGGGATCGCAACTCGTCATCGTGCTGGTGGCCGTTTGGGTTGCCGCGCTGGTTCGCTCATTACCCCTGGAGGGATCGCAACAGCTGGCCACAGCGGCCGCCCACTGAGCCGCAGGGGAGTTCGCTCATTACCCCTGGAGGGATCGCAACCATCCCCTCCGCGAAATCGACAGCAGTCCCGGCGGCCAGTTCGCTCATTACCCCTGGAGGGATCGCAACAGGATCACGACGATGAGCGGCCAGACCGCTGAAGGTGTTCGCTCATTACCCCTGGAGGGATCGCAACTCGTCGACCAACCCGGCCACGTAGGCGACCTGGTACCCGGTTCGCTCATTACCCCTGGAGGGATCGCAACTGGTCTGGGGCCCTATCCCCCATCATTTAGGAAGCGCGTTCGCTCATTACCCCTGGAGGGATCGCAACCCCTCTCCGCTCACGTCACCGCCGCCTACCTCAACATGTTCGCTCATTACCCCTGGAGGGATCGCAACGCGGTGATCGTGGAGTTGGTGAGCTGGACGTTGTCCGCGTCCCAGACCAGTTCGCTCATTACCCCTGGAGGGATCGCAACATCACCGTCACCACCCAGACCGGATGGCCAGTCTCCGGGTTCGCTCATTACCCCTGGAGGGATCGCAACCCGCCATCGCCACGGTGCCGGCGAGGCGAGAGGCCGGGGGTTCGCTCATTACCCCTGGAGGGATCGCAACGCGACATCACCGCCAGACTCCATGGGCCCGCCGGCGAGTTCGCTCATTACCCCTGGAGGGATCGCAACGTGCCGAGCTGCGCGAGCGCAACATCAATCTGTGGGGTTCGCTCATTACCCCTGGAGGGATCGCAACCGGAGGCGTTCATGGGCGAGGTCGAGGTCGAGCTCGGTTCGCTCATTACCCCTGGAGGGATCGCAACGCAAAGAACCGCTCCGGAATTGGCTCGCTCAAGTGAGGTTCGCTCATTACCCCTGGAGGGATCGCAACGCGATTGACAGCGTGAAGTCCACGATCAGCAGCGGCCTGTTCGCTCATTACCCCTGGAGGGATCGCAACGTGTACTTGCGCTCGGTCATGGTGCTCCAAAGGAAAGTTCGCTCATTACCCCTGGAGGGATCGCAACGTCGCTGGGTCGAGGATGACGACTCCTACCGCGTGTTCGCTCATTACCCCTGGAGGGATCGCAACATGCCGACGGTGCGGCCGGGGCTCGATGCCGACGGTGTTCGCTCATTACCCCTGGAGGGATCGCAACCGGAAAGCTCACTGAGCGTAACGCGGACTTCCTCCGTGTTCGCTCATTACCCCTGGAGGGATCGCAACATGGCGACGCTCACGTAATCGCCGCTAGCGAGTCGGTTCGCTCATTACCCCTGGAGGGATCGCAACTACAGCTCGAGGCCGAACGTGATCAATCCAGCGTGTTCGCTCATTACCCCTGGAGGGATCGCAACCCGCCGCCGCGGATGGGCTCGCCGCCGACGCCCGCCTCCCGTTCGCTCATTACCCCTGGAGGGATCGCAACGCGAACATCAGCTTCAACCCGTACCGTGACCTGCGCGGGTTCGCTCATTACCCCTGGAGGGATCGCAACAGCCCCGGCCGCACTGGCCGGACCGTCGGCATGTTCGCTCATTACCCCTGGAGGGATCGCAACGGGCCAACCTCCGCGTACATCTCTCGGGCGAGCTGGTTCGCTCATTACCCCTGGAGGGATCGCAACATCGGCACCAGTTGCCGGCTGACCTCGAGCAGGTGTTCGCTCATTACCCCTGGAGGGATCGCAACAGAAGCTGGAGGCGTACACGGCGCAGTTCGTCGCCGGGTTCGCTCATTACCCCTGGAGGGATCGCAACTCCTCACCCTTGGGCGGCCGGGCCCCGGTGGCCATGGTTCGCTCATTACCCCTGGAGGGATCGCAACGTTCCGATCGGGTGCGCGAGCGTGATCTCAACTTGTTCGCTCATTACCCCTGGAGGGATCGCAACGCGGGCAGTCGATGAGCACGTGATCGTAGCGGTCGGCAGGTTCGCTCATTACCCCTGGAGGGATCGCAACTTGAAAACGCCGTCTGACCAGGTAAGACGCCGAAGTTCGCTCATTACCCCTGGAGGGATCGCAACGCTGTGAGTGGGTTGTCCTGGCTGCCTTGGTGCCCGCGTTCGCTCATTACCCCTGGAGGGATCGCAACTCGCAACAATCCAGCGTGTACTCGACCGCCCGGGCGTTGCTGAGTTCGCTCATTACCCCTGGAGGGATCGCAACTGGTCGCGGACCAGCCTGGTTGTGGTCTTGTGTAGGTTCGCTCATTACCCCTGGAGGGATCGCAACCTGCCACCTGGTACAGCTCCCGGGAGCTGTAGATCTTCTGTTCGCTCATTACCCCTGGAGGGATCGCAACATGAGGAGGACGCGGCGGCCCATCTCGGCGAGGGCGCCGGTTCGCTCATTACCCCTGGAGGGATCGCAACTGAGTGGTCAGCTTGGGGAGCTGGGCATTGCGCCGTGTTCGCTCATTACCCCTGGAGGGATCGCAACTGAGGGCTCGGGGGATGAAAGACACTGGCTTCACCCTGGTTCGCTCATTACCCCTGGAGGGATCGCAACTCCCCGCTTCCGGTCTCGACTGCGAGCCCCTCATGTTCGCTCATTACCCCTGGAGGGATCGCAACCCGACGCCATCGCCGCCGGGGAGATCGACGACGGCGGCGTTCGCTCATTACCCCTGGAGGGATCGCAACGGGCCAACGCGGCGGCGATCTGCTGCGCAACCTGCCCAGGTTCGCTCATTACCCCTGGAGGGATCGCAACACCCCCGGTGTCCCCCCCGGAGCCCGGTTCGCTCATTACCCCTGGAGGGATCGCAACCTTCGGCGAGTTCGGCGCGCATCT
>ERZ795042.535-NODE-535-length-29927-cov-80.488384_pt1 | contig 29927 bp, 24 predicted proteins | sample MGYA00375126_ERZ795042 | MGnify/ENA primary metagenome ERZ795042 (study PRJEB30171, sample SAMN05518105) | compost metagenome | isolation source: Feedstock adapted compost from Newby Island compost facility, Milpitas, CA | place: USA:Newby Island compost facility...
GGGACGGTGGTCAACACCTCACTTGGCCCTGCCAAGGATGTTCTCGGTGACACGCCCGAAGCAGAAACAGCAAACCAGCGCCCCACGTATCAGACCATCGTGACGGGCGCTGACCTCAAAGACGCATTCCCGACCACGGACAACGTCGGAGCCCTTGTCGTCGGGTTCCAGCTCAAGTCCGATGCAGCGGACAAGTTCTACCAGTACACCAGCACGCACATCGGCCAGCCGATGTCGATTGTCGTCGACAAGCGGGTAATTGAGACCGCCACGATCCAGAATGCAATCCGTGATCAAGGCATCATTACCGGCCTCAGTGCCCAGGGCGTCAACGACCTAGTGCTGCAACTCAAGTCCGGTGCGCTGGCTGTCCCGCTTGAGGTTGTGCAGAGCCGCACGGTTGGCCCAACACTTGGGCAAGACTCCATTCACAAGAGCATTATCGCTGGTCTGGTCGGCCTTGGACTCGTCGCTTTCTTCATGATTGCCTACTACCGCCTTCCCGGCGTGATTTCGGTAATCGCCCTCTTGCTCTATACGGCGTTCGTCTTCGCGCTGTTTAAGGCCATCCCCGTTGTGTTGACGCTTCCAGGGATTGCAGGATTCATCCTCTCCATCGGCATGGCGGTTGACGCAAACGTGCTTATCTTTGCCCGTCTCAAAGAAGAACTTCGCTTAGGGCATACAGTCGCTCGAGCAATTGAAGCAGGGTTTGACCACGCGTGGCCGTCAATCCGCGACTCCAATGTCTCGACGATGATCACCTGCGCCATTCTTTTCTGGTTTGGCCGATATGTTGGCGCAACAATCATCCAGGGGTTTGCGCTTACGCTCTTCATCGGTGTCGCGGTGAGCATGTTTACGGCAATCGTCGTGAGTCGCACGCTCCTTCGTGTCCTGTTGCCACTCCGGATCATCCACAACCCCTGGTGGTACGGGATCGAACGGGCACGAGCACAAACTGCTCCAGCGACAGGAGACTAACCAACGCGGGGTGAAGGAGTACGTGTCAATGTTTGATCTTGTCGGCAAACGCTATTACTGGTTCCTCCTTTCCCTAATCATCATTATTCCAGGGATGATCTCGCTCGTTACGCACGGCCTCCGCTTGAGCATCGATTTCACCGGAGGCACTCTCTGGGAGCTGCAGATGAGTCACCCGGTGCAACCTGGCGAGGTTCGCGATGTCCTGGCACAACATGGCTTTCCGGATGCAATCGTTCAAACAGCCGATAACAACGTCGTGCTTATCCGGATGAAGGAACTCAAAGAGGGGTCGCCGCAAAAGACAGAACTCGCCAACGCCTTGCGAGAACGCTTTGGCAATTTCACGGAACAGCGCCTTGAATCAGTCGGCCCCACGCTCGGGACGTCAATCCGTAACCGTGCGATTGCGGCTGTTGGACTCGCAACGCTTGGCATTCTCGGCTACATTGCCTGGGCATTCCGCAACACCAACAATCCATTCCTTTATGGCATCGCCGCCATTATTGCGATGTTGCATGACGTTGCAGTCGTGGTTGGTATTTTCTCAATCCTTGGTTGGCTTCGCGGCGTTGAAGTCGACTCCTTGTTCATTACCGCGCTCCTGACAATCATCGGCTTCTCCGTCCATGACACGATCGTGGTCTTTGACCGTATCCGTGAGAACCTCGCGCGCCGCGCTGCACCAACGTTTGAACAGGTGGTGAACTATAGCCTGGTTCAGACTCTCGTTCGCTCCCTCAACACGTCACTCACAGTGGTCATCACCCTGCTCGCGCTCTACCTCTTTGGTGGAGAAACAACACGCTACTTCGTCCTGGCGTTGCTGATTGGCATCATCAGCGGCACGTATTCATCAATCTTCAACGCGAGCCAAATCCTCGTGGTCTGGGAGAACCGCGAACTCCAGCGCTTCGTTGCTCGCCTGCGTGGTCAGCGACAACACGTTCCTGCATAAGATACGGGATGAAGAGCGCAATGGACGAACACCAAACTGCAGGATTCACAGCTGGCGTTATCGGCGGTGGCGTCGCTGGACTGACAGCAGCGTACCGGTTGCTCCAAGCTGGATTTCGCGTCGCCCTCTGGGAACGCAACACGCAGTTGGGTGGACAAGCCGCTGCCTTCCCGGTCGCAGGATCGGCCCTAGAATATTTCTATCACCACCTCTTTATGAGCGATCGCGATATCGTGGCGCTGGCAGAGGAACTGGGCATTGGCGATCGGCTCGTCTGGCTTCCGTCACGGGTTGGCTTTTACGCCAACGGCAAAATTTATCCGTTGGCAAGTGCGCTCGATGTTCTCCGCCTTGGAGTCGTGCCATTCCATGATCGCCTGCGCATCGGACTCGTCACATACTACCTTCAGCATGTCCACAACTGGCGGCGGTTTGAAGCGGTCACCGCGTGGGATTGGCTGCAGCGAGCTGTTGGGCGACGCGCTTTCGAACGGGTCTGGGGCGCACAGCTCCGTGCGAAGTTCGGGCCGCGGGCGCGTGATGTGGCCATGGTCTGGTTCTGGAATAAGATCTACCTGCGCACGCAGTCGAGAACGTCGCTCTTTGAGCCCGAAAAACTCGGATATTTCCGCGGCAGTTTTAACGTCCTGATCGATCGCTTGGCTGAAGCAATCCGGCAGCGCGGTGGGCAGATTTTTGCCGGAATCGGTGTTGAACAAATCAGTAGAGAAGCCGATCGGTGGATCATTCGTGATAGCACCGGCCAGGCAACTGCCGTTGACGTCCTGGTTGTCACGGCGCCGTCGCCGCTTGTCGTGCGCCTCTTCCCGAATCTCCCAGCCGACTACGTCCGCAAGTTGACTGGAACAGTCTATCAAGCTGCTGCAACACTACTCTTGCAAACGCGGCATCAACTCTCCTCGACCTATTGGCTCAACATTGGCGACCTCAATCTTCCCTACACGGGGATCATCGAGCATACCAACTTGATAGGCCCCGAACACTACCAGGGATGGCACTTCGTCTACGTAAGCAAGTATGTCGAACAAGACGATCCCTATATCCAACTCGACGACGAGGGCATCTTCCAGATCGCCCTTGAGCAGCTACCGAAGATCAACCCCCAGTTTTCGGCCGACTGGGTAGAACGGTACTGGGTCTTCCGGGAACGCGCCGCCCAGCCAATCATTCCCCTGCACTACTCCCAACAGATTCCTGAGCACCGCATGCCGCTACCAGCGGCATATCTTGCGAATACGACCCAGATCTATCCGGAAGACCGTGGGACGAACTACAGCGTCCGCCTCGGCAATACGATCGTCCGCATCATCCTTGATGACCTCAAACAGGGGCGACTCAGGCTTCCTGAGCCTGCGCTTGCTCGGTGATCCATAACGGCATCGTTATTGAACAAGTAGAAACCCTTGACGTTGCGGTCCTGGTCTCGTATGGTGAGCAGCTGGTTAAGCTGCCGGACGTTGCGGCAGCATGCGAAGCGTGATGACACAAGGGAGTGCCGTAGGGAATGAAGTATGTGGTAACTCCGCAGGGTAAGAAGCTTGTCACGCTTATCCCTGGAGACGGTATCGGGCCAGAGGTTGTTGCCAGCGCACGCCGCATTATCGAAGCGGTCGGCGTGCCGATTGAATGGGACGAGCAACGAGCCGGCGCAAGTGTGTTCCGTGAAGGCATTGCAAGCGGCGTACCAGAAGAGACCGTGGCTTCGATTCGCCGTTCCCGCGTCGTGCTCAAAGGACCACTCGAGACACCGGTCGGGTACGGTGAGAAGAGCGCGAACGTCACGTTGCGCAAGCTTTTTGAGGCATTCGCCAATGTGCGCCCAGTCCGCGAGTTACCCTCAGTACCAACGCCCTATCGCGGTCGCGGCATCGACCTCGTCATTGTCCGTGAAAACGTCGAAGACCTCTACGCCGGGATCGAGTACGTTGACACACCAGGAGTGACGAGCGCCTTCAAGGTCATCAGTGTCAAGGGCAGCGAAAAGATTATCCGCTTCGCGTTCGCACTGGCTCGCGCTGAAGGCCGGCAGGTCGTTCATGGCGCTACCAAAGCGAATATCTTGAAAGTGACCGAGGGACTGTTCAAGCGGCTCTTCGAGACGATTGCGCGCGAGTTTCCTGATATTCGCGCTGAGCACATCATTATCGACAACTGCGCTCACCAGCTGGTGAAGCAGCCAGAGCAGTTCGACGTTATCGTGACGACCAATATGAATGGCGATATCATCAGCGATCTTGCCTCAGGCCTGGTTGGCGGGCTTGGTTTTGCGCCTTCGGCCAACTACGGTCACGATGTTGCAATCTTTGAGCCAGTCCATGGCTCTGCTCCAAAGTACGCAGGCAAGAACGTTATTAATCCGACCGCGATGATCCTCACGGCAATCCTCATGCTTCGTTACCTAGATGAATTCGACGCAGCCGAGACGATCGAGCACGCGCTTCTTGTCACCCTGGAGGAAGGTAAAGCCCTCACCCGTGACGTTGTCGGCGACGCTGAAGCTGCGACAACGACAGCCTTCACTGATGCGATTATCAGCAATTTGGGACGCCGCTCAACACACTGGCAACCGCGCGCCTACTCGCCAATCCAGATCCCGGAACTGCATCCTGATCCGGTCGCGGTGCGAGTCAAGCAGGAGCGCGTTGTTGGCGTTGATGTGTTTATCGAGGCGGACACCAATCCCACCGATTTGGGCAGGGCGCTTGAGCAGCTCACAGCTGACTCACCGCTTGCCCTCTATCACGTCTCCAGCCGTGGCTTGCAGGTCTATCCCGACGTCGGCGCATCGATTGATTATGTCGATCACTGGCGCTGCCGCTTCCTCGCTCGCGCAAGCGAGGGTGAAGTCAACGATGCGGCTATTCTCGATTTGCTGACCAAAATCGGGCAGCACTTTACCTGGACAAGCGTGCTTCGTCTTCGCGAGTTCGACGGTGAGCAAGGATTCTCAAAGGCGCAGGGCGAAGAGTAGCGATGGAAACCGAAGAGCAGACGCGGCCAACGCCACTTGTCGGCATTATTATGGGTTCTCGCTCTGACTGGGAAACCATGCAACATGCGGCGGCGACCCTCGAGGCGCTCAACGTTCCGTATGAGGTACGGGTCGTCTCTGCCCATCGCACGCCCGATGCGATGTTCGAGTATGCAGCTTCAGCGGAAGCGCGTGGGATTGAAGTGATTATTGCCGGAGCCGGAGGAGCAGCACACCTTCCCGGCATGACCGCATCGAAAACCGTGCTGCCGGTCCTTGGGGTTCCCGTGCAATCGCACGCGCTGCACGGCCTCGACTCGCTCTTGTCAATTGTGCAGATGCCAGCCGGTATTCCCGTTGGAACGCTGGCCATTGGACGGAGTGGCGCAGTCAATGCTGCCCTTCTTGCCGCAGCGATTCTCGGGATCAAATACCCGGCTATCCGCGAAGCCGTGCGGCGCTACCGAGCTGAGCAAACAGCAGCCGTGTTAGCGCATCCTGATCCACGAGAACAAACGGGGTAGAGTGCCATGAGCATCTATCGGGGTCATATCGGCATTCTCGGCGGTGGCCAACTTGGCCGGATGCTTGCGCTTGCGGGCATTCCGCTCGCGCTGCGGTTTCGCTTCCTCGATCCAGCGCCTGACGCTCCAGCGAGCGACGTCGGCGAGCTGATTTGCGCAGCCTACGACGATCCCGCGGCACTGGCTACCTTTGGTGAGGGGCTCGATCTCGTCACCTACGAGTTTGAAAATGTACCGGCTGCCGCAGTTGCGCAACTCGCGCCGCAACTCCCCGTCTTCCCGCCGCCACGCGCCCTTGAGACAGCGCAAGATCGGCTCTTTGAAAAGCAACTGTTTCAGGCCTGCGATATCCCTGTGCCACCATATGCTGCAGTCAGCACAGCCGAAGAACTTCAGCAGGCCGTCAACCGCATTGGCACGCCAGCCCTGCTCAAGACCCGCCGGTTTGGCTACGACGGGAAAGGGCAAGTACCCGTCAACCACCCGTCTGAGGCTGAGGCTGCATGGCAACAGGTGCAGAACGTTCCCTGTCTTTATGAGCAGCGCGTCGCATTCGAGCGAGAAGTCTCGGTGCTCGCAGCGCGCAGCCGCACTGGTGAGATTGCCATCTATCCGCTCGTCGAAAACATTCATCGCAATGGCATTCTGTTCATCTCACGCGCGCCAGCACCCAACGCGCAGCACCTCCAGGAACAGGCTGCGGCCTATGCCCAACGAGTCTTGGAGGCGCTCGATTACGTGGGGCTGCTCGCCATTGAGTTTTTCGTCGTCGATAACCAGTTGCTCGCAAACGAGATGGCCCCACGGGTCCACAACTCCGGGCACTGGACCATCGAAGGTGCTGAGACAAGTCAATTCGCTCAGCACTTGCGCGCTGTTCTCGGCCTTCCCCTGGGCTCAACGCGTGCGCGCGGTCACGTGGCGATGATCAACATCCTGGGAACGATTCCTGCAATCGAACAGCTTCTCGCACTTCCCGGCACCCATGTCCACCTCTACCGAAAAGCGCCCCGCGCCGGCCGAAAGCTCGGCCATGTGACCGTGCGTGCAGACTCGGTCGACGAGCGGGAAGCAGCCGTCGAGGCTGTGCTCAAGATCCTCGAGCAGTAATTCCCGACAGAGAAAGACGCTGGAGCAACCTTTACCCTCGCTGCTCCAGCGTTCTTCCTTACGCAGGACAAGCGTGGGATTATCGATCGCGCAACACTGCCCCTTCGGACGCTGAGGTCACCAGCGCGGCATAGCGTGCAAAGACGCCGTGGGTGAAGCGTGGCGCTGGCGGCGTCCACTGTGCCCGACGCGCTTCGAGTTCCTCAGCCGGCACTTCGACGTCCAGCCGACGCCCTTCAACATCAATCGTAATCATGTCGCCGTCACGCAAAAGCGCGATTGGCCCGCCGACTGCGGCCTCGGGCGCAACGTGGCCAATCATCAACCCACGTGTACCGCCAGAGAAGCGGCCATCGGTCACTAGCGCAACGTCTTGGCCCAGACCTTCGCCGACAATCGCTGCTGTTACCTGCAACATCTCGCGCATGCCTGGGCCACCCTTCGGCCCTTCGTAGCGGATGACGACGACGTCCCCAGGCTGAATCTCCTTGCCAAGCACAGCCTGGATGGCTGCCTCCTCGTTATCAAACACACGGGCACGTCCACGGAAGTAAAGCTGCTCTGTACCAGCGATCTTCAGGACTGCACCGTCGGGAGCGAGCGAGCCACGTAAAATGACCAGCCCGCCATGGGGCTTCAAGGGCTTTGCGGGGTCATAGACGACGGGCTGCCCTGGTGCTTCAGTGGCATCGGCCACGGCTTCAGCGAGCGTTTCGCCTGTCACGGTCAGCGCACTGCCGTCGATTAAGCCAGCATCAATGAGCTTCTTGACAACCAACTTGGTGCCGCCGGCCTTGTACAAACTCCAGGCCAGGTACTTGCCCCAAGGCTTGAGGTCAGCAATGATCGGCGTACGCCGACTGATCGCATCAAAATCATCGATTGAGATGTCGATGCCGACTTCCTTCGCAATAGCGATGAGGTGAAGCACAGCATTCGTTGAGCCACCCGTTGCAACAACCGCGGCGATTGCGTTGTGGAACGAGGTCTTCGTCAAGAAGTCCCGAGGGGTTCGTCCAGCACGCACAACCTCCATAAATCGTCGGCCGGCCTCACGTGTCGCCTCTGACTTCTCAGGAAGAATTGCGGGAATCGCGTTATAGCCCATTGGGGAAAGACCAAGCACCTCGAGCGCCATTGCCATCGTGTTGGCCGTATATTGCCCACCGCAGGCGCCTGGCCCCGGAATCGCATGGCGTTCAATCTGCTGCAACTCCTCATACGAAATCTTGCCGGCAGCATGGGCACCAATAGCCTCGTAGACATCGACGATGTTGAGTTCGCGCCCAGCCCATTGCCCCGGCGCAATCGATCCGCCGTAGAGCACCATTGCCGGGACACCCGCGCGAATGACACCCATGGCGCCACCGGGGATCGTCTTGTCACAGGCGACCAGGGCGACAAGAGCATCAAACTGGTAACCAAACGCGGTGAGCTCAATAGAGTCGGCAATGACTTCGCGGCTAATCAGCGATGCTTTCATCGCTTGGGTTCCCATGCTCATGCCATCGTTGATGGCAATGGTGTTGAACTCGACGGGAACCCCACCAGCTTCGCGGATCCCTTCGCGCACAAGCTGCGCAAGGTCACGCAGGTGACAGTTGCAGGGCATCGCATCGGTCCAGGTGTTTGCGATAGCGACGATGGGCTTCTCAAAATCCTCGTCAGTAAACCCGACTGCCCGCATCATCGCGCGAGCCCCGGCACGTTCCACACCGTGAGTGATCATATGACTTCGCAATCGCATTGGCATTTCCTCCTACACCCATGCGCCATGCCTTCGCTCCGGCATTCTACCGCGTCTCCCACCGATTGCGCACACCAACCTTGCGTAGCAGTCGAGTAGGGCGATAGGATCAGAGGGCACTGCCTCCTCGCGAGCATCGCCCCCATCATGGTCAACGCTGACGGTGAGAGAGGAAACACGGATGGATAGGCCACAGGTCGTGCTGGTGATTCTCGACGGATGGGGCATCGGGCCAGAGTACGAAGGCAATGCGATTCGTGCTGCGCGGACGCCAACGATGGATCGGCTGCAGCAGGCCTACCCATTCACCACGCTGCGCTGTAGCGGCCGTGACGTTGGCTTGCCAGACGACCAGATGGGCAATTCCGAAGTTGGGCACCTCAATCTTGGCGCTGGCCGGATTGTGTATCAGCTCATCACGCGGATCGATCTCGCCATTGAGGATGGAAGTTTTTTCACCAACCCCGCGCTGGTCGCAGCAGTCGAGCATGCCCGCACGAGAGGGCAAACGTTGCATATTCTCGGGCTGATCGGCGACGGCGGTGTGCACAGCCACCAGCGTCACTTGCTGGCGACACTCGAACTTGCCGCACGGCACCACGTTCCACGTGTCGCTCTCCACGCCTTCACCGACGGGCGCGATACCGCACCAACGTCGGGAATCGAGTTTATGCGCGAAATCCTCGCTACGACTGAACGGCTCGGCGTTGGACGGGTCGCAAGCATCTCGGGCCGTTACTACGCCATGGACCGCGATAAGCGCTGGGACCGGACGAAGCGGGCCTATGATGCGATCGTCTGTGGGCAAGGCGCTACAGCATCAGACCCCCTTGCTGCGATCCAGCAGTCGTACGAGCACAACGTCACCGACGAGTTCATCGAGCCAACCGTCATCGTGGATGAGCACGGCCAGCCGATCGCGCCTATCCAAGACGGCGACGCCGTGATCTTCATCAACTTCCGGGCCGACCGTGCACGGCAACTCACACGTGCGCTCACCGCACCAGACTTCCATGAATTCGATCGCTGTCGTGTTCCCAAAGACGTGATGATCGTTACCATGGCCGAGTATGAGCCGGACTTCCCCGTTCGCGTCGCGTTCCCAACGGAAAACATTCACCAACCGCTCGCTGAGGTGCTCGCTGATGCGGGCCTTCGCCAGTTCCATACTGCAGAGACCGAAAAATACGCGCATGTGACGTACTTCTTCAACGGTGGACGCGAAGAGCCGTTTCCGGGCGAAGACCGCAAGCTTATCCCATCACCCAAAGTTGCCACCTATGACCTCAAACCCGAAATGAGCGCGCCCGAAGTCACCGATGCTGCCCTGACAGCGATCCAGAGCGGCCAGTATGCGTTCACCCTGATCAACTACGCGAACCCCGACATGGTCGGGCATACCGGCGTCTTCGAGGCAGCGGTTCGCGCAGTCGAGTGCGTCGACTCTTGCCTAGGGAAACTCGAAGAGGCTATCCGCGCGCAACACGGCATCCTGGTTGTGACGGCCGATCACGGCAATGCCGACGAAATGCTCGTTCCTGGAACCACCGAGGTGTGGACCGCCCACACAAAAAACCCCGTGCCCTTCATCATCGTCGCGCCTGAGGACTCACCATTCCGCAGGATAACACTCAGGACCGGCGGCCGGCTTGGCGACGTTGCTCCAACCATTCTTGAACTGCTCGGTCTTCCCAAACCCGAGGTGATGACAGGTCAAAGCCTCATCGCGCACAGCGAAACGCCGATGCACACGGTGCATCAGGCTCTAGACCGGGAGGACCGAGAGAAGAAGGCGTGAGGCGAATCCATCCTGATGCAGAACGAGCTGTGTCGCAACACGGGCAGCCGAGAGGCCTTCTTCGGCAAAGGGCCCGCCTGTATTCAGGTTGCGATCCCAGTGCGGGAAATCACTGCTGGAAACCTGTAACCGAATGCAGTGACCGCGCCGAAAGGCGTGGGCAGTTGGGCCAAGATCGATGTGATACCGGACGACCTCTCCCGGGGTAAGAAGGTGTGGATCACTGAGAGACTCACGGTACCGTGCCCGGACAATGCCCTGCGCAATATTGATTGACTGGCCCGTTGGCGAAACATCACAGAGTTTGGCAGTAAAGTCCGTATCTGGCGCAGACGATGCAGCATAAAGCTCCAGCTGGACGGGGCCGACAACGAGCAGATCGCGCTCAAGTGGAGCTGACGTGTACACAAGCACGCCATTCAATACCTCGACTGCTCCTTGATCAGCTGGCCCCATTGGCGCGATTGCCGGGAAGCAGCACGAGCGTCCACCCGCGCTCGGCACTGGGGAAAGCGGATCGTACGTGTAAACATCAGGCGGCTCTGCACCAGGCGGATCAAGGCTTAAACGACCATTGCCGTTGACGGAGTTCGCTGCGCCAGCGCTATGGAGATAGAACGCGCGCATCTCTGCGCCAGAAGGTGGCCAGGCATCGAACTCCTGCCACTCATTGAGGCCCATAACGAAGACCGTCACCGGTTTCTCAAGCACGCCAGTGTCCTCATCGAAAAGGAACTGGCGAAGCCAGCGGAGTTGCCACAAGTCAACAATATTGCGGGCTTCCGGGCCAAAATCAACGCACCCAGTAACCTGTCCCCAGGGCAAGTGATACCAGGGCCCAACGAGTAACTTCTGCTGCGCCCGTGCGCTCTCAGTTCCCGCCCCGTGACGCAGGCCGACAAAGTTGCGCACCGTGCCGCTGATAAAAACGTCATACCACCCGCCGATATGCAGCGCCGGAACGGTAATCCGGCTATAGTCCGCATCAATACTCCACTGCTTCCAGTAGTCGTCGTAGGACGGATGAGACAGCCAATCGAAGAAGTAAGGCGCTAAGCCGGACGACGCCAGTGGTGGATAGTTTTTGAGCGGCAGTGAACCATACCACGCAGGGGCTTGCGCAAAGGCCGCTGCCAGCTGCGCCAGTTTCGCTTCATCGCCGAGTTTCCGCGCCGTGTTCATCGCTAAATTCGTCGCCCAGGAGGCAGCAAATGCGAGCGCAAATGCCCCCTGGTTGTAGGTCCAGCCATCGTAGTACTGCGACGCTGTCAAACCAGGGCATATGGTGCGCAGGCTCGGTGGCCGCTGGGTCGCCGCCAGGAGTTGCGTTGCCCCAACGTAGGAGAACCCGTACATGGCAACACGGCCATTCGCATGGGGGAGGCTTGCCGCCCACTCGACCGTATCAAATCCGTCGGACGCCTCGTGGGCAAAGGGATAGAAGTCGCCCTCAGAGCGAAAACACCCGCGTGTATCTTGCACCACGACGAGAAATCCCTGGCGGGCATACCATGCGGGATGATGGTACGTGAGGTCTTCCGCTTGTGCTTTGTTATAAGGCAACCGCATCAGCAACACTGGAAACGGCCCGCCACGGGTTGGACGATAGAGATCAGCATAGAGGAGCGTCCCATCGCGCATCTGGGCCATGACATCATATTCAACCGTAATATCACTATAGCGTTCATACGCTGATTGGAGCGCCATCACGCACCTCCTGTACCGGGACATGGTCTCATGGTAGACCGAGCGTGATGGTTGTCAAGAGGGATCAGTGAGGACACGCAAACTCTGGCCAAGGATGAGGGCGTGAAGGAGCCAGAAGAGCCAGACCATGTGCGGGAATGTAATGTTGACGAAGTAGTGGTCGAAGAAGCCGATGATCAGCACGGTGACCTGCGCCGCAAGGAGCGCGAGCAGGAGATCACCATCAGGTGTTGATTGAACCTGGCGCCACGCACGCCAGCCAAGCGTGCCGATCGATGCCACAACGATGAGAAACATCCCAAGCCCGAAGAGCCCCATCCGTTCAGCAACAGTGAGATAGATGCTTGAAACGCCGGTCCAGAGTTCCACAGTCGGCGCAGCGCCAAATCCCACGCCAAAAAGCGGATAACGGCGAATGACCTCAAGTGCCGTGCGGTATTCGACGAGGCGCATTTGCGTTGCTGGATCCTGGAGGCGCAACCCAAGGAGTAACCGCTGGAGAAAGCCTGAACCAATCCCAAGCGCGGCCACAACGACGAGGCCGAGCGTCCCTGGCAGGATAATCCAGCGATAGCGCACCAGCGCGACGATCCCAACCCCAACCACGACCCCGACCCACGCCGCACGTGAATATGTCAAGAGCACCGCAGGCGCTGTGAGAAGGATGACGCCAAGACACACCCAGCGTGGCAGCAGCGGATGTTTCGCAACGCACTGCACGATCGCCAGGACAAGCACGACCGCGAGCGCCCCGCCGAAGGCGTTCGGATCGACACTGGTGCTGATCAGACGCATCGGCTTCGCGGGGTCATCTTCAATGTAGCGGACAATCCGCTCACTCGGGTAGCCGAAGGGAATGAGCCGTGCGAGGATCGCCTGCGTCACCGACGGTCCGCCAGCATACAGGGCGAGGCCGAGGAACGCCGCGGCGCCATACGCGCCAAACCAGACGAGCAGCAGCCGGCGCACGTCATCACGTGAGACGAGGTGTGTCCAGACAGGAAAGAAAAGCAGGCTTGCCAGGAGAAACTTGGCATAGTCGTGATACGTTTGCTGCGTGTAGCCCCGGTTGAGGCCAAGCACGAAGGCAAAGAGCGTCACAATGAGATAGGTCACGACGAAGAGGCCGGCACGGTGCACTGGCCAACGCCGGTTGCGCTGCAACGCACTGTGCACCACCCACACCACCAAGACCGCGCTGGCAGTGATCTCGAACAACGTCGGAGTAAATCCAACCTTGACCGGGAAAACGGCAAACGGCAGCAGCGCAGCGATACCCAGGACGCACCAGAGCCCCGACCGTACATCGACGAGGATGAGCAGCGCAACCGGGACAGCAAGGAGCACGGCCACAGCAAGAAGAAGGTGGGCAGCGGCTAACGCGCCGATGAGTCCGCCGCCAAGCAGCGCAAGCCCTACCGCCAGTGGCCGCTGCAGCCTCTGGTCAATGGAGTAACGCGCATGCGGCCATCTGGGCAAGAGCAGACCTGTGAGGCGATGCTCGATGTGCTGGCTGCTCGTCATCGTCGCTTACCCGCTGATCATGACCGTCGCTTGCCTACGCATCCTTGCTTCCAGTATCGCGCACGTCTCACCAGCGTCGCACGTGCTCCGGGGATCACGCATGAGCCGAAGGCACAAGCAGGAGTTCGCGCTGTGGCGGCGCGAGAAATTCGCAGCCGGTCTCCGTTACCAGCACTTCTTCTTCCAGGCTCACCCTGCCATAGCCTGGCACAGAGAGGCCGAGTTCAAGGGTGTAGACATGGCCCGGCTCTACCGTATAGAACGGCTGCTGCCCATACCGCTCCCACCGCGGACCGAGGAGGCAGCCACCGTCGTGTACCGCCCGGCCAACCTGGTGGCCAAGCGCAAACGCCCAGGGCTCGACACCTGCGCGGGCAAAGCATTCCCGCGCGACCTGATCGACTTCCCAGCCAGCGACACCCGGACGGAGGGCTGCCGCCGCCTGTGCAATTGTCTGCGCAACGAGCTCGAACGCCTCCTGAACCGGCTGCGGTGGCGCGCTCTCTCCGGGTGCAAGGACGTAAAACGTGCGCTGCATGTCCGAGCAATAGCCATCTTGACGGACACCAAAATCGATCGCCAACAACTGCCCAGGTTCGAGGACGATATCGGTTGGCCCAGTATGACCTATTGGCGAGTTTGGTCCAGCGGTGACGGTCGGACAATAGCGCGCGTCCCACGCGGTCATCAGGCCACGGCGTTGCACTTCAGCGTGGAGAAACGCTGCGATGTCGCGCTCGCTGAGGCCTGGACGCAGCCACGCATGCAGGGTTTGCCAAATCTCACAGGTTGTCGCGACGGCCTGCCGCATGCGCCGTAGCTCTTCGGGAGATTTGCGGCTGCGGAGTCGCATCACGACCGGCTCAGCGCTGATCACACGCTCCCAATACGGCGTGTCCGCGAGGATGTCCTGAAGGTAGAGGAAGAAACCATGGGGGATGCCATCGGCCAACGGGTTGTCTTTGGAGTAGTTCACGCCGATTGTCTGGGGATGCAGTTCATCCAGCAGGTCGCGCAAGGGCTGTCCGAAACGCTCAACGTAGCCGATAACGCGATGCCAGGTGCCAAGCTGGCGGACATTCTCGACATCGCCGGTGCCAACGAGGGCGATGCGATCCCCGTGCCGGGTGAGCAAAAACGCTGAGGGCCATGTCACGCTTGTGCCCACGACCAGCGGGAATGTTGGGTCACCCATCACATCACTTTCGCTGGCAACGAGCATCCAGAGGTCAAGATCGCACTCGTTGAGAATGTGCTGGGCTTGGACAAGCTTTTCCTCGAGGAGTTGACGCTCATGCTCGGCAATCACCGCACACTTCCTTTCCTCGTGCGGGAGTGTACGGCCAATGCGCGGTGATTGCTATCCCCTGGTAAGGAGAGCGGCAGCGAAGCTAGCCGCCGATCTGACTCATGCCGCGGCCGACGTTCCGGTCACCTTCGCGCAGCCCATGTCCCCATGGCTTCCGCCAGATGGCGAACCGAATCCGCTCGGCAAGCTCGTCATCGCTGCAGCCGCGCCGCATGAAATCGCGAAGGTCGACCTCGTCGTTCCGCAACAAGCAGAGACGGAGCTTCCCATCAGCCGTGAGCCGGACACGATTGCAGAAGGCACAGAACGGCTCGCTCACCGGGCTGATAAACCCGATCGTGCCCTGCGCGCCAGCAATGCGATAGACCCGAGCGGGATCGCTGAGCGGAGCTGGGAGTTGCTCGAGCGGCCCAAACCGCTCCTGGAGACGTGCAATCATCTCCGCGGTGGTGACTAAGCCACTATCATGAACGTGGCCGACGCCTTCGAGTGGCATGACCTCGATGAAGCGGACTTGCCACGGATGGTCCAGCGTCAACGCCGCCAGGTCGGGGACTTCGTGGTCGTTGAGGCCACGCACTACCACCGCGTTGAGTTTAATCGGTGTAAGGCCAACGGCTTCGGCCGCGAGAATGCCCGCCCAGACGCGCTCGAGCTTGCCACCGCGCGTCATGATCGTATAGCGGGCTGGATCGAGGGTATCGATACTGATGTTAATCCGCGTCAGGCCCGCAGCCTTGAGATCAGGCGCGAGGCGCTCGAGCAACAGCCCGTTGGTCGTCATCGAGATGTCATCGATGCCCGGTGTTTGCGCAATGGCGCGGACAATCTCAACCAGATGCGGGCGGACCGTTGGCTCGCCGCCAGTCAGCCGGATGCGGTTGAACCCAAGGCGTGCTGCGACACGCACAACGCGAATGAGTTCGTCATCGGTCAACAATTCATCGCGCGGGGCGAACTTCACCCCATGCGCCGGCATGCAGTAGACGCAGCGAAGATTGCACCGATCGGTTAAAGAAACGCGCAAATAGGTAATGGGGCGGCCATAGGCATCACGGGTCACCCGCTCACCAGCGCGCGGGATAGCCCGATCGTCAAGCAGCCGGGCTGGTGCTTCATGAACCGTGCTCATCTTGCCCTCTTTCGTTCTGGCCGCCACGCATACGGCCGTCATGTTCCGCTGGTTTGAAGATAACACGGGACGCAGAAAAACGCAACGGGAAGGTTGCACAACTCGATTTAGCGCCGCAATTTGATGACCTTGAACGCTTCAGCATAGGGCAGCTGCTGCGCCGCCCCAAGCTCCCGGGCGCGCTCGCGGATGCGCTCGGCAAGGTCAGCAGCGTCCCCCACCTGGCTCACGTGTGCGCGCAAGGCTTCGATCTTCTGATCAATCGTCTCCGAGATGTCAATGTAGACATCGGGATACTCTGCGCCGAAAAGCCACAGTTCGGCAACCTTATGTGGTTCAAGCCCCTCTTGCAAGTGCTGGGGGAAGTAGAGCGGGTCGCGCGCCGTTGGGTAAACCGCGTCAATGGTGGTGATGCCGACAGCCCGATGGTCCGGATGGAGGGCATAGGGGCGGAATGGATCATGGGTAATCACGATGTCAGGGCGAAATGCGCGAATTTGCCGGACAATCTTCTCGCGGAAGGCCAGGTCAGGCACGAGTTCTCCGTCGGGAAGTCGTAAAAACACGATGTGCTGGACACCCAGCCGACGACACGCCTCACGCTCTTCAGCCTCACGCATCTCAGCGAGTTGCTGCGGCGAGAGATCGCGCCGGCTCGTTCCCTTATCGCCTGACGTACATTGCACGAGGACTACTTCGCTCCCATCACGGACAAACTTCGCAACGGTTCCTGCGCTACTGAACTCCATATCATCGGGATGGGCAACAACCACCATTACCCGCGGAGGAACCTGCGCCTGCTCTGCCATTACTCCTTACCCTTCTGTGACCAGCGAGTTTGCTCGCCACGCACACACCCACTATCTCAAACGCCAGTGACGAAGCAATTCTTCCCGCTCGCACAGCTTAGGTCGTGGGAGAACGGCGCGCGTGCACACGCTGTCGCAGGTAGTCCGCGCAGTGATCGCGTGGAACACGCTGCTGCTCCCCGGTACGCAAGTCGCGCACGGTCACGACCCCCGCTGCCGCTTCATCAGTGCCGTAGAAGAGCGCAAACGGGATGCCCTTGCGATCAGCGTACTGGAGTTGCCGCCGCAGATCGCGCCGCTCGCCAAGATATGCCTCAGCGTTGAGGCCAGCTTCGCGCAACTCCCGCAACAAGCCAAGCACTGCGACATCGGACGCCGGATCGAAGAGGACAACGATGGCGTCGCTCACAGTCGATGGCGCGGTGAGCAGGTGCAGTTCTTGCACAACCTCGACGACTCGCTCCAGGCCCAGCGACCCACCGGTCGCCGGGATTTCTTCGCCGAGGAACATGCCAATGAGCCGATCATAGCGACCGGCACCGCCGAGCGACCCGATCGCCGGCTCCGTCACCATGGCCTCAAACACTGGACCGGTGTAATAGTCCAGGCCACGCGCGAGCGTGAGGTCAAGGACATACGCTGTTGACGCCACGCCAAGCCAGTTGAGGTAACGGAAGAGCTCGCGGAGTTCCGCGATTGCCTGCTGGGCGTGTGGATAGCGCTGCAAGCGCGCATCCAGTTCATCAAGCACCGCTGCTGGTTCACCCTGCAATTGTGCGAGCGCGAGCAGACGCTGGGCAGCCTGGCGCGGGACATTGTGTGCTTCCATTTCGGCCAGCACACCATCTGGCCCAATCTTCGCCAGCTTGTCAAGCGCGCGAAAGACAGTCATGCTCTGCTCCGGCGCAACCTCCGCCTCTTCCACGAGTCCCTGTAGCAGACCGCGGTGATTGACATGGACGACGACCTGGTGCAATCCGACAGCCCGCAACGCTTCCAGCCATACCTGGACGATTTCCGCGTCCGCCAGCATCGAGCGTGTACCGACGGTGTCGATATCACACTGCCAGAATTGGCGATAGCGCCCACGTTGCGGCCGCTCAGCACGGAAGACCGGGCCGATATGGTAGCGCTTGAAGGGAAACGTCAGCTCGCTGCGGTGCGCGGCGACGAAGCGAGCGAGCGGGACGGTTAAGTCGTAGCGCAGTCCAACTTCACGCCCGCCGTGATCTTGAAAGCGATACATCAAGCGTTCGCCTTCTTCGCCGTATTTGCCAGCAAGGACTTCATAGCGCTCGATCAGTGGTGTATCGATCGGCTCAAATCCGTAGCGCTCAAAGACCGAACGAAAGGTGTCAATGATCTGCTGGCGAAGGATCATGGTCTGGGGTAAAAAGTCGCGCATCCCACTGAGCACGTGTGGGCTGACGCGCGCCGGCGCGGTCGGCTGTTGCTCCATCCTCCACACTCCCTCGGTTATCGTCGGAGTTCAAAGATAATGTGCGCTAATTCAGGAAGCAGAAGCTTCTCCATCGCGAGTTTGACGGCGTGCGGCGATCCAGGCATGAGCGCGACAAATTTGCCACGATAGACGCCAGCGACAGCCCGCGAGAGCATGGCAGCCGGGCCGATTTCCTGATAGCTGAGCATGCGGAAGAGTTCGCCATAGCCGTCGAGGCGCTTCTCCAAGCGCTGGCTCACCGCCTCATATGTTGTGTCGCGACGAGCAATGCCTGTTCCGCCATTAAACAGTACCGCGTCGCAGTCATCGCGTCCTGCCATTTCGTCAAGGACGGCAACGACGCGGGTGGGTTCGTCGGGAATCACGGTGTAGTACACGACTGCATGGCCCGCGGCCTGAAGTTGCTCTTTGATCCACTGGCCGCTTTCGTCAGTTTCGGGTGTGCGGCTATCGCTGACGGTGACGACAGCGCACCGCACTGTTTCCGGGGCAGCCGCACGGTGAGCGGCGACGGAACGACTCATGGGCGAGCCTCCTCGTTCTCCTCAAGCGCTGAGAGATGAAGGGCAAGCGCAGCATAGCCAAGGAGCCCCGCCCGGAGTTCAGCAAGCGATACCTGGTCGTGCACGGTATGGGCGAGGCGATCGTCACCAGGAGCGAACCCGATCGTTGGGATACCAGCATGCATGAGATGGCCGCCGTCAGTCGCAAAGCGCCAGACACCGAGCGGAACTGCCCGGCCCAAGACGTGCTGGAGCACCTGCTGCGCACCACGGACGAGCAGGTGGTCGGCAGGCAGCAGGAACCCCCGAGTCGGCGGCACGGTTGCCTCGATGCCGGTATAGGTCCGCACGCTTCGCTGCACCAGGCGCACCTGGGCAGTAATCCCTGCCTGGCAACACTCGCGGGCGAGGTGCTGGACGCGTTCAACCGCCGCCTCCGGTGTATCAGCGGGCACATTCCGCCAGTCGAGCGACAGGGTGACGACCGCAGGCGTGACATTGCTGCTCGTTTGGTCCACGCGGAGCAGCGTTGGTGCAACGGACGACGGGCCAAGGACCGGGTCAGTCACCATGGGAAGATGCTCAAGGGCAAGCAGGAACCGCGCGAGCGAGAACAGGGGGTTGGCCCCTTCCTCTGGCATGCTCGCGTGGGCCGAACGGCCAACAAAGTCAACCTCGATCAAGAGACGGCCACGATGTCCGTGGCGAAGCTCAAGGCGCGTCGGCTCACCGAGCACGGCAACGTCGGTGCGCACCTCCTGGCACAGCGTCTGCGTGCCGAGCCCACCGAGTTCCTCAAGTACGACGGCTGCGACAACGATGTCACCGCGCGGGAGGAGTTCAGCGGCACGGAGCACAGGCACCAGGTAGACCTGTGCGGCTAAGGCGCCTTTGACGTCGCACGCGCCGCGTCCATAGAGCACGCCGTCGTGAATGACGCCAGCGTAGGGCGGATACGGCCAGAGCGCGGGATCACCTTCGTGGACATGGTCAAGATGGGCGTTGAACTGCACACTCCGTCCCTGGCCCTGCCCCTTCAGCACACCGATGACGTTGCCAACACGGTCAATCCAGACCTCATCGTAGCCAAGGCGCTCCATCTCCTGCTTGACGAGGGTAGCCAGTTCCTGCTCCTCGCCTGGCAAGCTGCGTGTCTGGATCGCGCGTTGCGCAAAGGCAATCATGGCATCAGCGTGTTGCGCAACCGCTGCCTGGAGACGCGTGCGGACATTCTCATCTATCTGATCGATCACTGCTCTGCTCTCCTTCTCTCGTCAGGTAGCCTCAGGTAAGCGTCAGATTCGGAACATGAGTCACGCGCTGCAGCTGGCCACGGTCGAGCGTGAGTGCGAGGAGATCGACACGCCACAGGCGCTCGGCATGTTCAGGATGGATTGCCGCAAACATGCTGAGCGACTGCAGCAGACGGTCAAGTTGTCCGGGACGCAGCCCCTCCTCAGCGAGGCCATGGCGGTCACCGGTGCGGAGTTTGACTTCGAGCGCAACGAGGACATCGCCATCCAACGCGACGAGGTCCAACTCTCCCGCTTCGCACCGCCAATTCGTTGCCAGCACCTGCCAGCCCCGTTGCCGGGCCCACGCCGCGGCAATCGCTTCTCCCTGGCGACCGCGACGATAGGCGGAAGGCATCACCGCCTCCTCTCGCCAACTGTCAGGGACGGAACCTGCGCGACAAGTGTCGCGATCGGCGCGAAGGAGCGCCGGTGAAACGGCGAGGGGCCATACTGCTCGAGGGCCTGGCGATGACGCGCCGTGCCATAGCCAGCATTCTCGTCCCAGCCATAGACCGGATACCGTCGGGCCAGTCGCGCCATGAGATCATCACGGATGACCTTGGCAACGATGGCGGCGCAGGCAATTGACAGGCAGTGCTGGTCGCCATCGACAAGCGCGTGCATGCCTGGTTGGGAAAACTCGTGCATGGGCAGGCCATCGTACAAGAGCACGTCCCAGTGAGGCAGTCGCTGCAGCGCACGCCACATGGCAATAGCCGTTGCCCGACGAATGTCGTACCGGTCGATCTCCCGATGCGACGCTGCCCCCACGGCCACGATCCCATACTGGCGAATGACGTGAAAGGCGCGCTCACGCTGCAGGCGCGTCATCTGCTTGGAGTCAAAGACATCAACGGGCAGGGTAACCCACGGGGGAAGCAGGCACGCTGCCGCAACGACAGGACCGGCCAGCGCTCCCCGGCCAACTTCGTCAACGCCTACTACGAGCTGCCCTGCCGCCCACAGCGGTGCTTCGTGATGGAACGATGGCCGAACCCGTGCCACACGCCCCCCTCACCGGGTATGGTACCGAAAAACGAACGCGGTGGCGTGCTGTTGCCACCGCGTCAGTGCATGCGTGTGATACGTCGTGCTAGCGCAGGTAGCTGCCTTCGGGGCGACGACGCTCCTTGATGCGCGCCGCCTTGCCAGAACGCCCGCGGAGGTAGTAGAGGCGGGCTCGCCGGACACGCCCGTGCCGCAGGACTTCGATCTTTTCGATAAAGGGACTGTGCAAGGGGAACGTTCGCTCAACCCCGATGCCGTGGGCGGCAATACGGCGGACGGTGAAGGTTGCGTCCGTGCCACCACCACGCTTGCGAATCACGACGCCCTCAAACGGCTGGATACGGACATTGTTGCCTTCGACAACGCGATAGTGTACGCGCACGGTGTCGCCGGGACTGAATGGTGGGATATCGTCCCGCATGTATTCCCGCTGGAGGCTTTGGATGATTTCCATCATTGTTGTCCTGCTCCCTCTGCATCGCGCCTCGCCCACGCCAACGCTCGCCATCGCGGTAGTGTACCAGAGCGTAGAATCTGTCAGCAACACGGCGCTAGCGCTGCGGCGCTGGCACAACGAGCTGGCGATTTGGTAGGACGGCTACAACCTCGGCTGCCACTTCATAGCGCCCAAATGAGGGCATGAGATAGGTGCCGTGAGCAATCTCGCGCACTTGCAAGAGCAACGCCTGGGCAAGCTTGATCCCCTCGCTCCGTCCTTCCGGCCCTGCCCGTCGCATGCGCTCAAGCGCTTCCTCCGTGAGCGTGATGCCCGGCACCTCGTTATGCAAAAACAGCGCATGGCGATAGCTTTGGAGCGGCAAGATACCTAAAAGGACAGGGATCGGGATCGGCCCATACTGCGCTTCATAACGAGCAACGAAGTGCTGCCAGGTCTCAATGGCAAAGATCGGCTGGGTCATAATCAGGTCAGCCCCAGCCTCGATCTTGCGATGAAGGCGCTCGATTTCCTGCTCAAGATCGGGCTTGGTCGGGTCGCAGGCGACGGCGACGGTGAAGCTCGCCATCTGGCCGATCGATGCCCCGCCAGCGTCGACGCCGCGGTTAAACGCCTTGATAATGCTGACTAAGCCGATGGAATCGACATCGTACACCGGTGTCGCGTGCGGATAGTCGCCGAGCGTTGGGGGGTCGCCCGTGAGGGCAATGATGTTGCGCACCCCAACGGCATGGGCGCCGATCAAGTCAGACTGTAAGCCCATGAGGTTGCGGTCGCGCGTCGTGAAATGCAGGATCGTCTCGAGGCCGACCTCGTGCTGAATGAGGTAGCAGAGCGCGAGCGCACTCATGCGGACCCGTGCCATTGGGCTATCAGCGACGTTGATGAACTCGACGCCGGCCTGCTTGAGCAGCCGAGCACCGTCGAGGGCTTTGCGGGGATTGAGCCCCTTCGGCGGGTCGATTTCGACGCTCACGACAAACTCTTTGCCCAGTTTTTGCGCAAGCCGCGTCGGCCCTTCGGGCGCGAGCACTGGTTGAGCAGCACGCGGACGAATTTCGACCACGGTGTCAGGCCGCTGCGTCGTCTCGCGCAGCGCATCGAGGGCCTGGCGCATCGCCTGGATATGCTGGGGCGTTGTGCCGCAACAGCCGCCGATGATTACGACGCCCAATGCTGCCGCTTCGCGCGCATACTGGGCGAAGTAGCTCGGCGAAGCGGTGTAGATCACCCGCTCACCGACCTGGGTTGGCCAGCCTGCGTTGGGCTGGCCAGCCAGCGGCACCTGGCCTTGGGTAACCCCAGCCATGCGCCGCAAGACGTCGAGCACGTGCCGCGGCCCGACGCTGCAATTGACGCCAATGGCGGTCACACCAAGCTCGCGCACGGCGTGGACGACTTCTTCAGGCGTGTGGCCAACGAGCGTCCGCCCGTCCGACGCGAACGTCATCTGGACGACAATCGGCAGGTCGCTGACCTCACGAGCTGCGAGCACCGCCTGTCGCACTTCTTCGAGCTGGCTCATGGTTTCGATGATCAGCAGGTCAACGCCGCCTTCAAGCAACGCCTCGACCTGCTCGCGGTACGCAGCGCGAACCTGCTCGATGGGCGTCCGCCCAAGTGGGACAAGCGTTCGCCCGGTCGGCCCAATGGAACCAGCAATGAAGACCGGCTGACCAGTAATCTCCCGTGCCTCACGCGCCACCTTCACGGCCCGGAAGTTCACCTCGCGCACGCGATCGGCGAGCCCGTGCGCTTCCAACTTATAGCGGTTGGCGCCAAACGTGTTCGTCTCGATGATTTCAGCACCGGCGAGAATGTAATCACGGTGAATCTCGAGCACCAGCGACGGATTCGTCAGCGTGACAGCGTCAAAACAGGCGTCGAGGCGGACACCCCGCTCATAGAGCTGCGTCCCCATCGCGCCGTCACACAACACCGGTCCTTGCTGCATCCGTGCCAGGAAAGGATGGACCATGGCAGCACTCCCATCGCGAGCCGCCAGTTGCGGCGAAGCAGCCGCTATTGTAGCAGATGCGACCCACGCACCATTGACACGGCCTTGACTCTACGCTAGGCTCAAGATGGATCAGAGGGCGTTGTCGTAACCTTTCCGCACGTTGTTCGTTAAACCACTATGGAGGAATGCTGATGGACGGCTCGGTCACCTTGTCCGCTGCAGAAGAAGCGCAGTGGATCAGTCGCGCCAAGGAGGGTGATCACGCCGCGTTCGAGGCGATTTACCAGCAGTATGAACGGCCAATCTTCCAGTTCATTTATCGGATGGTCGGCAATCCCGAAGAAGCGCTTGATCTTACGCAAGAATGTTTTGTCCGGGCCTATCGAGCTCTGCCATCGCAACGCGGTGAATTGAACCTTGGCGGCTGGTTGCGGCGCATCGCTGCGAACTTGTGTTTGGACACGCTCCGGCGCCGCAACCGCTTCCGCTGGCTCCCGTGGGAGCACCGCAGCGTGCATGAACGCTCTGCTGATCTGGACAACCCAGAACATGCGATGCTGCGGATTGAACTGCGGGAACTGATCCAGCAAGTGCTGAACGAGATGCACCCGCGACACCGGCTCGTCCTGCTCCTCCGCGAACATGAAGGGCTGTCAACCACGGAGATCGCCGAAATCCTGGGGATCTCACAGGGCGCGGTCAAGTCGCTGCTCTTCCGGGCCCGTGAGGAATTTCGGACGATCTACAGCCAGAAGGAGCAGGCAAAAGCATCATGACCTCTCGCGCCTGTAAGTCCATCCGGCCACTGCTCTCAGCCTACATGGATGGAGAGCTGAGCCCCGATGATGTGGCTCGGCTGCAGGCACACCTTGCCGAATGCGCGGACTGCCGCGCGCTCCTCGCGTCCTACGAGCGCATGCGTGAGCAACTGCATCAGCTCCCTACAGCACCAGTGCCGCCAACACTGCACCACGAGATCCGCGCCGCCATCGAACGGGAACAGCGCCGACCGCGCTGGCTTCGCCTCTCCGTCAGCCCAGTCGCGTTCGCGTTTGCCCTCGGGCTGATTCTCATGCTCCTCGGCACGCTGCTCTACGCCCAGGCACTACCCCCGAGCATTGTCAGCTCGGAACCGGCGGCCAACGCGACCTGGCCGTTCTACCGCCCGGTGACGATTACCTTCACCAAGCCAATGGATGAGGCCTCGGTCGCGAGCCACCTGCGCATCTCCCCCGCTGGCGAGCGCGAGCGCCTGCCCATCAGCTGGCGTGGAACCACGCTCGTCATCGGCGCGAGTAGCGAGCAACAAGCGTCACTCCTGCCCGATACGATTTACACGATTGCGATCCTCCATGGCGCACGAGACCGGTGGGGACACGAGCTGCAGCAAGACTGGACACTGACCTTCCGCACAACTTCGGCGATCGCCTCAGCGCCAACCGCGACGAGCACGCCAGCACCCACGGAAACGCCCGCTGCGACTACGCCACAGCCATCCGCAACGGCCAACACCACGGCAACACCGCCGCCAGCTGCCAGCACAGCGACCGCCGTGCCACCAACGGCGGTTGCCGCGGCATCATCGCCGGCGCCTGCGAACCCCACGCCAGCGCCGCAGCAAGGCCATGGGCAGAGTGCTGGGTCGGCTGCTGCACCATCACCAGCGACGACAGCACAACCACCCCGCAGTTCGTCGGCAGGCGGCACAGGTACGGCGGGCAACAGCGTGCCCACAAGCTCTGCTGGGTCTGGAACGACTGCTCCAGCACCGGCCGCAGCAACGCCCCCAGCAAGCCCAACGCCGACTCCGCTGAGCCAGCCAACGGCAACGCCGAGCGTCGTGCCAAGCCCGACAGCACCAGCGGCGGCAACACCGGCAACGACGCCGACGCCACAAGAGACGCCAGCACCGGCAGCGACGTCAACGCCGGCAGCGTCACCAACGCCCACGCCACAGCCAACGCCAGTGACTGGTGCCTTCGCTCAGGTCTATTGGGGAGATCAGCAAGTCCAGAAGCTGCTCGGCTCCCCAACTGGCCTGGCCTATACCGTCGCGGCGAGCGAACTCGCCTTCCAGCGCGGCGTCATGCTCGAGCGCATCGACACCAACACCTTCTACATCCTCAAGGACGATGGCTCGTGGGTCAGCCTTCCGGCACCGACCGAGCAGGGCGATCCAGCGAGCCAAGCGCAGCCGAACCTCTGGATTCCAGGCGGGAAGTATGGCCTGGTCTGGAAACAGCAACAACTGCTCGATAGCATCGGCTATGCCACGGAAGCGACACCGCACGTGATGGCGCAAGGCGCACGCGTGCAACCCTTCGAGCACGGTATCCTGATCCTGAGCGACCGCGGGTTCGTCTACATGCTGCTCGAGAGTGGCAGCTGGGCGCAGTTCCCGGTTTCTGGCAGTTAAACGGCGCGGCGAACGCTCGGCCGACGCATCCCGACCGCTGGCTAGCGCACAACGCTCTGGAGCAAGACCGCGATGAGGTCATAGCCAGCGTGTGTCAGGATGCAGGCGAGGGTGCCATAGCGCTTCCGTTCCCAGCCGAGGATCAGGCTTAGCGCAAAGACGCCAAGCAGCAAGAACGAGAAGGCATACTGCACATGCGCCATGGTGAACAGCAGGGAGGTGAGCCAGATGCCGAACCGCGGCTGGATTGCCCCGCGAAACAGGATCTCCTCACCAACGCCAGCGGAGATGCCAAGCACGACCGCGCCGGGCAGCGACGAGACCGGCCCCGTCAGCTCAACCATCCGCTGACCGACTTGCTGCGTCAACTCCGGCTGCAGCGCTTGCGTCAGCGCGCCAGCCAAGCCAGACGCAACGAACAGCAGGGCAATCAATGCCAGTGCGTTGCCAACGCCGCGAAGGGACAGGGGCCGAAACCCAAGGCGCTCAATCGTCTCATGCCACCCGCGCTCGATCCCTAGTCCAACCAGCACGAACGCGACCACGACGAAGGCCGCTGACTGTGCCACGAGTTCACTGAGGGTGACCGGTTGCAGCGTGGTATCGGGCGACAGCGCCGTGGTGATCCCCACGCTCAGGCCAATGAAAGCAAACGCGGCCGAAAGGCCGACCGTATCGAGCACGGAAGCAGGATCAATCGGCGTCACCCAGGCAAGCGCGCGCCGCACCCACGGCATGAGAGGCAGGAGAAGTCCAAGCCCGACACCAGCGAACGCGAGTGCGACGCTGCGCTGGTTCTGGATGAACTGGCTGCCGAGGCCGGCCCACAGCGCCACCCCGGCCACGCAGGCGAGCAGCCCAAGCAGCGCAATCGCCCCGAACAGGAGCCGGCGGAAAAGCGGCCGGCGTTGCCCAAGATGCGCCCAGACGCGTACTACGGCAGCGCCGACAACCAACGCGACAAGGCTCATGACCCACTGCATAGTCCCTCGCAATCAACCTCAGGGCCGTCTGCCCCGCTTGAGTCTACTCCGGAATCGCCCGCATAACCGAACGCTGCCCACCAGCGCGCGACGCCGTGCCGGCTGGGGATGTGCTCCGCCCAGCGGCCAGCGCTGCCAGGCTCGACAACACGCGGCAGTCGTGCTCGCACTGGCCGGGCTGGCCTGCCACGGCAGCTGCCGTGCAAGCGGCTTGGCCAAGTGCGCGCGCCTACGCTAGACTCCGAAGAGAAGTGGATGAGGTGTGGCATGCGACAGCGACGTGGCGGCCTTGGGCGCGGACTGGACGCGCTGATCCAGCACGATACCGGGCAGGTGCAGAGCGAGATTGTCGAACTGCCGCTCGACGCGATCCAGCCCAATCCCCACCAACCCCGACAGCGCATCGATGAGGATGCGCTCGCGGCGCTGGCCGAGTCCATTCGCGCCCACGGTGTGGTCCAGCCAATCATCGTCACGCGCGCTGACGACGGCACCACGTTTCAGCTTGTCGCGGGCGAGCGTCGCTGGCGGGCAGCCCGCTTGGCCGGGCTCGCAACGATCCCAGCAATCATCCGCGACGTGACGCCGCGCGAGACGCTCGAAATCGCCCTGATCGAGAACCTGCAACGGGCGGACCTGACGCCACTGGAAGAAGCAGCCGCCTACCAGGCGCTGATCACCGAATTTGGACTCACGCAGCAAGAGCTGGCTGCACGCGTCGGCCGCAGCCGAGCAGCGATCGCCAACACGCTCCGCCTGCTGCACGCGCCGCCTGCCATTCAGGCCGCGCTGGCTGACGGCCAGATCACCGAGGGGCACGCGCGAGCCCTGCTCGGCCTGCCGAACGCCCTCGACCAGGTCGCGGCGCTGGCCATGGTCATCGAGCGAGGGCTGACGGTCCGGCAGACGGAAGCGCTGGTGCAGCGCTGGGCGCAGCGGACGTCGCGCGCCACAGCACCCCGCTCGCTCCCGCCAGCACTGCAGCACGTGGAGGAAGGGTTCCGGCGTGCGCTCGGCACGAAAGTCGAACTCCGCCCCGGCCGGAAAGGCGGCCAGATCGTCATCCACTACTACTCAGACGACGAGCTCTCAGCCATCTACCAGCGTCTTGCCCACCCCGACCAGACGCTCTAGCCCCTGAACGCGCCTGTCGCCTGCGCCACCAGCCCGCACAGCGGAGGCAGCGACGCGCGTTATGCGCCGTACCCGAGCCGCTCGGCGAGCACGTGCGGCAGCGCGCTGATGGCGACGCGATCCTGCGCCATCGTGTCGCGGTCACGAATCGTCACGGTGTCGTCATCCAGCGTCTGGTAGTCGATCGTGATGCAGTAGGGCGTGCCGATTTCGTCCTGGCGGCGGTAGCGCCGGCCGATGCTCTGCGTCTCGTCGTACTCGATCATGAAATGGTTGCGGAGGAGCGCAGCCACTGCCCGGGCCTTCTCCACCAGTTCGGGCTTGCGCATCAGCGGCAGCACTGCCGCCTTGTAGGGCGCGATCCGTGGGTGGAAGCGCAAGACGACGCGCGTGTAGGGCTTGCCGTTCACGTCAACCGCTGGCTCTTCATCGTAGGCATCGACGAGCAGGGCCAGGAAGAGCCGCTCCACGCCCATCGTGGGCTCGATGACGTGAGGGATGAAGCGCTCGTTGCGTTCCTGGTCGAAGTAGCTCAGATCTTCGCCGCTGTACTCCTGGTGGCGACGCAAGTCGTAGTCGGTGCGGTAGGCGAGCCCCGCAAGCTCTTTCCAGCCGAAGGGGAAAAGGTACTCGTAATCGACGGTTCGCTTGGAATAGTGCGACAACTCGTGCGGGCTGTGCTCACGCAGGCGGAGCCGCTCAGCGCGCAGGCCGATGCGGGCGAAGAACTGCCCCATTTCGGCAAGCCAGTGCTCGAAAGCAGCCTCCCAGGATTCTGGCCGAATGAAGTACTCGATCTCCATCTGCTCGAACTCGAGCAGGCGGAAGATGAAGTTGCCCGGGGTAATCTCGTTCCGAAAGGCTTTGCCGATTTGGCCGATGCCGAAGGGGATCTTCTGCCGGCTGCTCTGCAGCACCTGCTTGAAGTTGACGAAGATCGCTTGCGCCGTCTCCGGCCGGAGGTAGACTTGCGCGCTCTGCTCCTCGACCGGGCCGATGAACGTCTTGAACATCAAGTTAAAGCGGCGAACCGGCGTCCAGTTGCGCTGGCCACAGACGGGGCACGCTGGCTGGTACTCCTCGATCAGCCGCGTTAACTCCTCGACGCTCAAGCCTTCGGCCGAGATGCCGAGCCGCTCCTCGACGAAGGTATCGGCCCGGAAGCGGCTCTTGCAGTTGCGGCAGTCGATTAAGGGGTCGTTGAACTCGGCGACATGGCCTGAGGCTTCCCAGACGCGGGGGTGGAGCAGGATCCCGCCGTCCAGGCCAACCATGTCCTCGCGCCGCTGGATGAAGAACTCCCACCAGGCTTGCTTGATGTTGCGCTTGAGTTCGGCGCCAAGTGGGCCAAAATCCCAGGTATTGGCCAGGCCGCCGTAGATCTCGCTGCCCGGGTAGACGAAGCCGCGGCGCTTCGCCAATGAGGCAAGCGTGTCAAGCGAGACCGTCACCGGGTGTGGTGTGCTCATTGTCCCCTCCCGTACCATCGTGTTCGTCGGTGGCGAGCGGGTCAGCAGTGTGCTCGGGCGACGGCCTCGTTGCCGCCGGTGCCGTCGACGTGCCACGTGCCACCGCCGCGTCGTGGCTCGCCTGCTCGAAGTATGCCGCGGCGTCGTCCCACGACGCTGCCGTCTGCGCCGTCACCCGGTGCTGGCGATGGTCGCCCTGGCGCAGCAGGTGCTGATAGGCCAACGTCGTCGAAAGGCTCAGATGGCCGAGGACGCGTTGCAACTCCGCTGGGTGCCAGCCCTGCTCCAGGGCGTGGAACGCGAAGGAATGGCGCAGGATGTGTGGCGTAATGTCCGGGATACCCGCAAGATCAGCATAGCGTTTGAGGATGAGCCAGAAGCCCTGGCGGGTCAGCCGCTTGCCGCGATGGTTAATGAACAGTGCCAACTCGCCGCGGTTCGCGTACAAGAGCCGCGGGCGGCCCTCCTCGAGATAGCGCTCAAGCGCCCCGACCGTCTCCTCGTTTACGGGGACTTCCCGCTCGCGCGGTGTCTGGCGCCCGATGCGGATACGCGCCTCGTGCAGGCTCACGTCGCTGACGTTCAGGGCGGTCAGTTCGCTCACCCGCATGCCGGTCGAGTAGAGCGTGAGGAACATGGCATAGTC
>ERZ795042.542-NODE-542-length-29809-cov-19.397426_pt1 | contig 29809 bp, 25 predicted proteins | sample MGYA00375126_ERZ795042 | MGnify/ENA primary metagenome ERZ795042 (study PRJEB30171, sample SAMN05518105) | compost metagenome | isolation source: Feedstock adapted compost from Newby Island compost facility, Milpitas, CA | place: USA:Newby Island compost facility...
GATCCTGGATCTCCACCAGGTCCATCCTCCACCCCTGCGGCACAAATACCCCAAAGCCTATACCTGTGCTCATGCTAACCCCCTTGTAGCTACGTGTTGTGCTTACCTACTATGGCATAAGCGAGGGCCCTTGATCAATCACCTGTGGGGCATCCCTCGTGATGTCGGGGTGCGGGCGCCCAGCTCGCCGCTCCCCGGGCGGCATCGGCGCCGGCTGCGGCTTGTGCGATCCCTCGATGGGGGAGATACTGCAGTCAGGTTTAGGGGCTCGCGGCGCGGTTGGGCAGCCTCGGGGCCTTGCTCGCGCCGACGCCGATCCAAGCCCCGGTAGTGGTACCACTTATGGGTTAAAGGTGTTAGACTGTTTGGCAACACCAAAGGAAGAGCAGGAGGAGTACATGGCGACGGTTGAGCACAGGGAGAACGCAGTCACCCGGTTCGCCCAGCGGATCGTAGAGAACGTGGAGAGGGTGATCATCGGCAAGCGTGAGCAGATAGAGTACCTGCTGGTGGCTCTGCTCTGCCAGGGACACGTGCTCATAGAGGACGTGCCCGGCACAGGCAAGACGATGCTCGCTCGGGCTCTGGCGGTGAGCATAGGCCTGGAGTTCAAGAGGCTGCAGTGCACCCCGGATCTGCTGCCCAACGACGTCACCGGGGTCAGCATCTTCAACCAGAGGGAGGGGCGCTTCGAGTTCCAACCGGGACCGGTCTTCGTGCACGTGCTGCTGGCGGACGAGATCAACCGGGCGACGCCTCGTACGCAGTCGGCGCTGCTGGAGGCGATGCAGGAGCGCCAGGTGACCGTGGAGGGCGTGACCCGGCAGTTGCCGTCGCCCTTCCTGGTGCTGGCCACCCAGAACCCGGTGGAGTTCGAGGGCACTTTCCCCCTGCCCGAGGCGCAGCTGGACAGGTTCCTGATGCGCCTGCCCCTGGGCTACCCGGACGAGGTGTCCGAGGTGGAGATGCTGCGCAACCTGCGCAAGCGGCATCCCATAGAGACTTTGGAGCCCGTGGCCGAGGCGGATGAGCTGCGGGACCTCTACGACCAGGTGACCGACGTCCACGTGGACGAGACGCTGGAGCAGTACATAGTAGGGCTGGTGGCGGCCACCCGGTCTCACCCGGACCTGGCGCTGGGGGCTAGCCCTAGGGGATCGATCGCGCTGTACAAGACCTCGCAGGCGCTGGCCGCGCTGCGGGGGAGGGATTACGTCATCCCGGAGGATGTCCGGCAGATGGCGGCGCTCACGCTGCCCCATCGCCTGCTCGTGAAGCCCGAGAGCCAGCTGCGGGGGCGCACCGCCACGGGCATCGTCGCGGAGATCGTCGAGCGCCAGCCGCTCGACATGGGCGGTGTGAGGTAAGATGCGGAACTACCTGCCGGTGCTGGTGCTCATTATAGGGATAGTTATCCTGCTGCGCATCAGCTTCTTCTTTACCATAGTGTACTTCCTCGTGGGGCTGTACGTGCTGTCGAGCTTGTGGACCCGTCGATCTGTGGGCCATGTGGCCGTAGCTCGCAGCTTCCAGGAACGCGCCTTCACCGGAGACGAGGTGCGGGTGACGCTGCGGGTGACCAACACCGGGGTGCTGCCCGTCAGCTGGCTGGAGGTGAGGGACACGATCCCGGGGCAGCTGCTGGCCTCGCCCTTCAGGCCGGAGGTGCTCTCGCTGGGGGCGCACGAGACGTGGTCGCGGGAGTACTCCCTGAGGTGCAGGCACAGAGGGTACTACCTGCTCGGTCCCTGCACGTTGCGCAGCGGCGACCTGCTGGGCATGCACCAGGTGTACGCCACGGTCGACCGGGCGGATCGGCTCATAGTCTACCCCAGGGTGGTGCCCCTCCATCAGCTGCAGCTGCCGGAGCACTCCCCGCTGGCGGCGCTGCCCACCCGCTACCCGCTCTTCGAGGATCCCAACCGCACGATGGGGGTGAGGGCCTACCAGCGGGGCGACTCCCCCAGGCGCATCCATTGGAGCGCCTCCGCGCGCACGGGGCAGCTGCTGGTGAAGCAGTACCAGCCCGCGATCGCGCGCGAGACCCTCATCTGCCTGGATATGTGCGAGGAGAGCTACTCGGTCCGCAGGCGCTACGAGGCGATCGAGCTGGCCGTGGTCACCGCTGCCTCCCTCGCCAACCACGTGGTGGTGCGGCAGGACCTGCCCGCCGGGCTGGCGGTGGACGCCATGGATCCGCTGGTGGAGGCGCGGCAGAGGTTCGTGCTGCTGCCGCGCAGCGAGAGGGGGCACCTGATGAGCCTGCTGGAGGTCCTGGCCCGGGTGGAGCCGGTCGACGAGTACTCCCTGGGGGACCTGGTGACGCGGGCGACGGCCGAGCTGGCCTGGGGATCCACCGTGGTGGTGGTCACGGGAGGGGCGAACACCAGGGTGGTCGACACGCTCCTGGCCCTCAAGCGCGGGGGGCTGCTCGTGGCGCTGGTGGTGGTGCACCCCGGGGAATCGGAGCAGCTGGTGCGACGGCAGGCGGCGTCCATCGGGATACCGGTGTACCACGTGTGGACGGAGCGGGACCTGGAGACCTGGCTGCCCCGCACGGCCTGATCACCTGAAGCGGGTGGTGGCGTTGCCCAGTACCTGCGCTATATCCTCGGGCGTGATGAGCGCGATGTCGCCGGGCATGCAGCGCTTCATGCTGGCGAAGGCGTTGCCGACCAGCAGCGGCGACACCTCCCTGTCGACCAGCCCCTGCTGGCTGTGGTGCCCTCCCAGCAGGGCGTACAGGTACCCCGCGGCGAAGGCGTCGCCCGAGCCGAACCGGTAGCGGCCAGCGGATTCGAGCGCTGGGGCCCACTCGTAGGTGCCGGCCCGCATGTGGGCGGCGCCGTCGGGACCAAGGGTCAGCACGAAGGCCCGATCCTGCCTCCCGTTGCCGAACCGCTCGGACAGCATCCACAGCACGTCCTGGGGGTCTCCCTCGAAGCCCCACAGGGTCTGGGCGTCCTCCCGGGTGCAGAACAGGATGGTCGTCAGCCTGCACGCCTCCTCCAAGGCCGCAGCCGCCTCCGAAGGGTTCCACAGCTTGGAGCGGTAGTTGACGTCGAAGGAGATGCTGACCCCGCGCTCGTGCGCCCGGCGGAGCAGCCGGGAGAAGGCGGCCCTCGCTCCCTCGCCCAGGGCGGGCGTCACGCCCGTCAGGTGCAGCATCCTCGAGCCGTCCACCACGCTCAGGTCCAGCTGAGAGGGATCGATCTCCGCGCACGCCGACCCCGCGCGGTCGTAGTAGACCCTCGTACCGAGGGGAGGCGGGTTCTCCTCGGCGTAGAATATGCCCAGCCTGCTGCTGGAGGGAGCCCACACCACGTGGCTCGTGTCGACGCCGTAGGCCCTCAGCTCGCGCTCGACTCGCCTCCCCACGGGGTTGTCCGGCAGCGCCGACATCCAGGCCACCCTCATCCCCAGGCGGGCCAGGCAGGCCAGGGTGTTGGACTCGGTGCCGCCGACGTGCACCTCGAAGGTATCGGCTTCCTCCAGCCTGCGGCCCCCGGGCGGCGTCAGCCTCAGCATCGTCTCCCCGAAGCTCACGATGTCGTATCCTGACAAGCTCTACCTCCACAAGATCCTGGGAAGAATGTTATACCATCATTTGCCTCCCGTTGCATACCCCGTGCCTCTTGCATTTTGGGCCGATGGGTGTATACTACCCGCTGGTCTGTGCCATGAGATTCTCTACCTGAGGAGTAGGTGATATGCGTCGCTATCGTCTGTACGTGTGCCTGGTGGTCGTGATGCTACTGATGGGCTTCCTGCGCTCCTCCCCTGCGGCGGCATCTCACGTCCCGTTCAGTACCGCCACGGTGGCTGGCAGCTTCCAGAGCGAGATAGGTTGTCCCGGCGACTGGCAGCCGTCGTGCGACCTCTCCCTCATGAGCGATCCCGACGGGGATGGGGTGTACACCTTCACGATCCCGGCCGGCACGTTGCCCGTCGGCGCCTACGAGTACAAGGTCGCCCTCAACAGGTCCTGGGACTACAGCTTCCCGGCCAGCAACCAGCGCTTCGAGGTGGCCGCGGCCGACAACAGCGTCACCTTCTACTACAACTCGGCCACCCACGAGGTGCGCCACGTGGTGGAGGGCACGCGGCCTCCGAGGACAGGGGATGACGACGTCTTCTGGGACGGCCTCCGACACGACAGCCGCGATACCCTCTACAGAGTGCCCTTCGGGGCCGTGCCCGAGGGCGCGGAGTTCCTCGTACGGTTCCGCACCTTCCACGACGACGTGTCGAGCGTGACCGTGCGCGTGTGGCACACCGGCCTCAACGCCGAGAGGCTGTACGACATGCAGCGGGTGGCGCAGGACGTCTCCTGCTACCAGGACCTGCCATTTAATTGCGACTTCTGGCAGGCCAGGATAGAGGCCGGCCCGATCGGCACCATCTACTATCGGTTCATAGTCCGCGATGGCTCGAAGGTGGTGTACTACGAGGACGATAGCGAGGTCCGCGACGGCGGCCTGGGGCGCCCATTCGACCAGTCGCCCGACTGGGGATGGGCGGTGACGGTGCACCGCCGCGACTTCCTGCCGATCACCTGGATGAAGAACGCCGTGGTGTACCAGATCTTCCCCGACAGGTTCCGCAACGGCGATCCCTCCAACGACCCCAGGCCCGTGCGGGGTAACCCGAGGTTGAGCAGCGACCCCCGTTACGCCTACCCCAATGGGGATCCCACGGGCGCCAGCCGCCCCGAATGGGACCAGATCCTGCGCATGCGGTGGGGGGAGCTGCCCGAGGGCTACTGCCGGAACTACGCGGGAGACTACCCCTGCCCGCCGAGGTTTGCGCAGCCAGCATCCGCGCGGGAGCAGCCCCGCGGCCGCGACTACTATGGCGGCGACCTGGAGGGGGTCACCGAGAAGCTATCCTACCTCAAGCGCCTGGGGGTGACCGCGATCTACTTCAACCCCATATTCGCCGCGGGCTCCAACCACCGCTACGACACCCGCGACTACAAGATCATCGACCCCTACCTGGGCAACCTGGGCGACTGGCGGACGCTCGTGCGCGCCGCCCATAGGCAGGGGATACGCATCATCCTGGATGGGGTGTTCAACCACATGTCGTCCGACAGCCCCGTATTCGACCGCTACCACAACTGGAGCGATGCCCTGTACGGAGTCGGGGCGTGCGAGAGCGTGAGCTCGCCCTACCGGAGCTGGTTCCGCTTCCGCCGGCCCGTGGGGAGCGAGCCGGCTGCCTGCGCGCCCTACACGCGCGATGGGGACTCCTACTACGCGGCGTGGGCGGGCTTCGATTCCCTGCCGCAGCTTGCCGAGAGCGACCCAGTCAAGGCCCACATCTACGGTGCGGACTCGAGCGTGGCCCGCTACTGGCTCCGCCAGGGTGCCGATGGCTGGCGGTTGGACGTCATGCCCGACAAGAGCGTGGCCTTCTGGAGGGAGTTCAGGCAGCGAGTGAAGCAGGTGGATCCCAACGCCGTGATCATCGGCGAGCTCTGGAAGAAGTTCGACGTCCTGCCGTTCGTGCAGGGCGACACAGCCGACACTACGATGAACTATCGCTTCCGCGACGCGGTGATCTCGCTGCTGGCCCCGGGCCCGTTCGACGGCAAGGGCTTCCCCGGCAGCGGCCAGCCCATCAGGCCGTCGGAGTTCGTCAACCGGCTGCAGTCCATCAGGGAGGACTACCCCGATGCGACCTACTGGACGCTGATGAACCTCCTGGACTCCCACGACACGGAGCGCGTGCTGTGGACGCTGACGCCGGGCGTGGAGAACCCCGACGGCCGCGAGCGCAACTCCGCCCACCTGGCGGAGGGCAAGACCCGGCTTCGGCTGGCAGCGCTCATCCAGATGACCATGCCCGGGGCCCCCACGATCTACTACGGCGACGAGGTGGGCCTGACGGGAGATGACGACCCCGACGATCGGCGCACCTTCCCGTGGGGGGATCGCGAGGCGCGCGCCGAGGGCGACGAGCGCCAGCCCGACATGGCGATGTACCGCTACTATCGCGACCTGATCCACGAGAGGCGCAAGCACCCCTCGCTGGTGAACGGCGACCTGCGGTTCCTGCTGGTGGATGACGATGCCGGCGTGGTCGCTTACGGCCGCAAGTGGCGGGACGAGGCCTCGATCGTGGTGCTCAACACCTCCAAGCAGGCCAGGCAGGTGACCGTCCCGGTGGTGGGCTACCTGCCGGAGAACACCGAGCTCTCGTGGCTCGTGGGCGGCCACGGCGAGGCCTACGTGCGCAACGGCGGAGTGATCCTCAGCCTCGGCCCGCTGGCCGGCGCGCTGCTCGTGACGCGGGACGCCGACCTGACCCCCACGGCCGCCCCCAGTGGGCTGCAGGCCTCGGCCGACGGTATGCAGGTCCACCTCTCCTGGCAGCCCGTCGCCGGCGCGGTGGGCTACAACGTCTACCGGAGCCCGGTCACCGGTGGAGGGTACGTCAGGGTCAACGCGGCGCCCGTGACCACCACGGGCTACCTGGACGACAGCGCGGAGCTGCGCAGCGGCCAGAAGTACTACTACGTCGTGCGCGCGCTCGACGGCGTCGGCAACGAGAGCGCCAACTCCAACGAGGCCAGCGCCACCCCCGGCTACAGGATCGGGTGGGCCAACCTCCAGTGGCCTCATAGCCTGGACTACACCGTGAGCGCCCGCTACACCACCGACACGGTCTACGGCCAGGTCTGGATAGACGGCGTCACCAACCAGCCGGGGCCCACGCCAGGGTTGATCGCGCAGCTGGGGTACGGGCCCCAGGGCAGCGACCCAAGGAGTTGGGACACCTGGGTGCCTATGCAGTTCAACACGGACGTGGGCAACAACGACGAGTACAAGGGCGTGCTCCAGCCGGACACGCCCGGCACCTACGACTACCTGGTGCGGTACAGCACGACAGGCGGGGAGAGCTGGACCTACGGCGATATAGACGGCACGGAGAGCGGCAGCTTCCAGGACCAGGTGGACACCCCGGGCACGCTGGTGGTGCGTCCCAACCCCGACCAGACGCCGCCGGAGGCGCCCACCAACCTGCGAGCGTACAACAACGGCCCCAGCTCGATCCTCCTGGACTGGGACGCGTCCACGTCGCCCGACGTCTATAGGTACGACGTCTACCGGAGCACGCAGCCCGGCGGCCCCTACGACAGGGTGGGGTCCACCGACGCGGCCACCACGCAGTACGCCGATTCGGGGCTGCAGACCGGCACCCGCTACTACTACGTGGTGAGGGCGGTGGACGAGGCCGCCAACGTCTCCGCCCCCAGCAACGAGGCGAGCGCCGTGCCGAGCTCGCGGCAGGTGGCCGTGACCTTCGAGGCGGCGGTGCCCGCTACCACCCCGCCCGACGCCACCGTGTACATCGTGGGCAACCAGCCGCAGATCTGCAACTGGTGCAACCCGCACACGGTGGCATTGACCAAGGGGGCTGACGGCAAGTGGAGGATAACGCTGGAGTTCACCGAGGGGACGTCCGTGGAGTACAAGTACACGCTGGGCTCCTGGGACTACGTGGAGAAGGGGCCCTCGTGCGAGGAGATCTCCAACCGCACCCTCAGGGTCGTCGGGGACTCGGAGGGCAGGCAGCTCGTGCAGGACACGGTGGCCAACTGGAGGAACATCTCGCCCTGCGGCAACTAGCCTCTTGCGAGGGCGATTCTAGCCCTCGCAAGAGCCCCCTTTGGGGGGCGGTCCGGCGTCAGGCCCCCAGGAGCGCGACCAGGGCCTTGGCCGCCATGGCCACCGGCACCCTGCCCTCTGCCTCCAGGCCCAGGACGATGCGCGCCGTCATGCGCCGCAGGTCCTCGTGACGGTCCGCGGCCGTCACCAGCCTGTGCACCGCCAGGCGGCTGCGGCATAGCCAGCGCAGCCGCTCGCAGGTCCGGAACAGCTCCGAGAAGCGCGACCGCAGCTCCCGCTCGTAGGCGCGGGCCTCGATCTCCCCCCTGGAGAGCATCTCGCGCACGTGCCGACCGGCGATCACCCCGGATTCGAGGGCGTAGTCTATACCCTCGCCCGTGAGGGGGTTCACCAGCCCCGCGGCCTCGCCCACCATGATCACCCTGGGGGCCCAGAGGCGAGAGCGCAGGAAGTCCGTGCGCAGGGGAAAGCCCCGCACCGGCCCTTCGCGCCTCGCCCCGGGCAGCAGGCGCGAGCAGAGGCGGCTGCGGGTGAAGGCCTCGAACTCCTTGCGCGCGGTCGAGCCCTCATGGCGCGCCAGCACCCCCGCGCCCACGTTGAAGCGCCCACCTCCCAGCGGGAAGATCCAGCCGTACCCTGGCAGGGTCACCCCCTGAAAGCTGAAGACCATCTCTTCGACCTGGGCTGCCGGGCACTCGAAGTAGGCCCTGGAGGCGGCCAGCAGCCTCGGGCGCGCGGCCACGAGCCCGGAACGTTCGAGCAACCTGGGAGATGCCCCCGTGGCCACCACCACCATCCTGGCCCGCACCCCGCGACCGTCCTCTAGGCGCACCAGCGTGTGCTGGCCCTCGAGCTCGACGGCCTCGGCCCGGGCGGGCGCCTCGAACTCCGCGCCCACCGAGGTGGCCCTCCGGAGGAGGGCGTCGTCCAGTCGGAGGCGTGGCACCACGAGGCCTCCCCGCCCGGGCATCCCCAGGGTGGTGGAGGTACCGCCGGGGCCCACCACCCTCACTTGGGACACGCGGCCCCCCATGCCTGCCACCTCCCGCGCGAGGCCCATCCCCTCCAGCACGCTCACCGCGCGGGGGGTGAGCCCGTCGCCGCAGGTCTTGTCGCGCGGGAACTCCGATTTGTCCAGCAGCAGCACGCGCACCCCGTGCCTCGCAAGCTCCCAGGCGCAGGCGCTCCCCGCCGGGCCCGCCCCCACGACCACTACATCGTACTTGCCAGCGTTCATGGCTGCATTGTACACCTCTTCCGCCCCTGGTGGGAGCCGTCCTTGCGGAAAAGTAGTTAACATGGTTAACTATCTCTGGAAGATGTTAACACCACAGCCTTGACGAGGGAAAGGGGGAAAGTGACTTGCTCGACGCCTGGGGGAGGTTCGTCTATCGGCATAGATGGTGGGTGCTGTTGCTGTCCGTGCTCTGCCTGGTCCTCACGGCCTACCTGAGGCAGTACGGGGGGAAGCTGGGCTCGATCGAGTTCGCCTCGCAGACCGAGGCGGGCCGCACCAGCAGGCTGATCAACGAGCAGCTGCCCAGCTCGGCTCCCAGCTACTACGTGATCTTCACCAGCGACGAACTGCTGGCCACGGAGCCGCGTTTCGCGCAGGAGATGCAGCGGGCCCTCGAGCCGCTGAGGCGCAGCCCGGACGTGCTGGGCGTGCGCACCCCGTACGACGGCGGCAACGTCAACCCCCAGTTCATCTCCAAGGACAAGCACAGCGCGTACGCCGTGGTGGAGCTGCGCAGGGCGAGCGATGAGCGCCTGCAGGACATCTACAGGGAGCTGCACGGTGAGGTGCGGTCCTCTGAGCTGCGCGTGATCCAGTCCGGCACGTTGCCCGCGCTGTACGAGTTCCAGCAGATCTCCAGCGAGGACCTGCGACGTGCCGAGGTGATATCTTTCCCAGCGTCCCTGATCATGCTGCTGCTGGTGTTCGGCTCGGTGGTGGCCGCGGCCATCCCGCTGGGCACCGGGCTGTTCGCGATCGTGGGGGCCCTCACGGGCACGCTGCTCCTGGCGCGCTACATGAACCTGACGGTGTACTCCCAGAACATAGTGACGATGCTGGGGCTGGCGCTGGCGATCGACTACTCGCTCTTCATCGTCAGCAGGTTCCGGGAGGAGATCAACGGCAGCCCCATCGATGTGGCGCTCGGCAGAACCCTCTCCACCGCCGGAAGGGCGGTGCTGTTCTCGGGCATCACCGTGGCCATAGGCATGCTGGGCATGACGTTCTTCCGGCTGGCAGACATCGGCTCGATCGGCGTCGCCGGCACGGTGGTGGTCGTGTTCTCGGTCTTCTACGCCTTCACGCTCCTGCCAGCGATCCTGGCCATCCTAGGGCGCAGGGTCAACAGCCTGAGGGTGCCGTTCGTGCACCCTGAGCGCCGGGGGCAGGGCAACGGCTACTGGCACAGGCTCTCGATGGCCATCATGCGCTATCCCTGGCAGGTGCTGGTGGTTGTGGGGGCCATCCTGCTCCTCCTGGGGGTGCCTTTCCTGCACATCAGGCTCGCGCTCTCGGACATCAACGCGCTGCCCAAGAACGCTGAGTCGCGCAGGGGCGTAGAGATGCTCCGCAACGAGTTCCCGGGAGGGGACCTCAACCCGATCTACGTGGTGCTGAAGTACGATCAGGGCTCGCCCCTCACCCCGGAGAGGATAGGGCAGCTGTACGATCTCACCCGCTGGCTCGAGCAGCAGCCCGACGTGGTGCGGGTCCAGAGCCTGACGAACCTCGACCCCCGCCTGGGGAAGCAGCAGTACCAGCAGCTGCTCTCGCAGCCCGTGTCGGCGCTGCCGGCTCCCCTGCGGCAGGCCGTCGAGGGCAGCGTTGGCAAGCAGATCGTGGTCGTGCAGGTGTACACCGATCTCGATCCCAACAGCGACCAGGCTCGTGACCTGGTCCGTAAGATCCGCAGCTCTCACCCGCAGGTGGATGGGCAGGTGCTGGTCACCGGCCAGACCGCCTACGACATAGACTCCCTGCAGCTCATAGAGGAGGACGTGCCGAAGGCTTTGGCGTTCATCCTCGTGACCACGTACGTGGCGCTCTTTCTCCTGCTGGGGAGCGTCTTCCTGCCGATCAAGGCGTTCCTGATGAACGTGCTGTCGCTGAGCGCCTCCTATGGGGCGCTGGTGTGGATCTTCCAGGAAGGGCATCTCTCGGGCCTGCTCAACTTCCATCCGGGCCCGATCAACAGCGCACTGCCCGTGATCCTGTTCTGTGCGCTGTTCGGCCTCTCGATGGACTACGAGGTCCTGCTGCTCAGCCGCATCAAGGAGGAGTACGAGCGCACGGGCGACAACACCCTCGCGGTGGCCACTGGGCTGGAGAAGACCGGGCGCATCATCACGGGCGCCGCCCTGATCATGATCACGGTGTTCGTGGCCTTCACCTTCGCCAACACCCTGGTCATCAAGTCCATAGGGCTGGGCATGGCGATCGCCGTGTTCGTCGACGCGGCGATAGTGCGGACGCTGCTCGTGCCGGCCACCATGCGCCTGCTGGGGCAGTGGAACTGGTGGGCTCCCGGACCGCTGGCTCGGTTCTACCGGAGGTTCGGGATCTCGGCCGAGGGAGAGGCCGAGGATAAAAAGACGTTTACACCTGTCAATACAAACTCCTGACCTCTATGCTATACTCTCCATGCAAACTTTGCGGAGGGGGAGATGCACCAGGCCGAGAGATCCTGCGCGCACGCCGGAGGGCACCTGCGCGTGCGCCTGTTGCGAGAGGAGGAGTTGAGCTCGCGGGACCACCACAGGATCAGCTCTCTGCTGGTGGAGGCCTTCCCGCACGCAGCCCAGCTGTTCTCGCGCCAGTCCTGGAGAGGCCCCAGGCCGGATCGCAGGCTGCTGCTGGAGGGCGGGGACGGCGAGCTCCTGGCCCATCTGGACTACGTCATCCAGCCGATCCAGGTGGCGGACGCCACGGTCGAGGTGGCCGGGGTGGGGGAGGTGGCCGTGCGCCAGGGAGCCCGCGGGCGTGGGCTGGGCACGCGCCTCATGCAAGAGCTCAAGGCGGCGCTGCACCGCGAGCCGGTCGACTTCGGCCTGCTGTACTGCCTGGAGTCGGTCGCCGGCTTCTACGAGCGCGTCGGCTGGACCAGGGTCCACCAGCCCTCCCGCTTCATCTCCCCAGAGACCGGCCGGTGGATGGATGCGAGCTATCCGACCTTCATCCTGCCGGTGAGAGCTCCCCTCGAGGCGTGGCCCAGGGAGGGCGTGATCGACCTCGGCGGGATGATATGGTAGCGTGGCACGCTATCTGCTCTCTATAAGCCCGACCCGGGTCAGCGGTACACAGGGCTTTTGGACCAAAGGGAGAGAAAGATGGCTATCACGGACGCGAAGACGAAGCTGATCTACGAACTATCGGATATCTACGATGCGGAGAGGCAGTTCCTCCAGGGCATGCGGCAGGCGCTTGACCAGGCCGACAGCCAGGAGCTGCGCGCGGGCATCCAGGAGCACATGTCGCAGACGGAGCAGCAGATAGGCAACTTGGAGCAGGTCTTCTCCTTGATGGGGGAGACCCCGCTGCAGATCTCCTGCGACTCCGCTCGTGGCCTGGTGGCGGAAGCCCAGAAGGGGATGGAGGAGACCCAAGACAACACGCTGCGGGACGGCATGATCGCCGGTGGGCTATGCAAGGTGGAGCACTACGAGATAGCCTCCTACAGGGCGCTCATCGTGGGCCTGGAGCAGATGGGCCTCGAGGACGCGGCACAGCTGCTAAGGCAGAACCTCCAGCAGGAGGAGGAGACCGCTGGGAAGCTCGAGGATCTCATCCAGGGCATGGCCCGACAGCTGTCCGGGGACGTGCAGGGCCCTATGGCCCACGGCACGGATACCCCTCCGCCCACGATCTAACAACGAACACCTTCCGGGTGTGCGGCGCAAGCCGCACACCCATTGCCTCCCCGCGACCATGAGGCCTCCGGCATAGCTCTCGTGGGGCCGGCCTCCCCCTTGCAGATCGGTCGTTAGGGCTAGCCCTCCGGGTGCTGGGGACCGCCGTACTGGTACACCTCCACGTCCTCCACGGTGATGAGGCCGTTGACCCCCAGCTCTCTCAGCTTGGGCAGCAGGGCATCGATCTTCTCGGGCGAGTCCACGACGTCGATCACCAGGGGCAGATCCTCGGACAGGCGCAGGATGGTCGCCGTGTGCAGGCGGCTCGTGCGCCCGAAGCCCTCTATGCCTCGGAAGACCGTGGCGCCGGCGTAGCCGTCCCGGCGGAGCATCTCCACTATCGCCAGGTGCATGGGGCGGTTGCCGTGCCGGTCGGCCTCGCCGATGTAGATCCTCACGCGCTTTGCCTTTCCCGATAAGTGCATGTTCCGCCTCCAACTCTTAGATGTATCAGAGGATAGTGCTTTTTCGCCCGGAGGGCAATAGCTCTCGGTATTGAGATCGTGTACAGGTTAGGGTACAATCTGCTCAAAAGATGTCTAGACAGGAAAGCGCCTACAAGCGTATATCCGCGCTGCTGGAGGAGGAGATAACCTCCGGCAAGCTCAAGCCCGGGCACAGGCTGCCTGGGGAGCACGAGCTGGCTCGCCGCTTCGGCGTCAGCCGCACGACCATCAGGCAGGCTCTCGCTGACCTGGCGCGCAAGCAGCTGATCACCACCAAGGTGGGATCGGGCAGCTACATCACCTTCGATAACCAGCCCCTGGAGTGGTCTGCGGGGTGGAGCAGGGCGTTGACCAGCAGCGGCGTGGCGGTGGAGTCGCGGATCGTGCACTTCGGGCCCGTGGAGGACCGGCAGCTGGGAGCCAAGCTCGGCACCGGCCAGCACTTCATCGCGCTCGACAGGCTGCGCATCGTGTCCGGCGGTGAGCCCATATCGCTGGAGCGCAGCCGCGTACCCCTGACCGACAGCACGGCCGCCCTGCTGGACGTGGACTTCCGCCAGGAGTCTCTGATGGACGTGCTGACGCTGCGGCTCGGCATGATCCCGACCAGCAGCGAGGAGTGGATAGAGGTGGCGAGGCTGCGGGAGGACGAGGCGGAGCTGCTCCGGAGGGCCGTGGGGGAGCCGTTCCTCCTCAGTCGTCGGGCGCTGCGGGACCAGCACGGCTCGCTGATGGAGTACGTGGCCAGCCTGCTCGACCCAGGCCACTTCCGCCTGCACATCACGTTTGAGAGGGAGGGTTGGGAGCGACGGAGATGAGCCGGCTGCGAGCTGCGGGAGCCCTGTACGGGCTGGCTATAGGGGATGCCCTGGGCATGCCCACCCAGATGCTGCCGCGAGAGCAGGTGCGATCCCTGCTGGGGGATGTCCGCTGGTTCGAGGCAGGGCCCTCGGCAAACCCCATAAGCGCCGGGCAGCCCGCGGGCAAGGTGACGGACGATACGGAGCAGGCCCTCATCGTCGCGCGCTTGCTGGTGCAGGGCGACGGCAGGCTGGACGTCTCGCTGTTCGTCCAGGAGCTCCTGGCTTGGACGCGCGAGGCGGAGTCGGACGGCAGCGAGCAGCTCGGGCCTTCCTCGCGGCGCGCGCTGGAGGCCGTGGCTCGAGGGGTGGCTCCCAGCCAGGCGGGCAGCCGAGGCGACACCAACGGCGCGGCCATGCGCATAGCGCCGGTGGGCATATGCGTGCCTCCCGAGCCGTTGTCCCGGCTCGTCGACCACGTGGAGCAAGTGTGCCTGCCCACGCACCATACCGGGCTGGCCATCGCCGGCGCTGCTGCCGTGGCGGCGGTGGTTAGCGTGGGGGTGGAGGGCGGTAGCTTTGAGGAGGGGCTCCAGCTGGCCCTGCGCGCCGCCCAGCTTGGTCAGCAGCGGGGCCATTACGTTGCCGGCCCCAGCGTGGCCGAGAGGATCTCGTGGGCCGTGTCCCTGGTGAAGCCTTTGGACGAGGCGAGCGCTCAGGAGAGGATCTACGACCTCGTCGGCACCGGCGTGCTGACGCAGGAGTCGGTGCCGGCGGCCTTTGCGCTCGCATCCCTGTACGCGGACGACCCTTGGGAGGGCTGCCTAGCCGCGGCGTCCCTGGGGGGCGACAGCGATACGATAGGGGCTATCACGGGGGCCATGTTGGGAGCCTGCTGTGGGGAGAGCGCCTTCCCATCGAAGGCTCTGGCGCTTGTGCGTGAGGTGAACTCTCTGTATGTGGACGAATTGGTCGCGGCCCTGTTGTCGCTGCGTCAGAGTATAGTGGGGAGGTAACATCGTGAGTGCCAAGACTCATCATCCTGAGGTGGACAGGCCCTGGGCTATCGAGCTGCGCGGTATAGAGCCCATACCGGACAGCGAAAGGCACGGCAAGCCATCGGAGCTGTTCTGGATATGGTTTCCCGCTAACATAGGCGTGCTCGGGATAGTGTACGGCGGGATACTGACGGCCGCGGGGCTCAACCTGTGGCAGAGCGCTGTCGTCGCCCTGGTGGGCCCGGCCCTATCCTTCCTGCTGGTGGGGATCCTCAGCGTGGCTGGCAAGTGGGGTGGCGCTCCTATGCTGACTCTATCGCGCGCGCCCTTTGGGGTGCGGGGTAACTTGGGGCCCGCGTTCATCAGCTGGCTGAGCCTGGTGGGCTGGGAGACGGTCAGCGTCATCACCGCGGCGTACGCCCTGCTGGGGTTGTTGGGGATGCTGGGGCTGCCCGCCAACTCGCTGTGGACGGTGGTGAGCCTGCTGGTCATCGCCCTGCTGGTAGTGGTGTTCGGCCTGCTGGGGCACGCGACGCTGGTCATCATCCAGCAGGCTGCTACTTGGATCCTCGGGGTGCTCACCCTCCTGGTGATCATCTTCCTGATCCCGGGTACGCAGTGGAGCAAGCTGCTCGATGCCCCATGGGGAGCTTGGGACTCAGGGGTGCTGGCGACGCTGAGCATCATCATGGCCGGCACGGGCATAGGATGGGCCAACGCCGGCGCGGACTACACTCGCTACCTGCCCAGAGGCAGCAGCGATCGTTCCATAGTGGGGTGGACGGTGCTGGGGGCGACCATCCCCCTGTGCGTGCTGATCATGACGGGGGTGCTGCTCTCCAGCAGGGTGTCGGACCTGGCCTCCGCCTCCAACCCCGTGGAGGTGATAGGGGATGCCCTGCCTGCGTGGATGGCCGTGCCTTACCTGATCACCGCGATAGGCGGCCTGATAGCTGCCGCGGACCTCTCGATCTACTCCTCGGGGCTCAACCTGCTGGCTCTGGGGGTGAGGCTCCAGAGGCACAAGGCGGTGCTGATAGATGGGGTGATCATGGTGTTGGGGTCGGTCTACGTCATGCTCATAGCCCAGGACTTCTTCGGGCCCTTCATCAGCTTCCTCCAGCTGCTGGCCGACGGCCTAGCTGCCTGGGCTGGCGTCTTCCTCGTGGACATGTTGCTGCGCCGTGGCTATGACCCGGAGGGGCTCAGGCGGACCGATCCGGGCAGCCCTTATTACTACTCAGGGGGGATCCACTGGCCCGCATGCATCGCCTGGCTCTGCGGCGTCCTGGTGGGGTTGGCCTTCACCGTATCCCCATGGTTCAGCGGGCCCCTGGCCAAAGGGGTGTTTGCCTCGAGCAGCTTGGGCTACATCATGGGCTTGCTGGTGAGCATGCTGACCTACTGGCTGCTGGGCGCGGTGCTCGCCCGCGGGCAGGTGGCGGCTGGCCAGCGAGAGCGCCCGGGGGAGTCCTGAGATGAGGCGCCCTCGCAGGCTGGTGCTGGTGGGCAGCGTGCTGGTGGACGTCCTGCTCTACGTGCCCCACATGCCCGAGAGAGGGGGAGACGTCCTGGCGCAGGGAGCGGTGGTGACCGCCGGTGGGGGCTACAACGTGCTGGCGGGAGCATCCAGGCTGGGTATGCCGGTGGCCTATGCAGGGAAGGTGGGCAGCGGCCCGATGGGGGCTCAGGTGCTGCGCGACCTGGAGTCGGCCGACATCCCCATCCTCCTGCCTCCGTCCGACGATGGTGATACCGGCTTCGACATCGGCTTGGTGGAGCCCGATGGTGAGCGCACGTTCGTGACGGCTCCAGGGGTGGAGTCCAAGCTCACCGCCTCGGACCTCGCTGCCATCCCTCTTGTGGGCGGGGACGTGGTGTACGTCTCGGGCTACGACCTGTGTTACCCGGTATCCGGCGCCGCGCTCGCTGACTGGTTGCCGGCCCTGCCGCAGGACGTCCTGCTGGCCTTTGATCCAGGTCCCCTCGTGGGGGAGATCCCGGTCAGGTACCTCTACGTCGTCCTGAGGCGAGTTGACATAATAAGCCTGAACCAGCGGGAGCTGGCGATACTGACGGGCGAGGATGCCTTGCCGACCGCTGTGGAGAGGCTTGCCGGCCTGCTCCACGAGGGTGCCTGGGTGGTGGTGCGGGCGGGTGCTCAGGGCTGCTGGCTAGCCGGCCCTGAGGGGCATCTGAGGCACGTGCCCGGAAGGCCCGTGGCGGCGGTGGATTCCACGGGGGCTGGCGATGCGCACGTGGCGGCGCTGCTGGCGGCGCTGCACGCGGGACATCCTCTGGAGGAGGCCGCGCATCGGGCCAACGTCGCGGCCTCGATAGCTGTGGGGCGTCGGGGCCCGGCCACGGGCCCCACCCTGGAGGAGCTGGAGTCCCTCCTGGGTGAAGAGGGGTCTAGGTAGGCTTCCGAGGTCCTGAGCGGGGAGGCGGGGGAGGGCTACAGCTCTCCCCTTGCCTTTTTGTCCCCCCGGAGCACAGGTCCCACCGCCCGGTCGCTACTTCCCTCCCGGAGGTGGGGATTACCCGTCTCGGAGATGGGACTTGACGCGTTGTTGCCTCTCGTGCCGCTATGTTGTGACATATAAGCTGTCAAAAGGGTGCTTATACTTGGGGGTGTCCGGTGGATGGGATGCAGCCCTGGCTGCCGGGGCCATCGGGGTGGGCTGTAGCCCATGACCTCAGACCTCTGGCCCGGGCTGCACCCCACCTGCGCTGGGCGAAGCCAAATTATCACTGGAGGGGTATCATGTTGCGTAGTCCTCGGCTATCTGCTCTGTTGTTCTTGCTCACGCTGCTCTGCTTCACCCTGCCGTTCATGACCGTTACCTGTGGTGGCCAGGAGGTGATGAGGGTCACGGCGATGGACCAGGCCCTTGGGCAGGACCCGTGGGTGGCGCCCGAGCTCAACGAGGCGAGCGCCCCCAGCGAAAGGGGCTCCGGGGCCGGTTGGAAGTGGCACATGAGGGCCCTGGCGGCCTTTGCCGTGGCGGGCATCGTCCTTGGGCTGGGGGCTTGGAGGGGCTGGAAGGGGCTCGTTAGCGGGATCCTGGGCATCCTGGGCGTGCTGGACATCATGCTGCTGCGCGTCTCGACCATCAACTCGATGCGGCAGGAGCTGGCAAGCGGCTCCAGCTCCGACCTGGGGGATCTCTCCGGGCTGATACAGGTACACTGGGGCCTGGGATTCTGGGGCATGCTGCTGGGCTTTGCGTTCGCCGCGCTGTACAACATCTACCTGGTGTGGAGCTCGAGGGCGGCGTGGGATGCCCACGTGGGGCGGACCGAGTCTCCCCCCGAGCCTTCCTGGAGGTAGGGGCTTGCGCCCTTCGGCCTTCTGCGGTATCGTTAGGTAACCTATAGGAGGCGGTATGGAGCGTCGAAGGATTCTTGCCTGGGAGGGTTGCCTCAACATCCGCGACCTCGGGGGCTACCCCACGGCTTACGGGGTGCAGACGCGCTGGGGGGCTGTGGTGCGCGCCGACACGGTGTCCAAGCTCACTATGGCGGGCCACGCAGCCCTCCTGGCGTACGGCGTGCGCACGATAGTCGACCTCCGCCTGCCGCACGAGGTCGAGGCCAAGCCCAACCCATACGCGATGCCGGGGGAGCACGGCATCGCGTACCACCACATCTCGATGATCGATCCTGCCGAGTTCCCTCCCAAGGACTTCACCACCCTCGCCGATAACTACAAGATGATGCTGGACCGCTACACCGATCGGGTGGCGAGCGTCATCCACGCGATCGCCCATGCCTCGCCCAAGGGGGCGGTGCTGTTGCACTGCGTGGGTGGCAAGGACCGCACGGGCATCGCCGTGGCGCTGCTGCTGGGCGCGGTGCGCGTGCCCTACGACGTGATAGCCGCCGACTACGCCCTCACCGCTGAGTGCCTGCGCCCTGAGTGGGAGGAGACCCTGAGGCACAATCCCGAGCGTCGGCAGGAGATAGAGAGGGAGCTCGAAGTCATGATGCCCCGAGTAGAGGTCATGCTGGAGCTGCTCGATCACCTGGATCGTCGCTACGGTGGTGTGGATCCCTACCTCCGGCACATAGGGCTGACCGACCTTGAACTGGAGCTGATACGAGCGCGCCTGCTGGGCTACGTGCCCTGATCCAGCCTGACCACATGCGAAGGACTTGCATTTGCACATAATTTGAGTATCATATGTCACAGCTCCGTGGACGGGCTGCCGAGCCTGATCTTAAAGAGAGCATTAAATCTTGCTTAGCTTTCTGTGATCGGCGGTGCCCCTGGCGGGGGCTGGCCAATATAATGGCGCGGACGCAGTTGGTCCGTGCGAGCATAACGCGTGAAAGGAGCCGATAGGTTGGAGGTAGCCGGTAAGGGGCAGGTACCCGCCGCCCGCGGGCGCAGGGTGTTCAACCGCGAGTACCTGATATTTCTAGCTTTCATTGCTCCCAACTTCCTGCTGTTCATCATCTTCACCTACTGGCCGCTGGTGTATCAGGGGTACCTGAGCCTGGTGCACTGGGACATGATCTCGCCCGTGAAGCGGTTCGTGGGGCTGGAGAACTACGCCTACCTGTTCAGCGATCCCGATTTTCACCGGGTGATGTTCAACACGCTCTACTTCACGGTGGCCGTGCTGGTGGGCAGCCTGGCGCTGGGGCTGGCGCTGGCGCTCCTGCTCAACCAGCGGCTGCGCGGGCGCAACTTCGCTCGCACGGTGGTGTTCGCGCCGGTGATCCTCTCGGGCGCGGCGGTGGGCCTGGTGTGGGCCTATATCTTCGATCCCAACTACGGGCTGATGCGGACCATCCTGGGGTGGTTCGGGCTGCCACCGATCGACTGGCTGGGCAGCCCCGCCTGGGCCATGCCCGCGGTGATCATCGTGTACCTCTGGAAGAACTTGGGCTACAGCGCGATGATCTACCTGGCAGGACTCCAGAACATCCCTGCCGAGCTGTACGAGGCGGCACGGGTCGATGGCGCCGGCAGGTGGCAGCAGTTCCTGCACGTCACCTTGCCCCAGCTGTCGCCGGTGACCTTCTTCCTGATCGTCACCACGATCATATCCTCGGTGCAGGCCTTCGACATCATATCCGTGATGACGGACGGTGGCCCGGTGGGCGCGACGACGACGCTGATCTGGTACATGTACGAGCAGGGCTTCAGGGCCTTTCGGGCGGGGATAGCCGCAGCCTCGGGCATGCTGATGTTCATCATCCTGCTGGTGGTCACCTTGGTGCAGGTGGGGTGGCTACAGCGCAAAGTGTACTACGAGTAGGGGGTAGGGGATGAGAGGCGAGGCCGTCGAGAGCACGGTACAGTCCGGCACCGCTGGGAGGTCGGTGCTGCTCGACCTGCTCACACACCGCATGTTCAGGGTATGGCTCTACCTGGCGATGGCGTTGACGGTGCTGGTGTTCATCGTGCCCATGTACTGGATGCTGACGGCCTCCGTGAAGACCCTGGGGGAGATCTACACCTTCCCGCCCCAGTGGGTGCCGACCAGCTTCCGCTGGGCCAACTACAGCGAGGCCTGGCGCAGCGCTCCTTTCGGGAGGTTCTACATCAACACGGTGATCGTCACCTTCTTCGGGGTGGCGCTCGAGGTGGTCAACGCCTGCCTCACGGCGTACGCGTTGGCTTACATCCGCTTCCCGGGGAAGAACTTCGTGTTCATAGCGCTGCTGGCCACCCTGATGATCCCGCTGCAGGTAACGATCCTGCCCAACTACCTCACGATAGCCAGCCTCGGATGGCTCAACACCTATCAAGGGATAGTGCTGCCGGGGGCGTCGGTGGCCTTCACGACGTTCCTGCTGCGCCAGCACTTCATGACCCTGCCGAAGGAGGTGATGGAAGCTGCGATCATAGAGGGCGCGGGGCACCTGAGAAGGCTGGTGTCCATCGTGTTGCCGCTGTCCAAGCCGATGCTGGTGACGATCACGCTCATCTCAGTGGTGGCCAAGTGGAACGATTATCTCTGGCCGCTGATAGTCACCAACAAGGTGGAGATGAGGGTGCTGTCGATCGGCATCAAGTACCTCTTCGACACGGAGGGCGCCAACCAATGGGGGGTGATCATGGCCGGCACGGTGTTCGTGGTGATCCCCGTGCTGGCGCTCTTCATCTGGGCGCAGCGGTACATAATATCCGGACTGACGGCCGGTGCCCTCAAAGGTTAGGGGATGCACGGGGTGGGCTCACTAATAATCGCAGGGAGGTTGGTCAAGTGACTTGGAAGATGAACCGCAGGCAGTTTCTGGCGACCTCGGGGGCCGCGCTGGGGTCGCTCGTAGTGGTGGCCTGTGGCGCGGGTGGCGGTGGCGGCGCCGCTCAGCCGAGCAGCACCGGCACGGTACCCCCCGAGGCTCGCAACCGGACGCGCGTGGTCTTCTGGTCCGCCTGGGGCGGCAAGAACGGCGAGGCGCTGCAGACCCTGGTGAACAAGTTCAACAAATCCCAGAGCGATATCTTCGTGGAGAACCAGTACCAGGGCACCTACGAGGAGCTGGCTCAGAAGCTGGCCACCGCGATGGCCGCCAAGCAGGTGCCCGACCTGGTGGTGCTCAGCGAGGTCACCTGGAATAAGTTCTATCTCAACCAGACCCTGGAGCCGCTGGACGACTACTTCAAGCAGCAGCAACTGGACAGGGACGACTACGTGGATCCCCTTATTAATGAAGGCACCAGGCAGGGGAAGACCTGGTGGGTGCCCTTCGCCCGCAGCACACCCCTCTTCTACTACAACCGCGACCTCTTCAAGAAGGCGGGGCTGCCGGACAAGGCTCCCGAGACCTGGGACGAGGTGCTGGAGGCTGCCAAGGAGTTGAAGGCGAGCGCTGGAGTGAAGAAGCCTTACGCCTTCACCACGGCCAAGAACTACAACGCCTGGCACTTCCAGGGCAACGAGTGGCAGTGGGGCGGCAATTACTCTGACAAGGAGCTCAACATCCTGATAGATAAGGAGCGGTCCGTGGAGGCGGGCGAGTGGGTCCGCAAGTTCATCCACGACGATGGGCTGGGGTACATGGCGGAGGACCAGAGCGTCGACTTCGCCAACGGCATCTGCGCGATGACGCAGCAATCCACCGGGTCCTTGGGGGAGATCCTGGAGACTGCGAAGTTCGAGGTGGGCACGGCCTTCCTGCCCAGGCACGAGCACTTTGGGTGCCCGACCGGTGGCTCCGGCCTGAGCATCATAGCGGCTGCCCCCAGCGACCGCAAGCAGGCCGCTTTCGAGTTCATCAAGTTCCTGGCGCAACCCGAGAACGTGGTGTTCTGGTCGCAGCAGAGCGGCTACATGCCGGTGACCGAGTCGGCGCGCGAGTCGAGCCAGATGCAGGAGTACTTCAAGCAGAACCCCCAGTTCAAGGTGGCGGTGGACCAGCTGCCCAAGACACAGCCTCAGGACACCGCTCGCCTGTTCATCCCCAACGGTGACCAGACCATAGGGGAGGCTCTGGAGAAGATCTTCGTGCGCAACACCCCGGCGGAGCAGGCCTTCAAGGACGCTGCCCAGAGGCTCGCGCGCGACGCCGAGGACGTCAAGCAGCAGATCCAGGAGGTGGGGCTGTAGTCCCCACCTAATATACAGAGCCCCGACGGCTCGGCCCGTCGGGGCCGGCTCTCTGGGCCCGAGGCGATGACGTGCGCCTCATATCGGGAGGGTGCCCTCCCTTGCCAGCCACGTGCTGGGGGTACGCGAGGGCTAGCGGGTCTCGGCAAGCCTGGCGCGGAGGGACTCCAGCTCGTCCAGCAGGCGCATGACGACCTCTACCCCCGCGGTGTTGATCCCGAGGTCCTCTCGCAGCCGGCGGATGCGGCGCAGCCTCGCTATCTCCTGCTCATCCAGCAGCTCTTCCCTCCCCTCACGGCGGGTCCTGACCAGCCCGACCCGCGCGTAGTAGCGGATGGTCGCGGGGGGCATCCCCACGACCTGGGAAGCCGTCTCTATCCTGTAGTAGGTCAGCCTCTTGTCTTGGTCCAACCTCAACCTCCAAGCTCGTCAGCTCGCCGCCTGGGTGGCCTCCCCCTCCGAGAGGCGCGCCAGCTCCTCCAGCAGCTCCCGCTGCCTGGGCGTCAACCGCTCCGGCAGGCGGACGTGTGCCTCCACCAACAGGTCACCTCTCTGGTGCGGGTTGTTGGGCCGCGGCATCCCCTGCCCCCGCAGGCGGAACACCCGGCCGTCCTGGGTGCGCTCGGGTATGCGCAGGGCGAGCGTACGCCCATCGGGCGTGCGTACGCGCACCTCCCCACCGAGGAGCATGGTCGAGAGCGGCACGTGCATCTTCGTCTTCAGGTCATCGCCCTCGCGCTCGAAAGCCGGATCCGGGAGCACCCGGACCACCAGGTAGAGGTCGCCCGGGGGGCCGCCCCCTGCGCCGGGCATGCCCTGGCCAGCCATGCGCACTCGCGTGCCGGTGTTCACGCCCGGGGGGATCTTGGCCTCGATGCGCCGCGTCTGCCCGTTGGGCAGCTGGATCTCCAACAGGCGGGTAGTGCCCGTGTAGGCCTCGCGCAGCGTCACCTGGACCTCCTGCTCCAGGTCCTGCCCAGGGCGGGCCCTCTGCCGCGTGCCGGCGCGCGCCCGCCCCCCGCCGAACAGCGTCTCGAAGAAGTCGGAGAACGGGTGCTCCTCCCCGAAGAGGTCGCGCAGGTCCTCCTCGGAGAACGTGCGGTACTCGTAGCGCGGGCCGCCCTGCCCGCGCACGAAGTCGCTCCAGTCAAACCCCTGCCCGGTCGCCTGCCCGGCCTGCTGCGCCGCCTGGTACTCCCGCCACCGGGCGCCGAACTGGTCGTACATCTTGCGCTTCTCCGGATCGGAGAGGACCTCGTAGGCCTCGCTGATCTCCTTGAAGCGCTCCTCGGCCTCTTTGTTGCCCGGGTTGACGTCGGGATGGTACTGGCGAGCCAGCCGCCTGAAGGCCTGGCGTATCTCCTTGTCCGAGGCGTTGCGGGGCACGCCTAGTATCTCGTAGTAGTCCTTGAACTCCATAGCCATCAATCAGGATAGCAATAATTGCGCCAACTGCGCTAGCCCTGGGACCCGTGTGAGCCGTCCCTGCCGGGCCTTCTCGCCGGGCTCTCGCGCGGGCCGTAGGGGATCGGCACGTACTCCACCGATGGCCGCCTGCGTCCCGCTTGGGGGTAGAGCTGCATGAGGTCGTACACCTCCTTCGGCATCTCCGTGCTGACGGGCAGGCCCATGCTCCGCGCCTCCTCGACGGTGATGGGGTAGTCGTGCGTCCAGTGGCCCGATGAGAGGAGGTCGGCCAGCGCCTGGGCCCTGTCCTGGGGCATCTTGTCGCCCAGCAGCTCGAGCACCGTCTGCCGGACCTGCCCCATCGCCTTGCGGGCGACGTCCGCCAGGATGATCGTCTGGTCGTCCACCTCGGCCAGGGGCTTCTGCTCCACCACCTTCAGGATGGAGGCCGCGGGGTACTCGCCCAGCTGGGGGTCCACGGGCCCCAGCACGGCGTGCGGCCCCATGACGATCTCGTCCGCGGCCAGGGCTATCAGGGTGCCGCCGCTCATCGCGTAGTGGGGGACGAACACCGTGACCTTGGCCGGGTGGGCCTTGAGGGCTCGAGCTATCTGCTCGGCCGCTATCACCAGCCCGCCCGGGGTGTGCAGGATCATGTCGATGGGCACGCTGGGGTCCGTCAGGTGCACGGCCCTCAGCACGGCCTCGGAGTCCTCTATGTCTATGTAGCGGGCCACGGGGAATCCCAGGAGGCTCATCGTCTCCTGCCGGTGTATCAGCCCTATCACCCGGCTGTGCCGGCGCTCCTCCAGCGATCTGAAGGAGCGTATGCGCTGCGCCTCCAGCCACTTCTGGCGGATCACGGGCTGGAGCGAGCTGATTATCAGGAACAGCCAGAATATCTCGAGCATACGCAACCTCCTACCAAGGCCAGTATTCGTCGGGATGATACCTGTAGGCCGGCCTCGACAGCGGCCTGGCGAGCACAAGGCCCGTCAGGAAGCCGCCCACGTGCGCCCACCACGCGACGCCGCCCAGCATCACCTCACCGACGGCCAGCGAGAACAGGCCGTTGAGGAGCTGGGAGAGGAACCAGATGGCGATCCACAGCACCGCGGGCACCTCTACAAAGAGCGGCAGGAAGAAGAAGAACGTGAGGGTCACCACCTGCGCCAGCGGGAAGAGCACCAGGTAGGCGGCCATCACGCCGGATATCGCCCCGCTGGCGCCGATCGCGGGCACCGCGGAGCTCGAGTTGAGCAGGATGTGCGTCACGCCGGCCCCCACGCCGCACAGCAGGTAGAACAGCAGGAACTTGAGGTGGCCGAGCCGATCCTCTACGTTGTCCCCGAAGATGTAGAGCGCGATCATGTTGCTGCCCAGGTGGAACCAGCTGCCGTGGAGGAACTGGGACGTCAGGAGCGTCACCCATTCAAACGGCAGCGGTGATCGCAGGAAGCGCTCAGGCACCACCCCCAGCCGCCACACGAGGTCCTCCAGGCCTCGTGTTCCCAGGCTGAGCTCGAGCGCCCAGACGAGCACGTTGGCGGCAATGAGCGCCGCGGTGACCACCGGGAACTCCCGCGCGCGCACGGTGTCCTTGATGGGTATCATGTCGCCTCCCAGGGGTGATCTGGTGGATGTGGAGAGATGATACACCATGCAAGGAGGGGGAGGCAAGCCCAGCGTGCGCTACTCCCCGGGGGCAGGCAGGCAGGGGGTGAGGGTGCCCTCCCGGAGCATGGTCCCGATGCACATGCCGGCGAGCCCACCTATGGTCGCGATCGCCGCCACGGTGGTGGTGGAGGCGAACACCTGCAGGAAGCTCCAAGGGTAAGTGTCGAACAGGCCGCGGTAGAGCCACTCCCCCCACAGCAGCACCGGGCCAGCCAGTACCGCGCCCAGCACGTATCCCCAACGAGGGTTCAGGGCCTGAGCCAGGTCTATGGCCACCGCGGGCGCGAGCACGAAGATGGGAGGAGTGAGCGCGTCGGTCAAGCCCATCCGCCACACGATGATCAGGACCAGCGAGCGAAACACCATGTAGATCAGCGCCGCCAGCGTGGCGGCTCCGGGCCTGCGGAAGTAGCTGCCGGCCGCAAGGAGCACCAGCGTCGAGAGCGCGCCCGCCATCAGCGGGAACAGCAGGTAGTCCTGGTTGTCCAGCTCGAAGTCCAGGTCCCCCAGGGAGAAGAGCGCGAGCGACAGCCCACCTCCGAACAGGAGGAGAGCCACCCACTCCGCCCGCGATAAGCTCGCCGAGAGCATGCTCCCCCGCTCGGCCCGGATGTACGGGGAGAGCGCCAGCAGCATCCCGAGCACACCTACCCCGCCGCCCACTATGCCCATCAGGTGTGGCGGGCTCCACACCGTGGGGTCGAGCCCTATGGTGTTGTGCCAGGTGTTATCGATCGGGGCAGCTATCCCCTGGATGGTGGGCCCCAGGGCGCCTATGCAGAACCCCAGAGAGACCCTCCGGTCGCGCCCCCGCATCGTGAGGGCACCTATCACCCCCACCAGCCAGGTCAGCGCCACGCCGGCGTACACCACCCTATGGGGAGGTATCCAGAAGGAGTCCCTGCCGTAGACCACGTGCCAGGTGACGTCCCAGTAGATGCCGCAGAGCGCCACAAAGAGCGCGGCGGCGGCTATGCCCGCCAGCCCCACGGGCTGCAGTCGAGTGGTGTCCGATCTGGCGCGTATCTGTGCGTGGGTAGCCATCCTGCCTGGATTGTAATACTTTCCCCCTGGGCTGTAAATAGTCGCATCCGGGCTTGAGCTATAATCGTATAATCTGTAGGATCTGGGAGGTGCATGTTGTGGCACGTGCTGCGTAGGCACACGCTCATCAGAGGGACTTTGGAGGAAGTCTTCCCGTTCTTCGCCGCGGCGGAGAACCTGGAGGCGATCACCCCTCCCTGGTTGAGCTTCGGCATACTCACTCCCACGCCCATCGAGATGCGGCAGGGCACGCTCATCCAGTACAGGCTGCAGCTCATGGGGGTGCCGATGCGCTGGCTGACCCGCATCAGCGCCTGGGAGCCCCCTCACAGGTTCATCGACGAGCAGCTGGAGGGGCCGTATCGCGATTGGATCCACGAGCACCGCTTCGAGCCCCTGGGCGGCTACACCCTGATGACGGACACGGTGCGCTACAGGCTCCCCCTGAGTCCGCTGGGGGAGCTGGCCTTCCCATTAGTGAGGCTGCAGCTCAAGCAGATATTTGACTACCGCAGCGTCAAGATCCTGGAACTTGTAGAGGGGAAGCTATAGTGCAAGAGAGGTCGCGTACACATGCAGATAGGATCAGGAGGGCAGAGGAGGCTCGCAGGCAGCTGGAGGGGCAGGCCGTGAGCTCTCCCTGGCGCCAGCGCTACCACTTCATGCCGCCGGCGGGGTGGATGAACGACCCCAACGGCCTCATCCACTACGGGGGGTACTACCACCTGTTCTACCAGCACAACCCCTTCGGGCCGCAGTGGGGCCCTATGCACTGGGGACACGCGCGCAGCAGGGACCTCGTACACTGGGAGCACCTGCCCATCGCCCTGGCGCCGAGCGAGCCCTACGACCTGCACGAGCGGGGAGGATGCTTCTCCGGCAGCGCGGTCGAGTCCGATGGGCTGCTGTACCTCTTCTACACGGGCTGTACCTTCGAAGATGGCCAGCTGCGGCAGTCCCAGTGCATGGCCTACAGCGACGATGGCGTGACTTTCCACAAGTACCCCGGCAACCCCGTCATCCCGGGGCCCCCTCTGGATGGTTCGCCGGACTTCCGTGATCCCAAAGTGTGGCGACACGGCGACAGCTGGTACATGGTGGTGGGCTCCTGCAGGGACGGGCGGGGGAAGGCCCTGCTCTACAGGTCCGGTGACCTAAGAAGGTGGCGCTACGTGGGGGTGATGGCAGAAAGCGATGGCAGCCTGGGGACGATGTGGGAGTGCCCTGATGTCTTCCCCCTGGAGGATAAATGGGTGCTCATGTTCTCCCCGATGGGGATGGGGGAGACTCGAGGGCTCTACCTCGTGGGCGACATCGACTACGAGCGCGGCAGGTTCCTCCCGGAGAGGATGGGGGAGATGGATTGCGGCTTCGACTTCTACGCTCCCCAGTCGTTGGCTACCCCCGATGGCAGGCGCGTGCTGCTGGGCTGGGCCAACTCCTGGCCCTGGATGCCCTGGTTCTCCACGTTCGGCCCCACGGCCGAGAGCGGTTGGTGCGGGGCGCTGGCGCTGCCCAGGGAGGTGCACCTGAGGGCGGATGGCACCCTGCGCTTCCCGCCCTTGTCCGAGCTGTCCAGCCTTCGCCACGAGCGCTTGTTCCACGGCAGGATGCTGTTGGATCATGGGCGGTCCCTCGATCTGCCCGCGAGCGACGACGGCTGCATGGAGCTGGAGCTCGAGGTGGATTGGCCGGACGGCTGGGGAGAGCTGGAGATCGCCGTGCGAGCCACACCGGATGGGACCCGCCGCACGGTGCTGCTGTGCGCCGCGGACGGAGCCGTGACGCTGGACCGGGACCATGCCGATGGCTACCTGCGAGGCAGCAGGTGCAGCTGGCGCCGCCGTAGGGGCACCCTGAGGCTCCGCATATTCGTAGATGCCTCCAGCGTGGAGGTGTTCGTCGATGAGGGCGACCTGGTGCTCTCCACCAACCTGTACCCACCTCCTAGGGCCCACCGCACGACGATCACGGCCCTGGAAGCCCGCGCCGAGGTCCGGGAGGTGAGCCTCTGGGGGCTGCAGAGCATCTGGTGACGCCACCGGGGGGTTGCCCCTGGCTAGCGCCAGGGCAGGTGGGAGGCGATGTCCCGCCAGGGAGACCCGATGCGATACCGCCAGCCTCCGCCGGCCTCGGGCGTACCGTTGGGGCCCAGCCCCAGAGCCTGCTGCAGGACCTCGTGTAGGTGGGTGTTCTCGTAGTTGCCCACCAGCTGATCCGCGTAGGGGCCGTAGGCGCTGACCGGCACGTCCACGGGGGTATGGCCCGTGGTGGTCCAATCGGTCTTGAAGCTGGAGCGCGATCGGGCCGCGCGGAACGGGCCATTCTCACCCGAGATGTTGCCCTTTATCTCCCCGCCGTCCTCGTCGGGGTAATCGGGGTCGTCCGGTCCCTCCACGGTGAGGCCGCAGCACTCGTGGTCGCCCGTGACGAGGACCAGCGTGTCCCCGCTCTCCTTGGCGTAATCCAGGGCCACTCCTACCGACTTGTCCAGCTCCTGCCCGGCCTTCATCAGCAGCTCGGAGTTGTTGTTGTGCCCCATCTCGTCGATGGCCTCCTGCTCGACGAAGAGGAAGAAGCCTCTGGGGTTACGTGAGAGGATCTCTATGGCCTTCTGGGTCATCTCGGGCAGCGAGACGACGGGGGAGTACACCGCGCCTTCCCCCTCGGGCCTCTGCTGGAACATCTCCTCGTTGGCGAACAGCCCCAACACCTTTGGCCCCCGGGCGGCCATGAGCTCCTGGCGGTTGGTGACGTAGGTGTAGCCGAGCCGCTTGGCCTCCCGGACGAGGTCGCCCCTGTTGCCCTTGCTGCCCTCCTCGGGATCATCCTTGGGGTGGTCTGGGAAGGCTCCGGGGTTACCTTGCGGGTACCAGTAATCCTCACCGCCTCCGAGTATCACGTCCACCTTGGACGCCTCAAGGTACTGGCGGGCGATCTCGCTCTGCTCGTCGCGGTCCTCGACGTGGGCTGCGAATGCCGCGGGAGAGGCGTCGGTCACCTGGCTGGTGGTGACCAGCCCCACCGACTTGCCCGCGCGCTTGGCCTCCTCCAGGATCGTCGGCCAAGCCTTCCCCCGGGCGTCCACCCCCACGGCGCCGTTGCGGGTCTTGCGTCCTATGGCCCAGGCCGTGGCAGCCGCTGCCGAGTCCGTCACGAACGTCTTGGGATCCACCGAGTTGGTGCTCATCATGCCCGTGTACGGGAGCTGATCCATTGTAAGCCTGCCGTACGGCCCCACGGTAGCCAGCTGGATGGCGTCCCGCTGGGCCGTGCCCATGCCGTCGCCCATGAGGAAGATCACGCTGCGCG
>ERZ795042.543-NODE-543-length-29734-cov-22.970686_pt1 | contig 29734 bp, 29 predicted proteins | sample MGYA00375126_ERZ795042 | MGnify/ENA primary metagenome ERZ795042 (study PRJEB30171, sample SAMN05518105) | compost metagenome | isolation source: Feedstock adapted compost from Newby Island compost facility, Milpitas, CA | place: USA:Newby Island compost facility...
GTGGGCCGAGGCTCCTCGAGCGAGCTCTTCGGGCTCACCCTCGCCGACGACCACGAGCACGTCGACTTCTACACGCTCCAGGACCACATCGGACCGGACACGCGGAGCGACCTCCTCTTCAAGTCGGCCCTGAAGGACCACGCGCGCGCCGTCTACTACGGGCTCACGCGCGTCGGCCTGGAAGCGCGGAACGCCGACGCGAACCAGGAGAACCGGAACCTGCTCCTGAGCAAGACCGCGAAGGCGGACAGCGACCCGGTCCTCGAGATCCTCACGAACAACGTCATCCGGGCGAGCCACGGCGCCACGGCCGGCCCGGTGGACGAAGAGCAGCTCTTCTACCTGCAGAGTCGCGGGATTCCGCGGGCGGCAGCGGAGGAGATGCTCGTCTGGGCGTTCCTCGGCGAGGTGCTCGACCGCTTGCCGGACGACGCCCTCCGCCAGGAAGTCATCGAAATCCTGCAGGCGAAGCTGGAGGCGTAGCCGTGGCTTGGGTACCGGTGGCCCGAGCAGAGGAGATCCCGGCCGGCCGGGTCCGGGTGGCAGAGGTCAACGGCCGCCGGATCGCGATCTGCCACGCGGAGGACGGCTTCTACGCCATCGACGACCTCTGCACCCATGACGGCGGCCCGCTCGACCAGGGAGAGCTCTTCGGCCACCAAATCGAATGTCCGCGCCACGGCGCCCGCTTCGACATTCGGACGGGCCGGGTCCTCCGTCTCCCTGCGGTGCGTCCCGTCCGAACCTACCCCGTCCGCCTGAACGGCGAGACCGTGGAGGTGGACGTCGAGGGGAGCGAGGGATGACGCTCGACACCGCCCGCATCCGCGTCGACTTCCCGATCCTCCGCCGCCTGGTGAACGGCCGGCCGCTCGTCTACCTCGACAACGCCGCTACTACGCAGAAGCCGCAGTGCGTCATCGACGCCCTCGTCCGCTACTACACGACGATGAACGCGAACGTGCACCGTGGCATCCACACCCTCGCCGTCGAGGCCACGGAGGCGTACGAGGGCGTGCGGGAGAAGGTCGCGAGGTTCATCGGCGCGGACGGCTACGGCCAGGTGGTCTTCACCCGGAACGCGACCGAGGCGCTCAACCTCGTCGCCCGCTCCTGGGGCGAGGCGAACCTGCGGGAAGGGGATGAGGTCGTCCTCACCATCATGGAGCACCACTCGAACATCGTGCCTTGGCAGCTCGTGGCACGGAGGACCGGCGCGCGCCTCCGGTACGTGGACATCAGGGACGATGGGACGCTCGACCTGGACCAGCTGCGCCAGCTGGTGGGAACGAGGACGAAGGTCATCTCCCTCACCCACGCCTCGAACGTCCTCGGCACCATCAACCCGATCGCGGACGTGGCAGAGCTCGCGCGCCGGCAGGGAGCGATCCTCGTCGTGGACGGCGCCCAGAGCGCTCCCCACCTGCCGATCGACGTGCGCTCGCTCGGCTGCGACTTCTTCGCGTTCTCGGCGCACAAGATGCTGGGGCCGACGGGCGTCGGCGTGCTCTGGGCCCGTCCGGGGCTCCTGGAGACGATGGAGCCGTTCCTCGGCGGCGGCGAGATGATCAGCGTCGTCCGGCCGGACGAATCCAGCTGGGCCGACGTTCCGCACAAGTTCGAGGCCGGGACACCGAACATCGCCGACGTGATCGCCTTCGGCGCCGCGATCGACTACCTGAGCGCCCTCGGCATGGCGAACGTGCGCGCGCACGAGCGGGAGCTGACCGCCTACGCGCTCGACCGCCTCGCCTCGCTCCCTCAAGTGCGGATCTTCGGCCCGATGGACCCCGATTTGCGGGGCGGCGTGGTCGCGTTCTCCGTCGAGGACGTCCACCCGCACGACGTGGCGACCATCGTCGACCAGTTCGGCGTCGCCATCCGCGCCGGGCATCACTGCGCGCAGCTCCTCGCGAGACGGCTTGGAGTCCCTGCAACGAACCGGGCGAGCTTCTACCTCTACAATGAGAGCCGAGAGGTCGACGTTCTCGTCGACGCCCTCAAGGAAGCGATCGAGGTTTTCGGGCGTGGCGATTCCCGAGCCGCAGTTCGATGAGCTGTACCGCGACCTCATCCTCGAGCATTACCGCCGGCCGAGGAATCGCGGGCGGCTCGCCGAGGCCACGGTCCACGCCGAGGGCGCGAACCCGGTCTGCGGGGACGAAGTGAGCCTCGACCTGCGCCTCGAAGACGGCCGCATCGCCGAGGCCGCGTTCGAAGGCCAGGGCTGCTCCATCAGCCAGGCGAGCGCTTCGATGCTCACGGAACACGTCGCAGGACGGACCGTCGCCGAGGCGCGCGCTCTCGCACACGCGTTCGAGCAGATGCTCGTCGCGGGTGCCGCGCCGGCACGGGAGCTCGGAGACCTTGAGGCGTTCCAGGGGGTCGCCCGCTTCCCGATCCGAGTGAAGTGCGCGATGTTGGGATGGAAGGTCCTGGAGGAGGCGCTAGCCAACGCCGCCGACCAAGGAGGTGAGTCATGAGCGAACAGGCCCAGGCGCCAACGATTGAGCAGATCCGTGAGAAGCTCCGGGAAGTTGTGGACCCGGAGATTAACCTGAACATCATCGACCTCGGCCTCGTCTACGACATCCAGTACGACAACGGCGACGTCCTCATCACGATGACCCTGACGAGCCCGGGCTGTCCCCTCGGGCCGATCATCCGCGGTGAAGCGTACGCGAAGCTGAAGGAGCTCCCCGGTGTGAAGGACGTCGACGTCCAGATCGTCTGGGATCCGCCCTGGGACCCGCGCACGATGGCGAGCGAGGACGTGAAGATGATGCTCGGGATCTGGTAGCCCGCGGAGGTTCGGCACTCCGTGTCCTGCGACGATGAAGCGGTCGAAGTCCTGCGGCGGGCCGGACATCGGGTGACGCCACAGCGGCTGCTCATCCTGCGGGCGCTCCGCCACGCGCGCGGCCACGTGACCGCCACGCAGATCGCCGAAGAGGTGCGCCGCCACTTCCCCTCCATCGACGTGAGCACCGTCTACCGGACGCTCGACGTGTTGAAGCGGATGCGCCTCGTGAGCGAGACCGACCTCGGGACGGGCGACACGATGTTCGAGTGGCTGCCCGACCAACCGCACCACCACCTCATCTGCACTTCCTGCCAGCAGGTCGACGTGATCGATCACAGCTACTTCGAAGCGCTGGAGCGACGGCTCCGCGAGGAGCGGGGCTTCCGCCCGAACTTCGACCACTTCGCCATCTTCGGGCTCTGCCGCTCCTGCGCCGAGGCGGACGATGCCGATTGACCTCGCCCTTCGCCGGCAGCTGGAGCACATCGTCGGACCGGAGGCGGTCCTCTGGCGACGGGAGGAGCTGCTCGTCTACGCCTTCGACGGCACCATCGAGCGGGCCCTGCCGCGCGCGGTCGTCCTCCCCGCGACGACGGAGGAGGTCGCGGCCGTCGTCCGTGCGTGCCGCGACGCCGGCGTCCCGGTCACGCCGCGAGGGGCCGGGACGGGCCTCAGCGGAGGAGCAGTCCCGTACCAGGAGAGCTTGGTCCTCTCGACCGCGCGCATGAACCGCATCCTCGAGGTGGACCCGGTCGATCAAGTGGCGGTGGTCCAGCCGGGCGTCACGAACCTCGCAGTGAGCGAGGCCGCCGCGCCGTACGGGCTCTTCTACGCGCCCGACCCGAGCAGCCAGCGGGCCTGCACCATCGGCGGCAACGTGGCCGAGAACGCCGGCGGCCCGCACTGCCTCGCTCTCGGCGTGACGACGAACCACGTGCTGGGGTTGGAGGTGGTGACCGCCGCGGGAGACGTCGTCTGGCTGGGCGGCCGCACCCGCGAGAGCCTCGGATACGACCTGCGGGGGGCGTTCGTCGGCTCGGAAGGCACCCTTGGGATCGCCACCACCATCGTCCTCCGCCTCCTGCCGAAACCGCCCGCCGTCGCTACCCTCCTCGCTTCGTTCCCGAGCATCGAAGCAGCGTGCGAGGCGGTCTCGGCCATCATCGCCCGCGGAGTGCTGCCCAGTGCGCTGGAGATGCTCGACGAGGTGACGATAGAGGCGGTGCAAGCCGGGCTCCAGTGCGGCTACCCGCCGGACGCCCGCGCCGTCCTCCTCATTGAAGTCGAAGGGACCGAGGACGCCGTGAGCGCGGACGCCGAGGAGGTGCGCCGGGAGTGCCTCGAGTTCGGGGCGACCGAGGTCCGCGCGGCGCGGGACGCGAAGGAGCGCGAGCTGCTCTGGCGAGGGCGCAAGGGGGCGATCGGCGCCCTCGGAGCGCTCGCGCCGAACTACTACATCCTCGACGGCGTCGTGCCGCGGTCGCGGCTCGCCGGCGTCATGGCGGAGGTTCGGCGCATCGGCGGCCAGTTCGGGTTCCGCATCGCCAACGTCTTCCACGCAGGTGACGGAAACCTGCACCCGTGCGTGCTCTTCAACGACCGTGAACCCGGCGCACGTGAGCGCGTGCTCGCTGCGGGAGCGGAGATCATGCGGCTCTGCGTCGACGCGGGCGGCACGCTCACCGGCGAGCACGGCATCGGACTGGAGAAGCGCGCCTTCCTGCCGTGGGTGTACTCAGCGGCCGACATCGAGAACATGGAGCGGCTGAAGGAGGCTTTCGGGAACGACGGCCGATTCAACCCGTGCAAGGCGTTCCCGACCGGCACCGGCTGCGGAGAGATGGCCCACTACCCGAGTGCGCTCCGCGCCGCCGGCAGCGACGCGTATGTCTGAACGTGACGAACTCGCGGTGGCCGGGGCTCGCCCGGCAGCGGTGCTCTCGCCGACGTCGCTCGAGGAGCTCCGCGACGTCGTCCGCGCCGCCGCCTCGGACCCGCGCGCGAACCTCGTCCCAGCGGCGGGGCGGACCGCCCTCGAGCTCGGTGGGGTACCCGCGGAGCCGTTCGCGCTCCTCGACCTCTCCCGCCTCCCCCTCGACGGGGTCAGGCACGAGGCGAGCGACCTCATCGTCGAGTGTCCCGCATGGATGCCGATCTCCCTCCTCAACGACCGCCTGGCGGGAGCGAGCCAGTGGGTCCCGCTCGACCCTCCCCTCTCCGATCGGGCGACGGTCGGTGGCACGCTCGCAGCCGCGCTGGCGGGACCTTCGGCGACGGGGTACGGCCTGCCCCGCGACCTCCTCCTGGGGGCGACGCTCCTCCGCTCCGACGGCGAACTCGTGCGAGCAGGTGGCCGCGTGGTGAAGAACGTGGCAGGCTTCGACCTGCTGCGGCTCTGGTGCGGCTCGCTTGGAACCCTCGGCGTTCTCGTCCACGTGACGCTGCGGACGTATCCGCGGCCCGACCTCTCTGCACTGGCGTGCGACGGCCTCATGCTCGCGGAGGCGCTCGATCTCTCCGACCGCGCGCTGCGCAGCGGCGCGCGGCTCCGTTCCTGCGAGGTGGCCCAGCTCGGATCGAGCTCCTGGTCCGTGCACCTCGGGGTCGAGCGGCGCGACCGGGCCACGCTCGCCTCCCTCGCATCCTGGAGCGAGGGGAGCGGGCCGCCGCCCCCGACGCGCGACGTCGGCTTCCGGCCGGACGATGCCCTGACGCTCCGCGCATCCGCAACCCGCCGGCAGCTCCTCACCGCTGCCGAACGGCTCGTCTCCGCCGGCGCGGCAGCGGCCGTCGTACGTCCGGCGTTGGGGTCGGTGCGCGCTACGTGGAGCTCCGGACGCCTCCCCGACCTCCCCGGCTTCAGCCGGTTGCTCGCCGACCTGAGAACCAGCCTGGCACCGCTCGGCGGCTTCGTGATCGTCGAGCGGATGCCAGGCGAGTGGCGGGGAGCGGTCGACCCGTGGGGACCGGCGCCTCCGGCGGTGGCGCTCATGCGCCGCGTCAAGGCGGTGTACGATCCGGGGGCGCACTTCGCGCGGGGGAGGTTCGTTGACGGCATCTGACGCACTTCGGTGGCCGGCGCCGGCGCATGCTCCTGCCCTCGAAGACCTCGCTCGCTGTGTGCACTGCGGCCTCTGCATCTCGGCTTGCCCGACGTACGTGGTCACGGGCGTGGAGACCGAGAGCCCCCGCGGCCGCATCGCCCTCGCCCGAGCGGTGGCGGAGGGGGAGCTCGCGCTCGAAGACTCGGTGGCAACCCATTGGGACCGGTGCCTCGGCTGTCGGGCGTGCGAAGCCGTCTGCCCGAGCCGCGTCCGGTACGGCCGCGTCCTGGAGGCCCTCCGGGCGCAGCCTCCCCGCTCGCTCCGTCGGCGGCTCCGGCGATTCGCCCGACATCGGCTTTTGCGAATCGCGTTGGGGAGCCCGTGGGCGATCCGCGCGGCGGGGCGGGTCCTGCGCGGCCTCGGCGACCCAAGCGTCCGCGGTGCCGCTCGCCGGCTCGGGCTGCTCCGTGTGGACCCCCTCCGACGGGCGGAGTCCCAGCTGGGGGAACGCGTCCCCGCTCCCTTGCCGTACCGGAACGTGCGCGTAGGGCCAGGCACCCGAGGGAGGACGTACCTCTTCCGCGGCTGCGTGATGGACCAGCTCTTCGGCGACGTCCACCGCGCCACCGTCCGCACCCTGGCGCGGTCGGGGTGGGAGGTCGTGGTGCCGCGGGAGCCGCGCTGCTGCGGCGCCCTCCATGCGCACGACGGAGACCCTGAGTTCGCCGCAACGCTCGCGAAGCGAGTGATCCGGTCCTTTCCGGACGACGGGGCGCCGATCGTGGTGAACTCTGCCGGCTGCGGGGCGGCGCTCCGCGAGTATGCGGACTGGCTCGCGGAGGATCCCGTTTGGCGTCAGCGGGCGCGCCGGTTCGCCGCCCGCATCCGCGACTACTCCGAGCTGCTGTCCGAGGGCGAGCTCCGGCTCTCCTTCCCTGTCCGGGCGACCTACCAGGACCCGTGCCACCTCGCTCACGTTCAGCGCATCCGCGAGGCGCCGCGACGCATCCTCCGGGCGATCGACGGCCTCGAGCTCATCGAGACGCCGACCGCCGACATGTGCTGCGGCGCGGCGGGCCTGTACTCCCTCCTCCAACCGTCCCTATCGGACGCGATTGCAGCGAGGAAACTGGAGCCGATTGCCCGGAGCGGTGCCACGGTCCTCGTGACCGCGAACCCGGGCTGCCAGCTCCAGTTCCGGAGGGCGGTGAACACGCTCGGGCTGCGGCTGGAGGTGCTCCACCTCGCCTAGCTCGTCGAGCGAGCGCTTCCCGACTAGAAGGACGTCCTGCCGCTGGCGCCGCGGAGGCGCGGGTCGAGCACGTCGCGGAGCGCGTCCCCGGCGAGGTTGAAGGCGAGCACGACGACCGTGATGGCGAGCCCCGTCCAGAGCGCCATGAGCGGCTTCGCCGCGCCGAGGAGGCGCCCCTCGTTCACCATCTTCCCCCAGGAGATCTTCCGCGGGTCACCGTACCCGAGGAACGACAGGCTCGCCTCGGCGAGGATGTACACGCCGATGCTCGTCGTGAACACCACGATGATGGGGGCCATGATGTTCGGCAGGATGTGCCGGAACATGATGCGCAGGTCCGACGCCCCCAGTGTCACGGCAGCAGTTACGTAAACTTCTTCCCGTGTCGCGAGTACGGTGCTCCGCACGATGCGGATGACGGGCGCCACGCCGACGATGCCGAGGGCGACCGTGATGAGGGTGAGGCTGGGCGTGTCGATGACCTGGATCATCAAGAGGAGCAGGATGAGGGGCGGGAACGCCTGGAACGCGTCCGCGATGCGCTGCATGACCATGTCGACGACGCCGCCGAAGTAGGCGCTCACGATCCCGAAGACGGAGCCGACGAGCACCGCCAGGAGGGAGGCGCCGATCCCGACGATGAGCGAAACTTGCGAACCCCAGACGATGCGGGAGTAAAGGTCGCGCCCGTTGTTGTCGGTCCCCAGCCAGTGCTCCGAGGAGGGCGGCAGGTTCCGGGCGAGGACGGTGGGCGTGAACTTGTCCTCGTCGTGGAGGAGGCGGATCGACGGGTTGTCGAGCGCCTGTTCCGCCAGCTCCGGGTCGTACTCAGGGTTCGGGACTTCGAAGACTCGCTGCGGGTCGTACCGGTCGAGCTGGTCGGCGAAGATCGCGACGAAGACGAGCAGAACGATGACGGCCACCCCGAACCCGCCCAGCGGCTTCGTGCGGAAGAAGCGCCCCGTCTGAACCGCGGCGCGGACGATCCACGGTCGGTCGCTCAGACTCGGGGGGATGTACTCCGTTCCAGGGATCGCCAACGGACGTTCCGACATCGCTCCCCCCTACGAGTACCGGATTCGCGGGTCGAGCACTCCGTAGAGCAGATCGACCGCGAGATTGACGAACACCACGGACGTGGCCAGCAGGAGGACGAACGCCTGGAGCACCGGCACGTCACGCGCGTTGATGGCCCGCAGGACGCGGTTCCCGACCCCGGGGATGTTGAAGATGTACTCGAAGACCACGTTCCCGCTGATGAGCGTCGCCACCGAGAGCCCGATCACGGTCACGACGGGGATGAGGGCGTTCTTGAGCGCGTGGCGCATGACCACGACCCGCTCCCGCAACCCCTTGGCCCACGCCGTGCGGATGTAGTCCTGGCGGAGGACCTCGAGCATCGTCGAGCGAAGGAGGCGCATGACGGTAGCCCCGGTCGCGAGCCCTCCCGCGATCGCCGGGATGATGAAGAGCTTGAAGCTGGCGACCGGGTCCTCCCACAGGAGCGGATGGCGGGTGAGCTCCACCGTCCAGAGGTCGTAGCGGACGATGTAGAGGAGGAGCATCGTCGCTACCCAGAAGTTCGGAGCAGCGAGGGCGGTAATCGCGATCACGCGCAGGACGTAGTCGATGATCGTGTCCTGGCGTATCGCGGAGATGACGCCGATGGGGATGCTCGTGATCACGGCGATGATGAGCACCATCACCGAGAGCTGGATGGTGTACGGCAGCCCCTCGATGAACCCCTCGATCGCCGGCCGCCGGGTCTCGTACGACTCGCCGAGGTCACCGCGGAGCAGGTCGCGCAGGTAGAGCACGTACCGCTCCAGGATCGGCTTGTCGAGCCCAAGCTGCTTGCGGATCGCGTTCAGCTGCTGCTCCTGCAGCTGCGGGTTGTCGCTGATCGGGTTCTGCAGGGCGATGCGCTGCGCGACGAAGTCTCCTGGCAGCACGTTGGCCGCAAAGAACACCATCGTGCAGACGAGCCAGATGACCGGGATGTTGATGAGCGCGCGGCGGATGACGTACGTCCGCATATCGTCCCCCCGTGACCGAACTCCCGGTGGGGAGGGAGCGTCGCCCCCTCCCCACCGCCGCGTTCGCTACGCCGGCCGTCCTTGCCACGTGGGGTCGTTCCGGTCGAACCAGCTGTCCCGGTAGAAGTTGTGCGAGTTGACGAAGGGAGCGTCTTCGCCCGACTTGTAGTAGTTCCAGCGAAGGGTGTTGATGACCTGGATGACGTTGTACGGGATGCCGGCCCCCCAGTTCTTGAGCAGCAGGCGCTCGATCTCCTTGCAGAGCTCCTTCCGCTTCTCGATGTCGAGCTCTTGTACCGCCTGTTCCGTCAGCTTGTCGACCTCGTCGATCTTCACCCCGAACTGGAAGAACTGCGGCTGCGACGAGTTGTAGATGGAGAAGAGATCGAGCGTGGGCTCAAGCTTCGTCACGTCCGAGATCCATCCGTACCAGATGTTGGCACGGCCGTTCCCGTACTCCTGCTTGATGATCTTGTTCGTGATCGTCGAGTACGGCTGGATCTCGGGGCGGAAGCTGTTCCCGAGCGCGGACTGCAGCCAGCCGGCGATGGTCGCGCCAATGCCTGGGAAGGAACCTTCCCAGATGTCGGGGATGTCGATGACAACCTCGCCGAGGGAGGCTCCGTTCGCCGCCTCCCACATCTGCTTCGCTTCGGCGATGTCCTGGTCCTTCTCGAGCCGGTAGCCCTCGAAGGTGAGGAGCTCGCGCTCGGTGATGCCAAAGGCTTGCTGCGAGGGGGGCACGTTGCCGCTCACGGCGCCCGCGCCCTGGAAGAGCAGCTGCACCATCTGGTGCCGGTCGATGACCTTGAAGATGGCGCCGATGAGCCGCTGGTCGCTCCACGGAGGCGCGCCGCCGTAGTACGTCCCCGCCATCGGGTTCGTGGAGAAGCGACGCGTCTGGTAGATCTGGTCCTTGTACCGCTCGAGGAGCTCGTTCAGCACCGCCACGTTGCGCGGCGAGAAGGCATCGAGCTGCTTCTGCTCGAAGGCGCTCTGCTGCGCCGCCTGGTCCGTGAAGAGCGGGAAGTACTGGACGGCGTCGATGAGCACCTCGTCGTAGAACTTCTCGTTCCGCTCCAGCCGAACGCTCCCCTCGGCGGCGAACTGGGTCATGATGTAGGCGCCGGTGCCGATGATGAGATCCGCGCTCAGGTCCTGGTACTTGTTCTCGAACGCCTCCACCGCCTCCGGCGCCTGCACCTTGGAGTACGGTCCTGCGAGCGTGCCGAGGAAGAACGGGTTCGGCTGCGAGAAGGTGACCCGCAGGGTGCTCGCGTCGACGACCTCCACCTTCTCGACGCTCGCGTACTCCGCCTTCCGGTAGAAGTTCGGGTCTTCCGTCCCGTCCAGGAGCTTCCCGGCCTTGTTGCGCTCGATGAAGAACTTCAGGTCCTCGACCGTCACCTGGCGCCCGTTCACCGGCGGCTTGTCGTGCCAGAAGACGTTCGGCCGCAGCTTGAAGATGATCTCCGTCCCGCTCGGCTGCTCCCAGCTCTCCGCGAGCGCCCCCTCGATCTCGGCCCGCTCGAAACTGCGGTAATGGACGATGCCGAGGTTGGTGTAACCGAGCAGCGCCGCGAAGGGCGTGAACCGGCTGCGGTCGGCGTCGAACGTGTCCCACGTGTTGTTCTCGCTGCTGAAGCGCGCGACGCCGCCCTTCTGTGGCCCAGCTTCGGTCGGCGAGGCCGCTGCCGTCGGCGAGCCGCTCGGGGCGGCCGTCGTCGCGCCCGCAGCGGGCGTCCCGGCCGGCTCCTCGTCATCGCCGCATCCGACGAGGAAGAGGCCTGCGGCCCCTGCCCCGGTGGCGCCCGCGGCCCCGACGAACCGTCGTCGGCTCAGCCGCTGGCGCCGAAGCTTTCTCACCCAGTAGTTCTCCTCACGCATGACTGTCGCGCTCCCCCTTTCCTCCTTGCTGACCCGAGGCTCTGCTCACAGCGGGCGCCCACGATCGGTACGAAGACGCCCCGCCCTCGGATGCGCGGAATTCTATGGACCTACCGTTCGGTGTCAAGAACCCCGATCCCCGTTCCGTTGTGCGGCCAGCTGATACTCGGTATCGTCAGCTCCATGGAGCGCAACGGGAGGGCCGTCATCGAGGTCGAGAACCTCACCGCTGGGTACGACGGCCACCGCGCGCTCTCGGAGGTGACCTTCTCCGTACGGCGGCGCACCCTCGCAGCGGTGCTCGGCCCGAACGGCTCTGGCAAGAGCACCCTCCTGAAGGTGCTGGTCGGCCTCGTCGAACCGTGGTCGGGCAGCGCCTCGGTCCTCGGCCTCTCCCCGAGGGCGGCCCGCCCGCGGATCGGGTACGTGCCCCAGGTGCACCACGTCGACTGGAGCTTCCCGATCACCGTCCGCGAGGTCGTCGAGATGGGGCTCTACCGGCCGGGGTGGCGGTTCCGGCGCGCGCTCGAGGACCGGCGGCGGGTTCGTGAGGCGCTCCGGCGCCTCGACCTGCTCCCGCTGCAGCGGCGGCAGCTCGGCGAGCTGAGCGGTGGACAGCAGCGCCGCGTCCTCATCGCCCGTGCGCTCGTCCGCGACCCGGACGTCCTCCTCTTGGACGAACCGACCGCGGGGCTGGACGCGCCCTCCGAGTCGCAGCTGATGGCGCTGCTGCTCTCGCTCCGCGGGGCGGGGAAGACGATCCTCGTGGCCACGCACGACCTCGGCGGCGTCTTCCACGCCTTCGACTACGCCATCTGCCTGAACCGGCGCGTGATCGCGAGCGGACCGCCGGAGGTCGTGATGAGCCCTGAGATCCTCGAGCGCACCTTCGGGCACGAGCTCCTCAGCCTGCACGGCACGCATCGGCACCACGCCGGCCACCATCACCGGGGACGGCGCCGGTGATCGACTGGCTCTGGGAACCGTGGACGTTCGAGTTCATGCGCCGAGCCCTCTGGGCGGGGCTCCTCGTCGCCGTCACGTGCTCGGTCGTCGGTGCGTTCGTCGTGGTGCGAGGCCTGGCCTTCCTCAGCGATGCCGTCGCCCACTCGTCGCTGGCGGGCGCCGCGGTGGCCTTCCTGGTGGGCGGAGGGAGCGTCGCCATCAGTCTCGGCGCGGTCGCAGCCGCGGTGGCGACCGCCCTCGGCGTGGCGCAGCTCACGCGCCGAGGGCGCATCCACGAGGACACCGCTATCGCCCTCCTCTTCGCGGCGCTCTTCGGCCTCGCCATCCTCCTCATCTCCCGCGCGAGGAACTACGCGGTCGAGCTGAACGCCTTCATCATCGGCAACATCCTCGGCGTCACTGGGGGGGAGCTCCTCCTCATGGCAGCCCTCACGGCCGTGGTGCTCGCCACTGTCCTCCTCTTCTACCGGGAGCTGTTGTACTCCTCCTACGACCCGGAGACGGCGGCCGCCCTCGGCGTGCCCGTCGCTGCCGCACAAACCGGACTCCTCGTCCTCGTGGCGCTCGCCGCCGTCATCGCCTTCCGGCTCGTCGGGGTGGTTCTCGTCATGGCGATGCTCGTCGCACCGGCGGCGGCGGCGATGCAGTTCGCCCGCACCCTCCCGACCATCATGGCTCTCGGCACCCTCCTCGCCGCCATGGCGACGATCGCCGGGCTGTACGCCTCCTTCTACGCGAACCTCGCCGCTGGCCCGGCGATCGTCGTCGCGTCGATCGTCACGTACGGCCTCCTCTGGGCTCTTCGCGAAGCCCTGCCCGCTCGCCGCCGCCCTCGCCGGCGAGCGCGCCACCGGCGAACGTGACAATCTTGTCAAATCGAGCGAACCGCGCGCCGACGGTGGAGACTTCAGCGCGGTCCTCTGCTACCTTTGTGAAAGCCGGCACAGTACCCGAGAGGAAGGCGTGCGATGGAGTACCGCGTGCTCTCCGGCACCGACCTCACGGTCTCTGCCGTGGGGTTCGGCGTCTGGACGGTGGGAACCACTTGGTGGGGCATCAAGGACCGTTCGGTCGGCATCCGGCTCCTCCGTGAGGCGTTCGACCTCGGCATCACGTTCTTCGACACTGCCGACACGTATGCGGCCGGCGAGGCCGAGACGATCCTGCGGGCCGCGCTCGGCGACCGCCGCTCCGAGATCGTCATCGGCACGAAGTTCGGCTACGACATCTACAACTACCCGGAGACGCACGGTCAGCGGGAGCGGCCCCACGACTGGTCGCCCGCCTACCTCAGGAAGGCGCTGGAGGGCTCGCTCCGGCGGCTCGGGACCGACTACATCGATTACTACCAGCTCCACAATCCCCGGATGGATGCCATCCTCCGGGACGACCTCTGGGAGGCGCTCGAGCGCCTGAAGGAGGAGGGGCTCATCCGCGCCTATGGCGTCGCCCTCGGCCCGGCGTTGGATCTCCGCCAGATCGAGGAGGGCGTCACGGCCATCCGGCTGCGGAAGGCGCCCCCGCAGATCATCTACAACATCTTCGAGCAGGAGCTCGGCCGCGGCATCTTCCCCGTGGCGCGGGAGCACGGCGTCGGTGTGCTCGTTCGTGTCCCTCATGCTTCGGGCCTCCTCGATGGGAGCGTGAAGGCGGACACGACGTTCGAGCCCGGCGACCACCGGGCGTGGCGCGTGACCACGGACGAGCGCCGGAAGGCGTGGCTCGAGGATGGCCTGAAGAAGGTCGAGCGGCTCTCGTTCCTTACGGAGGGAAGGACGATCGGCCAGGCCGCGATCCAGTTCGTCCTCCACGAGCCGGCCGTCGCCACGGTTCTGCCCAACATCTACGACAGCGAGATGCTGCGGGAGTTCGCCACCTACGACTCGGCACGGCCGCTGACCGACGAGGAGTACGCGGAGGTGCAGCGGCTGGTGGAGCGAAACTTCGACCTCGACGAAGACAGCGTCGCAGCGGGGGAGCCGAGATGAGCGAAGCGCGGCACGAAGGAGCCGAGCGGCCGGGGGGCCGCCCCGGGCGGCGCGGACCGATGGTGAACTTGGACCCGAGCGGCCAGGTCACCCTCCCTCCGCCCGACCGAGCTCGGCGTCAGTTCCTGAACTACGCGTTCTTCAAGGTGGAGCCGGAGTTCCGCCGTCTGCCGGAAGCGGAGCGCGCGTGCGCCCGCGAGGAGTTCGCCTCCGTGGTGGAGCACTGGGCCGAGCACGAGGAGGACCTCATCGTCCGCACCTACTCCCTCGTCGGCCTGCGTGCGGACGCAGACTTCATGCTCTGGCGCATCTCCCACGACCTCGCGACGTTCCAGCGGATGCAAGCGGCGCTGAACCGCACTCGCCTCGCCGGGTACCTGCGGCAGCCGTACAACTTCATCTCCCTCCAGCGGCGGTCCCAGTACGTGAACCGGATCGAGGGCTCCGGTGAGGGGGTTGAGCTCCTTCCCGGCCAGGGGAAGTACCTCTTCGTCTACCCGTTCGTGAAGACTCGGGCCTGGTACGACCTGACTCCCTACGCCCGCCAGGGGATGATGGACGAACACATCTACGCCTCGAGCCCGTTCAAGGGCGTTCGGCTGAACACGAGCTACAGCTACGGAATCGACGACCAGGAGTTCGTCGTCGCGTTCGACTCGGACTACCCGCAGGAGTTCGTCGATCTCGTCGAACGGCTTCGCTACACGGAGGCGAGCCAGTACACGCTGCGCGACACGCCGATGTTCACCTGCCGCCGCGTCCCGATTCGGGAGATCATGGAGCAGCTCGGATGAGCGAGAGCGGAACCCTCTGCGCCGCGCTCGAGTCGCTGCGCGCCTGCTGCTGGGACGTGACCTCCTGCTCGCGGGAGGAGATCGCCGCAATCGAGCAGGCCGTCGCCGGTCACGGTGCGGATGGAGCGGTCGTCCGCTCCTGCCAGCGTGCGGAGGTGTACCACCGGACCACGTGCGGCTGTGAGGCGCCGCGGAAGCTCAGCGGGCTGGAAGCGCTCCGTCACCTCGCGGAGGTAGCGGCAGGGCTCCACTCGGTCGTCCTGGGAGAGGCGGAAGTCCTTGGGCAGGTGCGGGCCGCGCTCGCGCACGCGCCCGCGTGGCTGCGGCCGCTCGCCGACGTGGCGATCGCGGCCGCGCGCGAGCTGCGCGAGGAGACGGCGTTCCACAGCCACTCGGGGCACCTGCTGGACCGCGCCCTGCGGATGGCCGGGGTCCAGCCGGAGGGCTCGGCGATGGTGCTCGGCGTCGGCCAGATGGGGCGCCTCGTCGCAGCGCGGGCGAAGGAGCTCGGCTTCGCGCCGGTCGTCGTCGCCAGCCGGCGCCGACCGGACGGGCACTGGTTCGAGGCAGGAGGGTACGAGTGGTGGCCGCTCGCCCGCCTCGCCGATGCTTCGCCGGCCGACGTGCTGGTCGGGTGCCTCGGCTCCACTGCCGAACCGCTCGCCGCCCCGGAAGCGCTTCCCGCCGTGCGCCGGCTCATCGTCGACCTCGGCACGCCGCGGAACTTCGACGGCGCTGCGCCGGTCCCGCTCCTGACCATCCGCGACCTCCTCGGCCCCCTCGAGCCGCAAGAGCACGGCGCCGCGCGCCGGGCGGCCCTGCGCGCGCGCCTCGCGGAGCTCCTCCAGCGGCGGCTCCTGATGGCCGCCGAGGACGGTCGGTCGCACGTCGGAGCGCTGCGGGCGGAGGTCGAGCGGCTTCGCCGCGCGGAGCTGGAGCGGATCCAGCGGCTCCATCCGGAGATCCCGCCGGAGACGCTCGACCAGATCACCAGGTCGCTCGTGAACCGGCTCTTCCACCGTCCGTCGGAACGGCTCCGGACGGCGTCGCCGGAGCTCGCGCGCGAAGTCGTGAAGCTGTTCGAACCGGAGGAGCGGTGACGTCGGCCGAACGCGCGATCCCCGTCTCCACGAAGGACCCCGTGAACGAGGCGATCCTCCGCGTCTCGGAGGATCAGCTCGCCGGCTTCCACGAAGACCCGCTCGCGGAGATCTCCGTCCGTAGCGGCGTGCCGTTCGAGGTCGTCCTCGAGCGGCTGCGCGCGATGCTCGAAGCGGGAACGATCCGGCGCATTCGCCAGACGCTCATCACCACGAACCTCGCGCAGGGAGCGCTCGTCGCCTGGCGGGTACCGGAAGAGCGGCTGCGGGCCGCCTTCGACTGGATGTTCCGGGAAGACCCGTTCTCCGGGCACGTGGTCATCCGCACCACGGACCAGGAGATCGCCGGGGCGCGGTTCCGGCTGTGGACGACGGTGAAGGTCCCTCGCCCCTTCTCGCTCGAGCAGCACTGCCGCCTCCTCGCGGAACGGGTCGGCGCCCTCGAATTCCGCATCATGCCGGCCAAGTACCTGTTCACCCTCGGTGTCGGGCACGCCCGCCGGCGCGGGCTTCCTCCCGGCAGCCGCGCGCCCGCCCCGGCGGAGGCTCAGCCGACGAGGATCATCGAGCTCAGCGAACGGGAGTGGCGGGTGCTGCTCGCCCTGAAGCGCGAGTTCCGACCGGAGGAGCTCGGGCACGACCTCTGGCGGGCCCGCGCCGAGGAGGCGGGCGAGCCGTTCGATGCGTTCGTCCGCATCGTGCGGGAGCTGGAGCGGAAGGGAGTGGTCGGGCGGTTCTCCACCTTCCTCGAACACGTCAAGCCGAACGCCGCCGGCGAGCGGGTGACGCGGTACAACGCGCTCTTCCACTGGGCCGTCGAGCCGGGCTGGGAGCTCGAGGCCGGGAAGGAGGTGGCGCGCCACCACGTCATCACCCATGCGTACTGGCGCGAGGCCGGCCCCGAGTTCGGGAACGTGAACATCATGGCCGTCGCTCACGGAACAGAGAAGGATTGGCTCCTCGCACACAAGGCGGCGATCGACGAGCACCTCGCGGAAGCGGGCATCCCCGTCACGTACACGAACGTGTTCTGGGGTGGCCGGAGCGAGATCAAGCCGTCGGAGATCTCTCCCTTCGTGTACCGGGAGTGGTGCCGGGCCCAGAACGTGAGCCCGGAGGCGATGCAGGGAGCCTGAGCCCCGCCCCTTGCCGGCGCCGACCCGAGGGGGTAGCTTTGTGGGCGAGAATTAGGTATGCCTAATTCCATGGCTATGGAGCCTCTTACGACCAGGATACGAAGGAGTTACGGCATGCGACGCGCGTGGGCTGCGCTCATCCCGCTCTTCCTCGCCGGCCTCCTGGCTTCGTGTGGAGACGACGGCCTCCCGACCCTGACGGTCTACGCCGGCCACCACCCACAGCTGATGGAGGAGGTCATGAACCGCTTCGCCGAACAAGAGGGGATCAAGGTCCGGCTCCGCATCGGCGATCCCTCCTCCCTCGCGAACGCGATCATCGAGGAGGGAGAGAACTCACCGGCCGACGTCTTCATCAGCGAGGGTGCGGCCGCGCTCGGCGCCCTCGCGGAGGAAGGGCGGCTGGTCCCGCTCCCGGCGGACGTCCTCGAGCAGGTTCCTGAGTGGGCACGGGACCGTGACGGCCGTTGGGTGGGCTTCGGAGGGCGCGCCAGGGTGCTCGTCTACAACCCGGAGCGGGTTCGGCGAGAGGAGCTCCCGCAGTCGGTGTTCGACCTCACCGAGCCGCAGTGGCGGGGCAGGGTCGGCTGGGCGCCCGCGAACCCCGAGTTCCAGAACTTCGTCACGGCGATGCGGCTCCTGCACGGGGAGGACGCCACGCGAGCGTGGCTGCTCGCGATGAAGGAGAACGGAGTGCGCGAGTACCCGAACAACATCACCATCGTCGACGCGGTCGCGGACGGTGAGATCGACGTCGGGCTCGTGAACCATTACTACCTGTACGCGATGCGAGCGGACCGGGGCTCTCTGAACGCTGAGAACTTCTACTTCACGAATGGCGACGTCGGCGGACTCGTCAACGTCTCGGGAGCGGGAATCGTCGACTCCAGTGACCAGGCGGAGCTCGGCCGCAGGCTCATCGAGTTCCTCCTCACGCCGGAGATCCAGGCGCTCATCGCGGAAGAGGGGTTCGAGTACCCGCTCGTGCCGGGCGCCCCCACGCCCCCCGGGGCGCCCGCCATCGAGGAGCTTCAGCCGCCGGACGTCGACCTCTCGGCGCTGCGCGACCTCCGGGGCACGGTCCGGCTCCTGCAGGAGACGGGCGTCCTGCCATGAGGGCTCCCGGGGCGGCGCTGGGCGTGCGCGTCTCGCCGGCGACGGCTGCCGCCCTCGCAGCCGCGGCTCTCGTGGCCGGCGCCGCCGCACTCCCAGCGCTCTACCTCGTCATCCGCGCCCTCCAGCATGCCTCGGAGGTCGGGGAGACGCTCGGTCGGACGCGGGCGGCGGAGTCCACCCTTCGCACGATCCTCCTCGCCGGCGGGGTGGCCGGGACGGCCACCCTCATCGCCGTACCCCTCGCGTGGCTGCTCGCCCGCACGGACCTCCGGCTCCGCTCCCTGTGGACGGTCCTCTTGGCTCTCCCGCTGGCGATCCCGAGCTACGTCGGCGCCCTGGCGGTCGTGGCAGCGTTCGGGCCGCGAGGCACGCTCCAGGGGTGGCTGGAGCCGGTCGGCGTCGAGCGGCTTCCCGAGATCTACGGCTTCCCCGGAGCCTGGCTCGTGCTGACGATCCATACGTATCCGTTCGTGCTCCTCCCCGTCCGCGCTGCACTCGGGTCGATCGATCGATCCGTCGAAGAGGCAGCGCGCAGTCTCGGCGCCTCGGCTGCGGCGACGTTCTTCCGCGTCACGCTCCCGCAGCTCCGGCCCGCGATCGCCGCCGGATTCCTCCTCTCGGCCCTCTACACGCTCTCGGACTTCGGGGCCGTTTCCATCCTCCGGTACGACGCGCTCAGTCGGGACATCTACGTCCAGTACAGTGCCGTCTTCGACCGGCATGCGGCGGCCTCCCTGGCCCTGCTGCTCGTCTTCGTCGCCCTCGTGACGGTCTCCGCGGAGGCGGTCACCCGGGGACGCGCGAGGTACCACGTGACGGCGCCCCGGGGACGCGTGCGGCGCCTTCGCCTCGGCCGAGGGCAGGTCGTCGCCCAGCTCTACTGCCTCCTCCTCGCGAGCATCGCGCTCCTCCTCCCCATCGGCGTGCTGAGCGACTGGCTCCTCCGAGGGCTCGACGGGGGGATCGACTGGGGGGCCGTGCGCGAGGCCGGAACGAACTCGGTGCTGGCCGCCGCGTTCGGGGCCGGCGTCACGACCCTTGCCGCGCTGCCGGTGGCGTACCTTGCCGTGCGGCACCCTGGGCCGGTGAGCGCCACGCTCGAGCGTCTGGCGCTCTCCGGCTACGCCCTGCCCGGGATCGCCGTAGCGCTCGCCCTCGTCTTCTTCGCCGCGAACTACCTGCCGTGGCTGTACCAGACCCTCGGGCTCCTCGTCCTCGGGTATGCGGTTCGGTTCCTCCCCCAGGCGCTCGGCCCCTGCCGAGCGTCCCTCCTCCAAGTGAACCCGAAGACCGAGGAGGCGGCCCGAGGGCTGGGCGCGGGACCGCTGCGGGTGTTCTGGCGGATCACGCTCCCGCAACTCTTGCCGGGCGTCTCCGCCGGCGCCGCGCTTGTCTTCCTCACGGCCATGGAGGAGCTCCCAGCCACGCTGCTGCTGAGCCCGATCGGCTACGAGACGCTCGCGGTCCAGGTCTGGGCCGAAGCGCAGGCAGCCTTCTACTCGCAAGCAGCTTTGCCTGCCCTTATTCTGATATTGATCTCCGCCTTACCTACCTACCTCATCACGAAAGGAGCGCCCGCACCGGCATGAGCGAGCCGCTCCTCGTCTGCCGCCAGTTGGAGAAGCGCTTCGACCGCCTCGCGGCCGTCCGCGATCTCGACCTCGAGGTGTGGGAAGGAGAGATTCTCGCGGTCCTCGGCCCGAGCGGCTGCGGGAAGACGACCCTCCTCCGCCTCATCGCAGGTCTGGAACGGCCAGACCGCGGGACCATTCGGTTGCGCGGCCGACTCCTGGCCGGCGACGGTGCGTGGGTCCCCCCGGAGCGCCGGCGCATCGGCCTGGTGTTCCAGGACTACGCCCTCTTCCCCCACCTCACCGTCGGCGAGAACGTCGCCTTCGGTGTCCCGAAGGGCGTCGACAAGGCGGAGCGGGTGCGGGAGCTGCTCGAACTGGTCGGCCTCAGCGGATTGGAGCGGCGCATGCCGCACGAGCTCTCGGGCGGCCAGCAGCAGCGGGTGGCGCTCGCGCGTACGCTCGCCGCCGACCCCGAGCTCGTGCTCCTGGACGAGCCGTTCTCCAACCTCGACGCGAGTCTCCGCGCGAAGGTCCGGGAGGACGTCCTCCGCATCCTCCGCGCGGCGAACGCCACTGCCATCATCGTCACCCACGACCAGGAGGAAGCCCTCAGCCTCTCCGGGCGGGTGGCGGTCATGATGGGCGGACGGATCGTCCAGATCGGGCCGGCAGAGGAGGTGTACCGGCGGCCCGCCACGCGCGCCGTGGCGGAGTTCGTCGGCGAGGCGAACTTCCTCCCGATCACGGGTCTCCGGAACGGCACCGTCGAGTGCGAGCTCGGCCCCCTGCCGGTCGAGCCCCCGCCCGGCGGGAGGTTCGACGTCATGGTTCGCCCGGAGGACATCGAGCTCGGCTCCGTCGGCGTGCCGGTGAAGGTCGTGGAGACCACCTACTTCGGCCACGACCAGCTCGTCACCGTCGAGCTCCCGAGCGGACAGCGGCTGAAGGTCCGGACGATGCGGGCCGAGCATCTCCGTCCGGGCAGCGAACGGCGGGCCCGCGTGGCCCGCGAGCCCCTCCTCGTCCCGGAGGAGTGACGCCAGCTACTCCTCGAGCGGGAGGAAGCGGCCGAATCGCCGGTTGAAGTGGAGGAGCGGTTCGCCGTCGGCCACGCGAGCGAGGAGCACCTTGCCGACCAGGATCACGTGATCGCCCCCGTCGAACCGGTCCCAGAGCTCGCACTCCACGTGAGCGAGTGCATCGCGGATGAGGGGGAGCCCCGTCACCTCTCCGTGGACGAGAGCCGTCGGGCCGAACTTGTCCGCGCCGCGAGTGGCGAAGCGGAGCGCCACGTCCTGCTGGTCGACGCGAAGGATGCTCACCGCCATGGAACCCGCCGTGGCGAAGGCGGGGTAGCAGTCGGCGCTCCGAGCGAGACAGACGAGCACCAGGGGCGGATCGAGCGAGAGCGAGGAGAAGGCGCTCGCGGTGAACCCGACCGGCACCTTCGCGTCCTCGTCGATGGTCGTCACTACGGTCACCCCGCTGGCGAAGCGCGCCATCGCCTCCCGAAAGCGCTGGCTGTCAACCGCAGCATCGGGGCGAGACATGGGACCTCCAAGTCGGTATCGTTTCGCACGAACCTTACCGACTTTCGGAGGGCCCGGCTAGCTCGGGCGAGGAGGCGACGATGGCGTCACCAGACGAGCTCCGCGACCGGATCGAGGCCGCGAGGGAACGGTTCCGTGCGGCCCTTCGCTCCGCCGCTGCGAGGTGGGACGCGGCCCCCGCGCCCGGCGAGTGGTCGCCGCGGCAGGTCGCCGAGCACGTCGTGCGCGCCGAGGTGTGGTTCGCATCGAAGGTGTGCACCTCCTGCGGGTACCCGGGCCGCGAGGCGGAACCGGTGAGCCTCGCCACGCCCGAGGAGGCGCTCCGCGCGTTCGAAGAGGCGGCCGCGTGGTCCGCAGGCCGGCTGAAGTACGTCACGCCGGAGGACCTCGCTCGGCTCGACGACCGCTTCGGGACCGTGGCAGACGTGATGGCCGCAGCCGCCGCCCATCTGGACGAACACGCCGCGCAGCTGATGCGAACGGCGAACGGCGTGCAGTAGGACAATCCCCCTCGGCTCCCGTATCATTCGGCAGAAGCGAAGCACCTGAGTCAGGGGGGGACACATGGGCGTCTTCCGGCCTGCCCGTCTGAAGTTCGGCATCTTCCTCGCGCCGTTCCATCGCCTCGGCGAGAACCCGACGGTGGCGTTGGAGCGCGACCTAGAGCTCATCGAGCACCTCGACCGGCTGGACTACGACGAAGCCTGGATCGGCGAGCATCACAGCGCAGGGTGGGAGATCATCGCCTGCCCGGAGGTGTTCATCGCTGCCGCCGCTCAGCGGACCCGGCACATCCGGCTCGGGACCGGCGTCGTCAGCCTCCCGTACCACCACCCGCTGATGGTCGCCGACCGGATGGTGCAGCTCGACCACATGACGCGCGGCCGGGCGATGTTCGGCGTCGGGCCCGGAGCGCTCACCTCCGACGCCTACATGATGGGCATCGATCCGCTGACCCAGCGCCGCCGGATGGACGAGGCGCTCGGCGCCATCCTCGCCCTCTTCCGCGGTGAGGTCGTCGACATGGAGACGGACTGGTTCACGCTGCGCGGGGCGCGGCTCCAGCTCGCCCCGTACACGAAGCCGCACATGCCGGTCGCCGTCGCGAGCACCTTCTCGCCCGCCGGCCCGACGACGGCAGGGAAGTACGGCGTGGGCGTGCTCTCCATCGGTGCCTTCCAACCCGGCGGGCTCATCTCCCTCCAGCGGACCTGGCAGCTCGTCGAGGATGCCGCCGCGAAAGCCGGTCAGCAGGTGAGCCGCGAGGAGTGGCGGCTCGTCATGCCCGCCTACCTCGCCGAGTCCCGGGAGGAGGCGATTCGCGACATCGAGGAAGGCTACTACGAGTGGAACACCGCGTACTTCGAGAACACCCTCGGGCGCCCGGCCGACCCAGACCAGAACAGCATCCGCGCCGCCATCGAGCGCGGCGGCGCCATCGTCGGCACGCCGGATGACGCGATCGAGGCGATCGAGCGGCTCTTCGAGCTCTCCGGCGGGTTCGGCGGACTCCTCATCCTCGCCCACGAGTGGGCGCCACGGGAGAAGATCTGGCGCTCGTACGAGCTCATGGCGCGGTACGTCGCGCCGCGCTTCCAGGGCCAGTACGAGGCCACCGCGGGATCCCAGCGCTGGGTGTCGGAGCACCGAGCGACGATCTTCGCGCCGAACACGGCCGCGATCGGCAAGGCGTTCGCCGACGCCGGGGTGGAGATCCCGCAGGAGATGATCCAGCGGATGCAGCGGGGCCGTACGTAGCCGAGGATGCCGTACGCGTTCGTCAACGGCGCGCAGCTCTGGTACAGCCGCTCCGGCCGAGGTCCCGACGTCGTCTTCATCCACGGGGCAGGCGGGAACCACCTCGTCTGGTTCCAGCAGCTCGCGGCGTTCTCGCCCCACTACCGCTGCCTCGTCTACGACGCCCGCGGCTGGGGGCTCAGCCGCGGCGCGATGTCGGTGGCCCGGTGGACCCTCGGGACCGACCTCCTCGCGCTGCTCGACCACCTCGGCATCGAGCGCGCGCACTTCGTCGCGCACTCGATGGGGGGGACGCGCCGTGGCGGGCATCATCCGGCTCGCACCGGAGCGCATCCGGAGCATCGTCTTCTCGGGCACGAACGGCGGAGTCGCGAACGACCGCATCCGCGCCCTCCAGGACGAGCTTCGGGCGGCGCGGGGGGAAGGCGGCCTGCGCGCCCACGCGTTAGCCCCGGGCTTCGACGAGCGTGAGCCCGCCCTCGCGGCGCTCTACCGGCAGATCAACGCCATCAACCCGCCGCGGCCCCGGGGACTCCTCGGTCGTCCGCCCCCGTCCTACCGGGGCTCCATGCACGAGGCGATCAACGCCCTCGGCGTCCCCGTGCTCTTCATCGTCGGCGAGCTCGATCGGATCACCTCGCCTGAGCTCATCGGAGAGGCCGCGAGCCTCGTGCCGGGCTCGGAGCTCGTCGTCATCCCAGGTGCCGGCCACTCCGCCTACTTCGAGCGGGCCGAGGAGTGGAACGCCCACGTCCTCGACTTCCTTCGCCGACGCGCGAGCGAGCCGCGCCCTCGGAGCGGGAGGGTTGCACGAGAGTGACGGACGGGTTATGGTCCTGCCGTTATGGTGAGCATGCTCGCGCGCCTGCTGGCAGCGCTGCGCCGCCTCCTGCGAGGGCGGGAGGAGGTGTGGGTGTACCCGAGCAACGCCGTCACCCGCTACGTGCTCGGCGAGCAGCTCGCCATCCCGCGAACGGCCGACGAGCCGCCGGCTCCAGCAGAGGAGCCTGCCGAGGAGCCGAGGGAGGACTCCGCAGCGAGCGCGGCCTGAGCCGCGGTATACTCCCATCGATGCCGCTGTACGAGTACTTCTGTCCGACCTGCCGGGAACGGTTCGAACTTCGGCGGCCGCTGGCTGCGGCCCGGGAAGAGGCGACGTGCGCCCGCGGTCACCGTGCGGAGCGAGTCATCTCCGCCTTCGCCGTCCTCGGATCCGGGAACGGCGGCGCCGAGGCAGGCGGCTGCTGCGCCGGCGGCGCGTGCGCCTGCGGGCGCAGCTGAGCCCCGTTACTCCCCCTGCACCGTACCGACGGCCGGCGTCTGCGCAGGGAGGCGGACCTCCGTTCCGCTCCGCGAGCGCCAGGCGGCGATGAGCCCGACGCCCGCCGCGAGGGCGGCCACCGTCAGCTCGGCGAGGCTCGCGATGCCGATGATCAGCGAGATGTCCTGCCAGAACGGCTCGGGGAACATCTGGATGAGCCGATCGTTCGCCGGATCGAGCCGCCAGAGGTCGTTCCGGAAGAGCAGCTCGTGCAGCGTCGTCCAGGCAGCATCGAACCCCACGGCCACGGCGACGGCGGCCCCGCCGAGCAGCGCGATGCCGAGGGCCGCACCCGCGAAGACCTCCCGGGCGAGGGAACGGAGCGGCGCTTCCCGCGCCCAGAGGTAGCGAAGCACCGGATACGCGAGGACGTAGGCGAGCGCCACCTCCTGCAGACGGAACACCGCTCGCATCACCGACTTCACGTCGGCCATGTGCTCGACCTCGCGCGCGTTGAAGAGGCTCGTCTCCTCGCCGTCGACGGTGACGATGATGCGCAGCTCACGCGCATCGTTCCCGAAGTAGGCGATGATCTCCTCCGACGCGCGCACGAGCTCCTCGCGGGGCAGCCCCGTGCGCTCGACCGCCCCGTACCGGTCGATAGCCCACTCGTACACGCGCAGCTCGCTCGCTGCGACACGGACGTTCGTCGTCACCGCGAGCAGCGGGAGGGCGACCACGAAGAGCACGGAGGCGAGGCGGGTGACGACGGCGGCCATCGGATGCTGTCCAGGCCATGGTCCCCGCGGCGGCGGCACCGTGTCAACGAACGGCCGGAGACCGAACCGCCACGCTCTGCTACCGTATGGAGACGGTTCGCCGTAGCCGAACCATCTCGCCCCCGCACACCCTCGAGGGAGCATGACGCGTGACCAGGAACGTGACGCCTGAGCTCGAGTTCGTCTTCCGACCCCAGGCCATCGCCATCGCCGGAGTCTCCGCGAAGGAGACGGCGGGATTCGGAGGAGGCGGCTTCCTCCAGGCCCTGCAGGAGATCGGCTTCCCTGGCCCGATCTTCCTCATCCACCCGACGGCGCGGGCGATTCGCGGCCTGAAGTGCTACCGGAGCCTGCGGGAGATCCCGGACGACGTCGATTACGTCATCTCCTCCGTCCCGGCTCGGGCGGTGCCCGAGCTCGTCGAGGACTGTATCGCGAAGGGTGTCCGTGTCCTCCACCTCTTCACCGCCGGGTTCACGGAGACGGGCGACGAGGAGCGCGCCGCCCTCGAGCGGGCGGTCGTCGAGCGAGCGCGGGCGGCCGGGATCCGGGTCATCGGCCCGAACTGCATGGGCCTCTACGTGCCGTCGTCGCGGCTGGCGATGATGCCGGGCCAGGTGGCCGAGCCGGGAGACGTGGGGATGGTTTCCCAGAGCGGGATGAACGCGGGAGAGTTCGTGCGGTACGGCCTCCCCCGCGGCCTCCGGTTCTCCAAGGTGGTGAGCTTCGGGAACGGAGCCGACCTGCGGGCGGCCGACTTCCTCGAGTACTTCCTCGAGGACCCGGAGACGAACATCGTCGCCGCCTACCTCGAAGGCATCCAGGACGGGCCGCGGCTGGCGCGGGCCATCCGTGCGCTCGGAGCGCGGAAGCCGCTCGTCATCCTCAAGGGCGGCCGGACGGAGGCGGGCTCCCGCGCAGCCCACTCCCACACCGCCTCGCTCGCGGGTTCCCTCCAGGTGTTCGACGGCCTCTGCCGCCAGGCTGGTGCCGTGCGGGTCGAGAGCATGGAGGAGCTCGTCGACATGGCGGTCGCGTTCCGCTTCGTTCGAAAGCTCGCGGGACCGCGGGTGGTCGTCGTCGGTGCGGGCGGGGGAGCGAGCGTCCTTGCCGCGGACGACCTCGATGCGGCCGGGCTGCAGGTCCCACCGCTCCTCCCTGAAACGCAACAGGCGTTGGCAAAGGTCACCGCAGAAGCAGGGACGAGCATCCGCAACCCCATCGACACCACCAGCCTCTGGGAAGAGCAAAGGTTCGCAGCGACGATGCAGATCTGCGCGGAGGCGCCGAACGTCGACGTGCTCCTCTACCACACCGCGTTTGGCATGGGCCCGATGTCGCGGTTCGGCGACGTTCGCGAGCGTTCCCGCCGGCAGGCCGAGGCCCTCGCCGAGGTCCAGGAACGGACCGGCAAGCGGGTGGTGGTGGCGATCCGCCCCTCCCTCACGCCGGAAGGCCTCGAGCAGGCGAACGAGTTCCAGGAGTGGTGCTGGCGTGGCGGGATTGCGACCTTCCCCAGCATCAGCCGTGCAGCGAACGCTCTCGGCAAGCTCCTCCGCTGGCAGGCGCAGCGCGAGCCACGGTAGCTCTTGTCCAAGACGGCCGCGGTCCACCGGGATCTCATGACGGTTCCGGGTTGACGACTTTCCCCGTTCGGCGTAGCGTTGTCGATGAAGTCGCCCAACTTACTCGACAACGCGGGGCGAGACGATGCAGGCACGAACAGCGCCATCGGAGCTTCCCATTCCCTCGTGGGAGCAGGTCCTGAAACGGAACAGCATCGAGCGCCTGAAGCAGGAACGGTTCCCGTTGGACGTGCGCGAAGAGCTCCCTGAGCTCATCGCCCGTGGCTACGAAGCGGTCCCCGAAGAGGACATGGTTCGGCTGTACTGGTGGGGCATCGCCCACGACAAGCCGAAGGTGGGGACCTTCATGGTCCGCCTGAAGGTGCCCGGCGGGCTGCTCACCCCCGCGCAGCTGCGGGCCATCGGCGAGATCGCGGGTGAGTTCGGACGCGACTACGCCGAGCTCACCACCCGCCAAGGGATCCAGCTGCACTGGGTCCGCATGGAGCACCTCCCCGCCGTCCTCCGCGCCATCGAGGCGGCCGGCCTGACGACCGTTGGCGCCGAGGGCGACACGGTGCGGAACATCACGAGCTGCCCCGTCAACGGCATCGACCCAGACGCCCTCTTCGACGTCCGCCCGGTGATCGAGGAAGCAGCCCGGTTCTTCTGGGGCAACCGGGAGTACTCGAACCTTCCGCGGAAGCAGAAGTTCACCATCGCCGCCTGTCCCGCCCAGTGCAACGCGCCCGAGATCCATGACGTGGCGCTCGTGGGCACGCTCCGTGGGGGCGAGCCCGGGTTTGCCCTGCGGGTCGGCGGCGGGCTCTCCGCCACCCCGCGGATCTCCCGCGACCTCGGCGTCTTCGTCCCCTACGACCTCGCGGTACCCGTCCTGCAGGCCGTCACCGACGTCTGGCAGACGAACCTCCGCTACCGCATGAGCCGGGCGAAGGCCCGCATCAAGTTCCTCGTCGACGACTACGGTCCGGAAGCCGTGCGGTCGATGGTCGAGGAACGGCTCGGACGCCGGCTGCCGGACGGGAGCGCTCCCGAGCCGCGCGGGGACACCACCCACCTCGGCGTGCACCGCCAGTCCCAGCCTGGGAGGGTGTACGTGGGCGTCCCGGTCCCCAGCGGCTGGATCAGCGGGACGCAGCTGCGGAAGCTGGCGGACCTCCTCGAGGCCGTCGGGGGCGACATCCGCTTCACCCGGGAGCAGAACTTCATCCTCGCGAACCTCCCCGAAGAGCGGCTCGCGTGGGTCCTCGAGCAGGTGCGCGCCATCGGTTTCCCGCACGACCGCCACTCGCTCTACTGGCACTCGACCGCCTGCACGAGCCACGACTTCTGCAACTACTCCGTGGCCGAGACGAAGGGGAAGCTGAACGAGATCGTCGAGGCGCTGGAGACGCGGTTCGGCCGAGGCCTGGAGGGCTTGCGCCTCTACATGGACGGCTGCCCGCACGCCTGCGCGCACCACTGGGTGGGCGACATCGGGCTCCAAGGCACCACGACCGCAGCCGCCGACGGCCGCATGGAGGCGTACGACGTCGCGCTGCGCGGCGGGCTCGGCCGCGACGCCGCCGTCGCCCGACCGGTGCTCCGGCGTGTGCCGACGACGAAGATCGTCGATGTCCTCAGCCGACTCATCGAAGCGTGGCTCGAGGAGCGGGAGCGCCGTGACGACCCCGCGTACCGGTTCCGCGACTTCTGCCGCGAACGCTCTGACGAGGACCTGCAGCGGATCGCCCTCGCCGAGCAGGCGGCGCCGGCCGAGGCGTCAGCGGTGACGGTCCGTATCCCCGGTCCGCTCCTCGACCGAACCGGTGGCATCGATCACCTCGAGCTGAACGCTGCCACCGTCGGCGAGGCGCTTCGCGCCCTCGCCGACCGCTTCCCGAAGCTCGGCGCCGAGCTGTTCCCGGAGGGCACAGACCGGGTCTCCGAGAACTTCCTCGTCGCCGTGAACGAGGAGGACATCCGCAACCTCGAGGGGCTCAGCACGCCGCTCAAGCCGGGCGACGAGGTCAGCATCCTCATGGCCATGGCCGGAGGATGAGCACTCAGCACCGCGCAGAGGAAAGGAGGCGAGCGCATGGCCCACCAGCTCGTGTTCGACGACCTCGAGATCGGCGAGATCGCGATCGAGCTCGACGACAAGGAGCCGCAGGACGTCATCGCCTGGGCGCTGGAGACCTTCGGCGACCGGATCGCGGTCGTGACTGCCCTCCAGGCGGACGGGATGGTCGTCCTCGACATGGCGTACCGGATGAAGCCGGACGTGCGCGTGATGACGGTCGACACGTGGCGACTGCCGGCGGCGACGTACCGGTTCCTCGACGAGGTCCGTGAGCGGTACCCGCAGGCGCGGTGGGAGATCCTGGAGCCGGATCCGACCGAGGTAGAGGTGATGGTCCGCCGCCATGGCGACGATCTCTTCCGGAAGTCGGTCCCCTTGCGCCTCGTCTGCTGCCACATCCGGAAGGTCCGGCCGCTCACCCGCGCCCTGGAGAACCTCGACGCCTGGTTCACTGGCCTCCGTCGCGACCAGTGGGCCTCCCGCGCCGCCATCCGGAAGGTGGAGCTGGACCACGACCACGGCGGCATCGTGAAAGTGAACCCGCTCGCGGACTGGACCGAGGACGAGGTGTGGGAGTACATCCGCGAGCAGAACGTCCCGTACAACCCGCTCTACGACCAGGGCTACACTAGCATCGGCTGCGACCCGTGCACCCGGCCGATTCAGCCGGGCGAAGACCACCGCGCCGGCCGCTGGTGGTGGGAGGTGAACGCCCCGAAGGAGTGCGGGATCCACTGTCCGATCGAGACGGGCGGGTTCGAACACGAAGCGGCGGCGATCCTGAAGGAAGCGGGACACGCGTGACGGAGAGCGGGGATCGCTCCATCGCGCTTCGGGCCGAGGAGCAGGAGATCCTGCGCACGGAAACGGCTGCGCTCGTGGCCGCTGCCGAGCCGGAGCGTCGGCCCGCCTTCGCCGAGCTCGCAGCGGACGTCGAGGCGGGAGCGGTCGCTCCTGAGCGTGAGGAGGCCTTGGCGAGCCTCCTCGCGATGCTCCTGGAGACCGGGCGTGCGCGGCGACGGTACACCGCGGAGGGTGAACG
>ERZ795042.547-NODE-547-length-29655-cov-23.658649_pt1 | contig 29655 bp, 34 predicted proteins | sample MGYA00375126_ERZ795042 | MGnify/ENA primary metagenome ERZ795042 (study PRJEB30171, sample SAMN05518105) | compost metagenome | isolation source: Feedstock adapted compost from Newby Island compost facility, Milpitas, CA | place: USA:Newby Island compost facility...
ACCGCTTGGGTGCTCGTACTGCTCCGCGTGCCCCTCGGACCCTGGTTCCTGCCGCTCGCGCTCCTGCGCTCGGGCGCATCCGGTCTGCAGCTCGCTTGGAACGTAGTGCTCGGGCGGGAGCAGCCGCTCGACTCGCACGTGCGGTCCGATTGGGTGCTCCTCGCCGGTGCCCTCCTGCTGGCCCAGGCGTATGCGCTGGCGGCTCACGTCGGGAGCGGCCCGGAGATGACGGCTGTGGGCGCGGCCATGCTCGTGCCGTACTCCCTCCTCCAACTGCGGGTGGCAGAGCGCTCCCGGCGGCGGGCGTGGGTGACACGCGCGCAGCGGCAGCTGGCGAGGCGGCCGCGCGCCCGCCAGCCGCTGTGGCTGTGCGAGCGTCCGCCCGTTTCGCTCCTCGGCGGCGCCGCTCCGGCAGCGACCCGAGCAGCGTGACCGGGAGCCGGCGCCCTCAGATGGAGTCGCGCATCCGCAGGAGCGCGGGGCCGATGATCATCAGCAGCATCGCGGGCAGCACGAGAGTCACGAGGATCACCACCATCTTCACCGGCGCTCGCTGAGCCTGCGCCTCCGCCCGCTGACGGCGCTGGAGCCGCACGTGCGCCGCTTGCGAGCGGAGCACCTGGCCCAGCGGGATGCCGGTCTGCTCGGCCTGGATGATCGACTGGATGAAGGCGCGCAGCTCCGGAACCCGGTTTCGCTCCACGATCCCCAGCAGCGCCTCCCTCCGGCTCCGGCCGAGGGCGGTTTCGCGGACGGCGAGCCTGAGCTCCTCGCCGAGCGGACCCTTCGTGTCCTGGCCGACCTCGGCGAGGGCGGCGTCGATGCTCATCCCTGCCTCCACGGACGTCACGATGAGGTCGACGGTGTCGGGGAGGGCGCGGAGGATCTCCTGCGCGCGGCGGCGGATCTTCATCCGAAGCCAGAGGAGCGGCATGAGCGCCAGCGCGGCGCCAGCGGCGATCCCGGCGATGCGAAGAAGTGGCGGCAGGTCGCGCGCGAGGAACGTGAGCGCGAGGGCGAGGCCGGCGAAGCCGGCAAGGAACTGCAGGACGAGGAAGAACTGCAGCGACACCGGCTCTCCCGCCGCGAGGAGCTGGCGCTCGACGCTCCGCGCGAGGCTCGCGGGCAGGAGCGCCGTGCCGAATCGCCGGAGGCGGCCGGCGGTGGGAGCGAGGACGCGCATCGTGAACGGCTGGGCGAGCTTCGCTGCCCGCTCGGGATCCGTGCCGCGCTCGTACCGGTTGAGCCGCTCGACGAAGGCGAGCTTGGCGCGGCTCGGCGTCACGAGCGTGTAGGTGAGCAGGAAGGCGGTCGCGGCGGCGAAGATGGCGGCGAGCAGTGCCATGATCAGACCTCGATTCGGAGGATGCGGCGCATCCCGAAGAAGGCGACAGCCTCCATCGAAGCGCCGATTACGAGCAGGAGACGGCCGACGGGCTCCGTCCAGAGGGGCGAGATGAACTCCGGGTCCATCACGAGGAAGAACCCGATGACCCAGAGTGGGAGGAGCGAGACGATCATCCCGCCGAGGCGCTGCTGGGCGGTGAGTGCGCGGACGTGGCCCCGGAGCTCCTCCCGCTCCCGCATCGTATGGGCGACGCTCTCGAGGATGGCGGCGAGGTTCCCGCCTACCTTCTTGTGCACCTCCATCGCGCGGGCGACGATGCGGAGGTCCTCGCTCCCGATCCGCTCCGTCATGTCGTGAAGCCCGTCCTCGAAGGAACCACCGAGCCTCGCCGTCTCGAGCAGCCGGCGGAACTCGTCCGCGATGGGGGAGTCCGCCTCCCGGGCGACGGTCGCGACGGCCTCCATGATGCCGAAGCCGGCGCGGAGGGAGGTGGCCATCGCCTGCAGTGCCCAGGGCAGCTGCTGCTCGAAGCGCGCACGCCGCCGCGAGGCGCGGCTGCGGAGCCACACCTCCCACCCGATCACGGTCGCCGCCCCGAAGAGGAGTCCGGCGGCGATGAGCCCGCTCACCAGTGTGACGAGCACGCTCACCGCGAGGAAGCTGCCAACGAGAACGAGGAGCCACTCCGAGACCTTCAGCGGCACGTCGGCCCGGTCGAGGAGCAACGCGCGCTCGCGGGCCCACTCCCAGCGCGCCAGCTGCTTCGCGAGGAGGGCGCTCCGTGCCAGGTTGTCGGGACGGAGGATTCGAACCGACGGCCGGCGCGCTGCCGCCGGCTCCGCTTGGCGCTGGGCCACCAGCGTCGCGCGCCGGAGCGACTGCCGGTAACCGGCGGCGAACTGTCCGGTGAGCGCGCCGACGGCGACGAAGGCGGTGAGGGCAGCGAAGAAGGCAGCGGCGATCGGCATCATGACGTCGCCCCCGCGAGGAAGAGCTGCGGGTCGAGCTTCCCGCCTTGCACCTCGATCTCGTCGGAGAACGTCGGGCGGAGCCCCGTCGGGCGGAAGCGGCCGCGGATCTTCCCCTCCTCGTCGATCCCCTCAGGGCGGAAGACGAAGAGGTCCTGGAGCGTCACCGTGCTCCCCTCCATGCCTGTGACCTCGCTGATGCGGACGATCTTCCGGGAGCCGTCGGGGAAGCGATGGAGCTGCACGATGAGGTTCAGCGCCGAGGCCATCTGTTCACGGATGGCGTGGACGGGAAGCTCGACGCCCGCCATGAGCACCATGTTCTCGACCCGCGCGAGGGCGTCCCGGGTGCTGTTCGCGTGGACGGTGCTCAGCGACCCTTCGTGGCCGGTGTTCATCGCCTGCAGCATCTCGAACGCCTCCGCGCCACGGATCTCCCCGATGATGATGCGGTCGGGGCGCATGCGGAGCGCGTTGCGGAGCAGGTCGCGCTGGGTGATCGCATGCTGCCCCTGCATGTCGGGCGGACGGGCCTCCATCCGAATCACATGCCGCTGCTGGAGGCTCAGCTCCACCGGGTCCTCGATGGTGATGATCCGCTCGGTGCGCGGGATGTAGGCGGAGAGCGCGTTCAACAGCGTGGTCTTGCCGGTGCCGGTCCCGCCGGAGATGAGGATGTTCTGCCGGTAGGTGACGCAGGTGCCGAGGAACTCCGCGGTCCGCTCGTCGAGCGTCCCCACGGAGATGAGCTCCTCCACCGTGTACCGGTCGCGGCGGAACTTCCGGATCGTGATCGTCGTGTACTCGGGCGTCGCCGGCGGGATGGTGATGTTCACCCGGGAGCCGTCCGCGAGCCGCGCGTCCACCATCGGAGATGCTTCGTCCACCCTCCGCCCGATGGCCGAGAGGATGCGCTCCGCCACGCGCCGTACGTGCTCGTCATCGCGGAAGCGGATGTCGCTCAGGGTGATGATCCCGTTCCGCTCGAAGTACACCTGCTCCGGCCCGTTCACCATCACCTCGGAGATCGACTCGTCCTCGACGAGAGGCTGGATGGGACCGAGCCCGAGGACCTCGTCGACGACGGCCCGGACGAGGCGGATGCGCGCCTCGCCGTACGCCGGGATGTCGCGGGCGGCGATGAGCTGCTCCGCGGCCTCGGCGACGAGCTGGCGGGCAGCGGCCTCGTCCGCGTCCGTGAGCTTGCTCGTGTCGAGGGACTCGATGAGCGTCTCGTGGAGGGAGTGGACGAGCTCTACGAAGTCGGGGGCTTTCGAGGGCATGAGCAGCTGGGCGGAGTGCTTCGCCATCATCGCGGCGAGCCCTCCTTCCCCGCGGGAGGTCGAGAACCGGAACGGTCTCGCGCCGTCGTTTCGTCCGAGGTCCGGCATGAGGGTTGCCTCCTTGGCCCGTCGGGCCTAGTTCGCGCCCAGCGGGATCAGCCGGCGGATGAGCCCCCGGCGGGGCGCAGCCTCCGGGTTCTGTCCGGAGAGCCGCATCGCGAGCGCGGTGAGGCTCTGGGCAGCCTTCGACCTCGGCTTCGCGATGACGATCGGCTTCCCGAGCTGCGTCGCGAGCGTCACCTGGCTGTCGTGCGGGATCTCCCAGAAGATGGGCTTCTGCAGCACCCTGCCGACGTCGCTTGCGCGGATCGTGTTCGCCCCATTGGCGTGGTTGACGGTGAGGTAGAGGCGGTCCGGCGGGAACGACTCGCTCTCCAACAGGTCGAGCACGAACGCCGTGTCCTTGATGCTCGCCATGTCCACCGTGGTCACCACCAGCACCTGGGTCGCGACCTCCAGGGCGGTGCCGACGATGTCGTTGAAGGCGCCGGGCGTGTCGAGGATGACGTAGTCGAACAGCTTCGCCGCGAAGTGGACGAGCTCCCGGATGTCGTCCGCCTCGACCGTGCGCCAGTCGCTCGGGTGCTTCGGCGAGGGGAGGACGCAGACGCCCGAGTCGTGCCGGACGAGGGCGTTCCGGAAGGTGTCGCGGTCTAGGCTGCGGGCGTTCGCTGCCACCTGGGCCACGGTGATCTGGGGCTCGATGTCGTACATGATGGCGACGTCGCCGAAGCGGGTGTCGAGGTCGATGACGAGCACGGAGAGGTCCGATCGCTTCGCCAACGCCGCCGCGAGGTTCGTGGCGATGGTCGTCTTCCCGATCCCTCCCTTGGCCCCGAAGACGGTGAGGACGGTGCCGGCCGTCGGACGGCGGGCGTGCACCGCGTCGATCACCTCTTCGCCTTCGCCTGCCTCACGGCTGCGCATGACGAGGTCGATGGAGGCGAAGAGCTCGCCCGGCTTCAGCGGCAGGCGGAGCATGTCCCGTACGCCGGCCTGCATGGCCCGCCGGACGAGATCGAAGTCGGTCGAGGCGGAGTAGGCGACGATCGGCGTGCTCGGGAGGATCTCGCGGATCGCCTCGACCGTCTGGATGGCGCGGGCGGTGGGTTCGGCGATGGCGACGAGGACGAGGTCCGGCCGCGTCTCCTCGGCGAGGCTGGCGGCCTCGACGCCGTAGCCGCAGTCCGCGACCACGGCGAGCTTCGCAGGCGCGAGCATCGCCTGCAGCTCCTGTCGGAACGGAGCGTTCTCGTCGACGATCATTACGAGCGGATTGCGTGGCATGGTGCTCTCCCTCCGAACGGCGGACTGGGTCACTCGCGCTCCGCGAGCAGCTCTTCGATGAAGGCGCGGAACTCCTCGTCGGCGAGCGCGATCGGGCGCAGGTTCGGGAGCTCGAGGTCGCCCTCTTCGCCGGCGGGGCGGACGGCGAGGCGGATCGTTCCGATCTCCTCCGCGAGGAAGACACGCTGCATGAGCTCCGGTGTGAGCGCGAGGGTGACGACGGTCGCCTCCGGGTTCGGCTCCGGCTGCTCGACCAGTGTTCCCTCCTCGCCCTCGACCGAGCTCGCGGGCGGGCGGTTCTCGAGCGCCTGTTCGACCGCGAGCACCTCGACGTTCTGGGCGACGATCACCGCTTCGGGAAGGGTGAGCGTGCGGCCGCTCACGAGGTCGCCGTACTCCAGGTCGAGAACGGCGAGGATGTCGACGCGGTCGCCTGGTCGGACGAGGCCGCCGGCGCCGACGACCTTGTTCACCTGGATCGCCATGGCACGCATGCCGGCGGGAACGACGTAGCTCAGGCCGTCTCGGGCTGGTTCGGCAGCGAGCTTCGCCGGGATCAGCTGTTCGCCGGCGTAGATCGGGATGCGCGCCACCTGGCCGACGACGGCCGCCGCGTCCCGGAACGCGCCGTTGAGCACGGCGCCGCTCTCGACGCGGGTGAGCGTGACCATGTCCGCGGCGATCTCGCGTCCTGCGGGGATGTCCCGCGCGGCGGTCACCACGAGCACGGTCTCGCCGCCCGCCTGGAGGGGAGCCTCGTCCTCGCTGCTGTTCGTCGCGGCGTAGACGAGGGCGCCCGTGATGACGGCGAGGATGAGGGCGAGCAGGAGGCCGAGCCTGCTGCTGCCGCCGAGGGAGAACGTCCGTACCTGTGCCATGGGTTTCCTCCGGTTCCTTCCGCTATTCGATGAGCTGGACGACCTTGAAGACGGCGTCGTCGTCGAAGTCGGCGAGCGGGTCCCCGTCCGGCGTCGTGAGGTGCGCCTGGTGGTCGAGGATGAAGCGGCCGACGATCTCGCACTGGCCGGGCGGGAGGTCGTCGTTCGCCTGCGGGCCGCGGTTGCCGCCTTGGCCGGGGGGCGCGTTGCAGCGGGTCTCTTCGTAGTCGATCCAGAAGAAGGCGAACGTGCGCGGCTCGTCGCCGTCGCCGACGAGGTCGAGGTCGCAGGACCCCTGGCAGAACGACTTCACGACGGGGATGAGGACGACCATGGTCGGCTGTACGCCGTCCTCGTTGCGGCCCGCTTCTCCCATGGGGTTGCAACGGGGGTCGAGCGAGCCGCCCGGCGCGACCTGATCCCAGGTGGCGCAGCCGTTGCCGACGGCCGCCTGGTACCGCTCGAGCAGCCCGTCCGCGAGGCTGCGGCCCATGTTCCCGGGCTGTTGGTCCTCGGGGTCCTCGATGCCGGTCACCGAGCCGCCGCGAATCCCCTCCTCCAACAGACGCTGCCCGGGCCCGTCGATAGCGAGCAGCTGGTAGGAGCTGCGGGGGTCGTCGTTGTTCCCCGCCCACTGCTTCAGGACACAACGCCTTTCCGCGTCGATGTCGCCGCAGCCCGCCGTATACAGCGTCTGGGTGATCGCTAGAGGCACCACACCGGGGCCGGGGAGGAGCGGTTGGGCGACGCGGGCGGCAGCCTTCGCGCTGATCTCGAAGCCGCCGTAGCCGAACCAGTCGCCGAAGATCGTCGCCGCCGGCTTCTTCACCACCGAGCGGATGGCGCGGTTGCCGTCGAACACCTCCGCCTCGTTGTAGGTGAGGCCCTCGGCGTTCTTCGCCGCCCACGCCTTCGCGTCGGCGATCGCCCCGCCCGGGTCCTCGGGGAGGAGCTGCGCGCCGGCGAGCGCGGCCGCGTCGGCCGCGTTCTGGAGGTTGCGGCGCTGGATGTAGATGAAGGCCGTCTCGACGACGATGGCGAGCAGGATCATCAGGAAGACGGAGAGGAGCGCGACGGTCACGATCATCTGGCCCCGCTCGCGGGCGGTGTTCCGCGGGTCCGTCATGGCGTGCACTCCTTCGTGTACGGAGGGGTCGTCTCCATGCGCATCGTGGCGCTCTTCGTGAACGAGAGCGTGCCGTCGAGGCCGGGGACGAGCCCGACCGGGGTGATCCAGTCGTACTCGTAGGCGGCCTCCACCGTGATGTCGCCGCCGATGAACGGGTCCCGGCTGATGGAAGCCACCCCGTCGAAGTTCGCCAGCCCCCCACTCGTCTCCTCCACGCGCGCTGCGATCTCGGCGTCCGAGCCGCCGACGGCGCCGCAGCGCGCTCCCTCGCGCACGGCGTTGGTGACGCTCACGTACGAGTAGCCGAGGAGGGCGAGGTCGGCGAGGAAGAAGACGAACATGAGGAGGAACGGCGTGGCCAGCGCCATCTCGATGACCGCCTGGCCTCGCTCTTGCCCCTGCCGGCTGGGTGCTTTCCTCACGGTCCTCCTCCGATCCCGAGCGCGTCGTTCACCTCGCCTGCGACGGCGCCGAGCCACCCCGGCGCGGCGCCGGCGAGGACTGCGACCATCGCCACGCTCACGAGCGCGATCACGAACGCGTACTCGACGACGCTCTGTGCGCGCTCGGGGGCGGGGAACGGCTGTCGCTCGTCCATGGTTTCCTCCGGATGACGATGGGGGAGGCGCAGGAGCCGCGCCTCCCCCCGGTGGGCCGCTACACACCGAGCGCGTCGTTGACGACGTCGGTCACGGCGCCGATCCAGCCGGTACCCGCCGTGGCGAGCACTCCGGCGAGGACGATGGAGACGAGGCCGACGACGAGCGCATACTCGATGACGCCCTGGCCCTCCTCCCGCCTCTTGTGGGCCTCCGCCCAGGTGTACAGCTTCAGCATGAAGTCCCGCATGTTCTGTTCCTCCTTCGATCTGCGGTTCGATCGGCCCGCCCGTTTCCGGTTTCCCGGCAGCGCGCCGGCGGACCCTTCGCGCGGCTGTCGGCTTCAGAGGGCGCAGGCCTTGAGCGCGAGGCGCCAGAGGGCGCCGGGCCGCCCCCGCGCAGACCGCTCCCGGGGCTGGCGGGACTCCTCGAGGAGCGCTGCTGCGCGGCGGATGCCGACGCGCGTCCAGAGCCGCGCTCGCCGCTCCTCGCTCAGGCCCTCCACCCGGTGCGCGAGCTCGATGAGCATGAGCGCGACGTCGAGCAGGGGCCGGACCTCCTCGCGCTGCCGCGGGTAGGCGGCGAGCACCTCTGCGGGGTCTCCTCCCGCCAGGAGGCGGTCCAGGCAGAGGTCGAGGACGACTTCGCGAGAGGCCCTAGGACGCATGGCGAGCTTCCCCTTGCAGGCGTTGGCGGAGGCGCGCGAGCGCGCGGAACTGGATGGCGCGGACGGCGCCCGGCCGCTTCCCCAAGCGCTCGGCGATCTCCTGGTGGCTGAGACCCTCGAAGAACCGCAGGTAGATCACCTGCTGCTGTTCGGGGGTGAGCAGTTGGATGGCGCGGAGGAGGAGCCCGCGGAGCTCCTCCTCGCGGGCGTGCTCGGCCAGGGGGCCGGACAGGTCCGACTCCTCCTCATCGAGCGCTCGGTTGTCGACGCGGTCCAGCGCTACGGTCTCCCGTCGCTGCCGGAGCGCGGAGAGCGCGACGTTGTGGGCGATGGCGAGGAGCCACGAGAGCGCTGTCCCGTCGCCGCGGTACGAGCGCCGGCCCTTCCAAGCGCGGAGGTAGGTCTCCGCCGTGACGTCCTCGGCGAGATTGGCGTCGTGGACGAGGACGACGGCGTACCGGTAGACGGAACTGACCGTTCGCTCGTACAGCTCTGCGAACCATGAGCAATCGACGTCGTTCCGGGCCCTCTGCCGTTCCGTCGCCGTCCGGCGGCGCAGCGGTGCGTGACGTAACTTGCTAAGCTCGGCCGTTCCGAAGAACGCCATCGATTTCACCCCGCCTCTCCAACGGGCGTAGGCTCGACTCCGCCGCCCGCTACTCAGTAAGACGCGGCGTTCACCGATTCGTTACGGGTTTTCCACTAGGTGAAACACATGAGGACCAATAGACACTCGTAGGAACTTGTTCAAAGTTGCAATTCCGCGCATTGCCGAGGCCGCGAGCGACGCTTCGGCGTGCGAAGCGCGAGCACAGGCGTATTTCGGCATCGGTACCAGAGGAGTCAGCTCTCAGTTGGCGCCGGAAGCGATCGCGGGGAAGCTTCTCGGCCACCAGCTCGTCCGGGGAATTCAAAGAAGACAGCACTAAGGGAACGAGAGGCAAGGAAAAAGGGAAGGGGAACCGGCGATGCCGATTCCCCTTCCGGAGGACGGGAGCCGGGAGGACGGAGCGTTCCCGGCTCGCGAAGCAGGCGAGGGATGTCGGTGGGAGGACGCTCGCCTGCCTCTCCGCCAAGAACATACCCGCGCACAGGGCGTTTCGTTACGGGCCCGGGAGCGTCTTTCGGCCGGGATGGGAGGTTTGGGAGGTTTCAGGGAATTTGCGACGCGCGAGCCGTCCGCCGTGCCGCGTTCGGCGGTCCGCGCGCCCGTAACGAAACGGGGACAACGCGGTACTACTCGAGTGAACGCGCGGTGCGCCTTCGCGTGCCGCATGTCTCAGTAAGGAGACGGCTCGTGAACGATTCGAAGAAGGACGGAGCCCGGGGGCCGGCCGCCCTCGGTGGATGGCTGGCGCTCGCCGCGGCAGCGCTCGGAGCGGCAGCGCTCCTCGTCGCCCTCGTCGGGACGGCAGAAGCGAACGCGCCGGTGAGCGGGAACGGGGTCGTTCCCAGCCACCCGGATGGCAGCAACTTGACCTGCCAGGACTTCGACCCCTCGTGGAGCGAGGTGAAGTCGGATCCGCCCCAGAACGAGACCTTGAACCTCCCGGGGGGCGCGATGATCACGATCTCGAACCTGCAGACGGGCGGCTCGCAGGCTAGCTTCGATTGGTCGGCGACCGGGGTCCTTGTCTCGGCGGTGTTCGTCAAGCAAGCCACGACCGCGCACAGCCTGTACCTGTACGACCCTCCCTCTGACGGCGACACGGGTCTAGGGCCCGAGCCGGGCCTGGACCAGAGCGGGGGGATCAGCCACATCTCCTTCTGCTGGGATCCGGAGCAGCCGACTCCTACCGCGACTCCCACGCCGACCGACACCCCGACACCTACCCCTTCCAACACGCCGACGTCGACACCGACCGCCACGGCCACGGTGACGCCCACCCCGACGGGTACCGTCGCGGCAACGGGCGCACTCTGGGTGAAGAAGGTCGTACTCGGTGCCCCGGAGGACGCGACGGTATTCACCACGGACGTGACCCCTGGTGTGGCCGACAACGCTCCGTTCTCGCAGCCGTCTCCGGCGTTCTTCCCGGGACTCGGCCTCGGGCAGACGTACACGGTGAGCGAGAACCCCCCGCCGAGTGGGTACCTGCCCGCTGGTCACCTGGTGATCCTCGCGCCTAATGCCGAGTGCCCTGCGCCTGACGAGGGACTCGTCAGGCGAGAGGCGGGTGTGTCGGCGCAAGTTCCGCTGAACGATGCGGACGGCGAGCGGGAGGCCACCGTCTGCTTCTACAACGAACGGGAGACCGAGACGCCGACGCCCACGTCTACGGAGCCGCCGAGGACTCCCACGGCGACCCAGACGCCCACGGGGACCCCTCCGCCGCCGACGCCGACGGCTACGCCCACGCAGCCGCCACCGACGTTCACGCCTACGGCGACGGCCACGGAGCCGCCGCCGACCTCGACGCCGACCCCGGTCGAAACGGTCGCAGGTGAGCAGACGCCGGGTCCGGCGGCGACCCCCGCGCCGCCTTCCTCGGGCACGGGCCTCGCCTCCACCGGAGGCGGCGCCGGCGCACTGCTGATCCTCGCCGCACTCCTCTTCGGCTCCGCGGCGATGGCCACCTTCGTCCTGCGGCGGTCACGCTTCTAGCCTGGCCGCGGCGCCGCTCCTCCGCCGCCGGGGAGGCCCCGGATGTCCGGGGCCTCCCCACCTTCGTCGCGGTGGGCGCTAGGTGAGCGGCGGCTCGAATCGGAGCTGGTGGCCTGAATCGACGCCCGCTGCAGCTCCTGCCGGCAGCTCGACGACGCCCCAGGCGCCCCGGCGGCCCCAGGCGAGCCCGAGCCACGGCCGCACCCTCCGCGCCACGTGCGTGACCCGCCCCTCTCGGTCGAAGAAGACCGCGTCGATGGGGAAGCTCATGAAGAGCATGTGGATGGAGCTGCAGGGCACGATCACGAGCCCCTCGCCCGGTTCGAAGTTGCGGACGAACATGAGGCCCCGCAGCCGCGGCCAGAAGCGGCGTGCCAGCCGCGCCCGGTCCGCCAGCTCCAGCCCCGCCGACGCGTCGAGGATCCGCATCGAGAACCTCGCCGAATCGTACCGCGTTGTCCGGCCGAGAGGGAGTTTCACGTTGACGGAAGCGTTCGCGGGCACCTACTGTTCGTGGAAGGCGAACGAATCTTCCGGAAGGACGGCAGGCCCGTGACGGTGACCCCCGACCGGCCCGCAGCCCCCGCTGCCGTTCCCCGCGCCGGGGCGCGTCCCTCGCTCCGGAAGGCGCTCGTCGTCTTCGAGAGCCAGGACTACCGGTTCCTCTGGGCCTCTTCCGCGTTCTCCTTCCTCGGGATGCAGATGCAGATCGTTGCGCGGGGCCTCCTCGCCTGGCAGCTCACGGAGAGCTTCGGCGCCGTCGGTGCCATCTCCCTCTCCTTCGGGCTGCCGATGCTCCTCTTCTCCCTCGTGGGGGGCGCCGTCGCCGACCGGGTGAACAAGCGGAACCTCTCCCTCTTCACCCAGGGCCTCACCGCGGTGCTCGCGCTGATCACCGCCGCGCTCGTTGCGACGGATCTCATCACCATCGAGTTCCTCTTCGCCGTCGGGCTCATCCAGGGCACCTCGTTCGCCTTCAACGGGCCGGCACGGACTCCTCTCATGGCACAGGTGCTCGGCCCGGAGCGGCTCATGAGCGGCATCGCGCTCTCGAACGCGGCGATGAACGGCGCCCGCGGCATCGGTCCTGCGATTGCGGGCGCGCTGGCGGTGCTGGGGATCGAGGTCATCTACTTCGCCCAGGCTCTGATGTACGTGGGCTCCGTGGCCTGTCTGCTTGCTGTGCCCGCCTCCCGGGGCCGCCCGATTCCGTTGCCGGATGGGAGGAAGCGGCCGGGGATGGTCTCGCAGATTCGCGACGGCCTGCGGTACGTCGTCCACGACCGTGTCCTCCGCCAGCTGATGCTGCTCGCTTTCATCCCGACCCTCTTCGGGATGCCGTACATGATGCTCCTGCCCGGGTTCGTACAGCGGGACCTCGGGCAGAGCGAGAGCGCCTACGGGTACCTCCTCACGGTCTCCGGGATCGGCGCGCTCGTCGGCTCGCTCTTCATCGCGTCGTTGAGCGACTTCCCGCGGAAGCCGCTCCTCCAGCTCGCGGCCGGGGTCGCTTCGGGCGGCGGGCTCATCCTCCTCGCGCTTCTCTCCGGGCCGTTCGGCTTCGCCGGCGCGGTCCTCGCCATCCTCCTCCTCGGGCTCGTCTTCACGAGCTACCAGACCCTCAACAACACGATGGTGATGAACGCCTCCCGTCCGGAGTTCTACGGGCGGGTGATGAGCATCTACATGCTCACCTTCAGCGTCATGCCGCTCATGGCAGCTCCGTTGGGGGCCTTGGCGGACGTCACCGGCGCGCCGCGGCTCTTCTTCGCCCAGGGGTGCCTCGTCGGGGCCGGGGTGCTCCTCGTGGCGCTGTCGAACCCGCGCTACACGTTCGGCCGCACACCGGAGGGCTTCGCCGCCGGCGCGCCGATGAGCGAAGGGGGGCCGGCAGGTCCGGCTCCCGACACGGTCTGACGAGCTCAGGCGTCCGCCGGCTCGAGCTCTACGACGAGGGTCGCGCGCTCGTGGTCGATGGCGCTGATGCTCACCCGCCGCACCCCTTCGAGCTCCGAAATGCGCTCTTGGAAGTCGAGGATGGTGCCGAAGTCTCCTCCTCGAACCTGGAGCTGAACCTTCCTCGGTTGCTCGGCGCGCTCGGGCGCTTCGGCGGGCGGAGCTTCCGGTGCCGCCGGCTCCGCAGTGGAGGAGACCGCCTCCGAGAGTTCATCGAGGCCCCGGAAGACCCGATCGAGGACGGTGAGGGCCTCGCGGTACTCGTCGCGGAGCTCCTGGAGCGGGTGGAGGATGGCAGCCACGAGCGGGCGGCGGCCGCGGGCGGACGGCCGTGCGGAGAGCCGCTCGACCCGCTCCTCCAGCTCGGCGAGCCGGTCCAGCAGCGCCTCATACTCCTGCCGGAGGAGGTCGTACCGGCGGCGCAGCTGGCGGACGGCGGCCTCGCCGGACGCGGACTCCTGGAGACGCTCCAGCAGGAACTCGTCTCGCTGCTCCGGTTCCGTCATCCGACCTCCACCTTGCCTGCCGTGGAGGCCGGAGTCCATTCGGCGGGCGGCTCAGGCGGTGCTCCGCGCCACCACCCGCCTGGCCTGGCACCGCCCGGCTCCCCCGTCCAGGCGATACCCGAAACCCCGCACCGTGACGAGGTAGCGAGGCTCCTCGGGCGACGGCTCCAGCTTCCGCCGGATCCGCCGCACGTACACCTTCAGGACCTCCTGGGCCTCCCGCGGCCGGTACTCGTACTCGTCCGAGACGGCGTTGAGGATCTCGTGGGGGGCGAGCACCCGGCCGGCGTTCTGCGCCATGAACGCCAGGATCCGGAACTCGGACACCGTCAGCGGAACGAGCTCACCTCCGCGTTCGACCTCGCACCGATCAAGATCGACCACGAGGTCCCCGATCTGAAGCACGCTGCCTTCGGGAGCGGGCGCGAAGCCGCGGCGCCGGAGGACGGCGCGCGTCTGGGCGGCGACGACACGCGGGTCGGCATCCGGGGCCAGACAGGCGTCGGCGCCAGTGAGCAGGCACTCGGACACGAGCTCCGGCCGCGGATCCGGGAGGACGGCGATGACGGGCACGCCGCTGCGGGAGATGCGCTCGACGCACTCGAGGTCGCGGAGCCACGTGCGCCCGCACCACCAGAGGACGACGTCGAACTCGGCTGACGTCGCGAGCGAGAGCGCGGCGGCGCGCTTCGGGCGCTCCAGGACCGCGAACCCGCCCTCGTGGAGCGCGCGCACGAGGGAGAGCGTCTCGGCGTCGCGGTCCGAGACGAGCAACGCGGCGAGGAACCTCCTCGTGCTATCGGGCGCCATCCCGATCTCCCATGCGCTCCCGCAGGTGGCGGAATAGTATACCCGCAGAGGCAATCGGGTAAACCCTGATTTTGGGAATTTCGCTCCCCGAAATGTTGGGAGTCTCCGAACGGTTCGTCCGAACGATAGGGACTCGGCCGCGGGGCGGTTCGGAGGTTCCCCGGATGGCGAACCGCCGGCCAGCGGTCGACGCTTCTGATATGGGCACGCCGAAGAAGTACTGGACCTACGACGACGAGCTCCATCGCCGCCGTCTCGCCCTCGTCCGGCAGTCGCGCGGGTCCGTCCGGCCCGTGGATCTGGCGGAGGAGCGGCTCCGGCGGCTGCGGGAGCGCGCGCGGGACACTCGCGACCCGTAGAGCCGCGCACGGTTCGTTTGCGGGGCGAAAACTGCCTCGCCTATACTCCGGGAGAACCCCAGCGGACGTTCCGCGACACCGCTCCTGGAGTGCTCCCGCATGGCCAGTTCGTCGAAGAGAGAGTGGCTCGACACCACCTACCGGAAGGCGGTCGAACGCGCTCCCGAACGCCAGGAGCGGTTCGAAACGACCGGCCAGATGGTCATCGAGCCGCTCTACACTGCTGAGGACCTCGAGGGCTGGGATCCGAACCGAGACCTCGGCTATCCCGGCGAGTACCCGTTCACGCGCGGGATCCAGCCGACGATGTACCGCGGCCGTCTCTGGACGATGCGGCAGTATGCCGGCTTCGGGACGGCCGAGGAGTCGAACCGCCGCTACCGGTACCTCCTCGAGAACGGCCAGACGGGGCTCTCCGTCGCCTTCGACCTCCCGACCCAGATCGGGTACGACTCGGACCACCCGATGGCCGCGAGCGAGGTGGGGAAGGTCGGCGTTGCCATCGACTCCATCGAGGACATGCTCATCCTCTTCGATGGCATTCCCCTCGATAAGGTCACGACGTCGATGACGATCAACGCGACCGCGGCCATCCTCCTCGCGATGTACATCGCGGTCGGGAAGACGCAGGGCGTCCCGCCCGAGAAGCTCGGCGGCACGATCCAGAACGACATCCTGAAGGAGTACATCACCCGCGGGACGTGGATCTATCCGCCGAAACCGTCCATGCGGCTGATCACGGACATCTTCAAGTTCTGCGCCGAGCACGTCCCGCAATGGAACACGATCTCCATCTCCGGCTACCACATGCGGGAGGCGGGAGCGACGGCGGCGCAGGAGATCGGGTTCACCCTGGCGAACGGCATTGCCTACGTGCAGGCGGCGATCGATGCCGGGCTCGACGTCGACAAGTTCGCGCCGCGGCTGAGCTTCTTCTTCGCCTGCCACAACAACTTCCTCGAGGAGATCGCGAAGTTCCGGGCAGCGCGCCGGCTCTGGGCGCGGATCATGAAGGAGCGGTTCGGCGCCCAGAACCCGCGCTCGATGATGCTCCGCTTCCACACCCAGACCGGCGGCGCCACGCTCACGGCGCAGCAGCCGGAGAACAACATCGTCCGGACGACGGTGCAGGCGCTCGCCGCTGTCCTCGGCGGGACGCAGTCGCTGCACACGAACTCGATGGATGAAGCGCTCGGGCTGCCCACGGAGAAGTCGGTGCAGATCGCGCTCCGGACGCAGCAGATCCTCGCCTACGAGAGCGGCGTGGCGGAGACGATCGACCCCCTCGCCGGCTCTTACTACATCGAATCCCTCACCAACCGGCTGGAAGCCGCGGCGAAGGAGTACATCGACACGATCGACCAGCTCGGCGGTGCGATGGCGGCGATCGAGCGCGGGTACCAGCAGCGGGAGATCCAGGAGGCTGCCTACCGGTATCAGCGGGAGATCGAAGAAAAGAAGCGGATCATCGTCGGTGTGAACGAGTTCGTCACACCAGAGGTCGAGAAGCCGGAGATCCTTCGGGTCGACCCCACCATCGCCCAGCGCCAGATCGAACGGCTCCGCCTTCTCCGCGAACGGCGGGATAATGAGCGGGTGCAGTGCCTCCTCGACAAGCTCCGCCGGGCAGCCGAGGGCACCGAGAACCTCATGCCGATCATCATCGAGTGCGTCGAGGCGCGCGCGACGCTCGGCGAGATCTCCGATGCGCTGCGGAAGGCATGGGGTGAGTACCGCGAAACCGTGGTGATTTGATGAGCGACCTCCAGTCGGCCGCCGCCCGGGAGCTCGAACAGGAGCGCCACCGCCTCCTCGCGGAGCTCGAGCGCGAGCGGAACCAGCTCCTCCGCAACATCGAGACGTGCCGGATCCGCGACATCGAGCGGCCGTTCATCGGTGAGTGGTCGCTGAAGGACATCGTCGGCCACGTGGCAACCTGGGAAGCGGAGGTCGTCCTCGCGCTCCGGCAGCTGCGTGAAGGCCGCCGGCCGGCGATCCTCGACTTCGATCGGGCGCACCTCGACGAGTGGAACCAGGAGCACGTGGAGCGGAAGCGGGACCTGAACTTCTGGTGCGTGCTCGACCAGCTGCGCGGCGGGCGGCGGCGGCTCCTCGACGAGATCGCCCAGGTGTCCGACGAGGACCTCGCGGACGAGGGCTCGGTTCACCGCCGACTCGTCCGCTCGGTCGCCGACCACGATCGCGAGCACTGGCACCAGATCGCTGCCCGCCTCGCGGGCATGCTCGGGGCTCGTCACACGGGCTTCGTCTCGGTGCCGGAAGAGGCTTCCCACGAGACCTAGCGCGAACGAAGACGGAGGAAGGCGTCGATGATCACGAAAATCCATCACGTCGGCATCGTCGTGCGCAGCGCCGACGAGGCCCTGAAGTTCTACCGCGATGCCCTCGGTCTGCCGGTCACCGCCGACCGGGTCATCGACGACCAGGGCGTCCGCGGCGTCCTCCTGCAGATCGGCGACTCCGAGATCGAGCTCATCGAGCCGACGCGCACTGACACCGGCGTCGCACGCTTCCTCGAGTCTCGGGGCGAAGGGCTCCACCACATCTGCTTCGAAACGGACGACGTCGAGAAGGAGCTCGAGGAAGCGAAGCGGAAGGGCATCCAGGTCATCGACGAGAAGCCGCGCCGCGGGCTCGCCGGGATGATCTGCTTCCTGCACCCGAAGTCGAACCACGGCGTACTCGTCGAGTTCGCGCAGCCGATCCCGGAGGGACACTGAGCCGCATGGGCGTCGGCGCCACGCACATCGACCACGTGGTCATCCGCTCGAGCGACAGCGCCGCGACGGCCGCTCACTTCGAGCGCCTGCTCGGCGTTCCCATCCGGCGGACGATGACCCGGCCGGGCACTGGCGCCCACCTCGCGTTCATGAAACTCCGGGAGGTCATCCTCGAGTTCGCCGGCCCGGGGCAGCCGGAAGCGGGCGAGCCTCGGGCACAGCTCGCGGGCATCGTGCTCTGCGTCCGCGACATCCACGAGGCCGTCCGGAGCCTGCGTGAACTCGGCTACCCCGTGGGCGAGCCGCACCCGGCCGTACAGCCGGGCGCGATGATCGCGACGGTGAAAGGCGGCACCCACGGCGTCCCGTTCGCCCTCATCCAGTACGGTGCTATCCCCGAGAAGGAGGAATCCTGAGTGCGTCTGAAGCGCATCGACCATGTGGGCATCGTCGTTCGCGATCTCGAGACCGCGCTCGCGACGTACGAGCGGAACTTCGGCTTGCGCCGCGACCCGAATCGGGGCGGTGAGCTCCCTGCCCTCGGCATCCGGAACGCCTTCATCCCGGTCGGGAACAGCGACCTCGAGTTCATCCAGCCGCTGACCGACGAGGGACCGGTGGCGAACTTCGCGAAGGAGCGCGGCGAAGGTCAGTTCCTCCTCTCGTTGGAGGTCGAGGACCTCTCCGCGGCGGTGGAGGAGCTGCGAGCGAAGGGATACCGGGTGAGCGACCCGAACAACGGCATCGCGTTCGTGTCGCCGAAGTCGGCGCACGGCGTGAACCTGCAGCTCATCGAGCGCCGGTAGCCGGGTACAATAGGAGCCGCTATGAGTGCACCGACGACCACGAAGAAGATCCGCGTGCTCATCGCGAAGCCCGGGCTCGACGGTCACGACCGCGGAGCGAAGGTCGTGGCGCGTGCGCTTCGGGATGCCGGCATGGAGGTCATCTACACCGGCATCCGGCAGACGCCGGAGATGATCGCGGAAGCTGCGCTCCAGGAAGACGTCGACGTGGTGGGGCTCAGCATCCTCTCCGGCGCACACCTCGAGCTCTTCCCTCGCGTCGTGGAGGAGCTGAAGAAGCGCGGCGTCGACGATGTCCTCCTCTTCGCCGGCGGGATCATCCCCGATGAGGACATCCCGAAGCTGAAGGAGCTCGGCTTCAAGGAGATCTTCGGGCCGGGGACGAACACGCAGGACATCGTCAAGTTCGTCTACGAGAACGTGAAGAAGTAACGCCCCGTGGACGAACTGCTCGAGCGATTCCTGGCCGGAGATCGTCGTGCGCTCGCTCGTGTCCTCAGCCGGATCGAGGGTGAGACCCCGGAAGGGCGGGCGTACCTGCGTGCGCTCTACCCCCGCTCCGGACGGGCGCACACGGTGGGCATCACCGGAAGCGCGGGGTCGGGGAAGAGCACCGTGACGGGAGCGCTCGCCGCCGAGTGGCGGCGGCGGGGGAAGACGGTCGGCATCGTGGCGGTCGACCCCTCCAGCCCCTTCACGCAGGGCGCGCTGCTCGGCGACCGCATCCGCATGCAGGACCTCGCGCTGGACCCCGGCGTGTACGTGCGCAGCATGGCCTCTCGGGGGGCGCTCGGCGGCCTCGCTCCCACGCTCAACGACGTCGTTGCGGCGATGGACGCCTTCGGGTTCGACATCATCATCATCGAGACCGTCGGCGCCGGTCAGGACGAGGTGGAGATCGCCGGGACGGCGCTGACGACCGTGCTCGTCAACAACCCGGGCACGGGCGACGACATCCAGGCGCTGAAGGCGGGGATCATCGAGATCGCGGACATCCTCGTGGTGAACAAGGCGGACCTCCCGGGCGCGGATACGCTCGTCTCGCAGCTGCAGGCGCTCCTCTCGCTCGCGCCGGCGGGCACGCGACGGCCCCCGATCCTCCGCACCGTCGCCACCACCGGCCAGGGGATCCCCGAGCTCGCCGATGCCATCGAGGCCCATCGGCAGGAGCTCGAGAATTCGGGCGCGCTCGAGTCGCAGCGGCGCGACGACGCACGCCATCAGATCCTCGCGCAGGCCCAGGCGATCCTCCTCGAGCGCATCCGGCGGAACACGCCCGTGGAGGAGCTCGAGAAGCTGGTCGAGCGGGTGGCGACGCGAGAGCTCGACCCGCATTCGGCGGCAGAGGAGCTCGCGAACGCCGTCGCGGGGGCGCCTCCGAAGGCGTGATACCATCGCACGCGTGAGCGTCCAGCGGTTACGCGTTCGGTTCCGCAAGGGCGAGCGGCTGCGGTACATCTCGCACCTCGACGTCCTGCGCCACTGGGAGCGGGCGCTCCGCAGGGCGGGCATCCCGCTCTCCTACTCGCAGGGGTTCACACCGCACCCGAAGATCACCTTCGCGGCACCCCTCCCGCTCGGCTTCGTGAGCGAAGCTGAGCTGATGGACGTGCTGCTCGATGACCGGGTCGACCCCAAGGACTTCCGGGAGCGGGTCTCCCGACAGACCCCCCCGGATCTCGCCATCCTCGAAGTCCGAGAGGTCGGCCTCTCGCTTCCCGCCCTCCAGTCGCTCGTGGAGTGGGCCGACTACGAGGTCGACCTCGCAGGCGTCACCCGTGAAGAGGTCGAGGCGGCCGGTCGCGCGTTCCTCGCCGCCGAGCGTTGGGTGGTGCTCGACGAGCGTAAGGACCGGCCGCGAGAGGTGGACATCCGTCCGGGGGTGGCGTGGCTCCGCGTGACGGAGGGGCCGTGCGGCCTCGTCCGGCTCACCATGCGGCTGCGAGCGAGCCAGCAGCTCACCGTGCGTCCTGAGCTCGTCGTCGGGGCTGTGGCCCCCGGCGCGCGGACGGAACGGATCGCGAGGGTGGGACTGCAGCTCCGCGAGGCCTCGCCTGCCATCGAAGCGTGGAAGACGCGAGGCGAGTTCGCATGACGATCGTCATCCGCGAGGCACGGCTCGACGACGCCCCGGCGCTCTACCTCCTCTGGCAGGCGATGCTGCGCCACTACGCATCTGTCGACCGCCGCGTCATCCCCACGCCCGTGAGCGAGGCGCAGTTCCGCGAGGCTTTGGACGCGACGATCGCGAACCCGTACGCCGCCACCTTCGTCGCCGAGGACGAGGGGACGCTCGTCGGCTTCGTCAGCGGCGGGATCGAGTCGAACCCGACGGCGCGGCTGCCGGAGCGCCACCTGACCGTCGGGTACGTGTATGTCGCCCCTCCGTACCGAGGGATGGGCCTCGGCCGGGCGCTCTTCCGCGCCATCGCGAATTGGGGTCTGAGCAAGGGCGAAATCCATCACTTCGAGATGACGGTGCTGGAAGCAGACGAGGAGGCGCGGGCCTTCTGGCGGAAGCTCGGGTTCACGCCGTTCATCGAGCGGCTCTGGGCGCCCCTCTCGATCCTCGACGAAGCCGAAGTGTCGCCCGAGGACGCCACCGGTGGGGAGCCCTCACCACCGTGAGGCTCATCCTCGTCCGGCACGGGGAGACCCACCACAACCGCGACGGCCTCGGGCTGGGGCGGGCGGACGCCGAACTCACCGAGCGCGGGCGCTACCAGACCCGTCGCGCCGCCGAAGCGGCGGCGGCAGCGCGCCCGCAGCGGGTGTACACGAGCCCTCTTCGCCGGGCGCTCGAAGGGGGCCGCCTCATCGCCGAGCTCTGCGGGGCCCCGCTCGAGGTCCGCGAGGAGCTCGCGGAGATGGACGTCGGGTTCACGGAGGGGCTGCCGTTGGAGGAGATCCGGCAACGGTTCCCCGATTTCGTCCGGGAGTGGCTCGGTGCCCGGCCTGAGACCGTTCGGATGCCGGGTGGCGAGTCCCTCGACGACGTCGCCCGGCGGCTCCGACGCTGGCTCGCCGACGTCCGTCAGCGCGAGGAGGAGACGGTTGCGGTCGTCTCGCACACGTTCGTGCTCCGGGTGCTCCTCTGCCTGCTGCTCGACCTGCCGTTGCGGAGGTTCCGCGACTTCCGCTGCGACCTCGCGTCGGTGAGCGAGGTGGAGTGGAACGAAGGCGCCGTGGTTCGGCGATGGAACGACGTCTGCCATCTCCACGGTTGAACGTTGATCCTTCGGCGCGTACGGTTTGAAGCCATCGGAATGCGCGCGATCGCTGCGTCGCCGAGCAAGGTGCTCTTCGTGATGGCGCTCCTCTGCGCGGGGTACTTCGCGTACACCGCCGTCGCCGGCGCCGTCCGCGCGCAGCGGCTGGACGAACAGCTGACCGAGTACCGTCGGGAGATCGCGCGCCTCGAGCAGCAGCGCGCCTACCTCGAGGGTGTGCTCGAGTACGTCCGCTCGGACGAGTACGTGGAGCAGGTGGCGCGCCGAGAGCTCGGCTACGTTCGGGAGGGCGAGGTGCCGGTGCTCGTCGTGGGGCCGAGGGCCGACCAGGCGCCGGCCGACGAGTGGTGGGAGTGGCTCTTCCCGCGGTAGCGTGACCTCGTGGAGGCCGTCCTGCGGCGCGTCGAGGCGTTCGTCGAGCGGGAGCAGCTCTTCCGAGGGGTGCGGAAGCTCGTCGTCGCCGTCTCCGGCGGCCCCGACTCGCTCGCACTCGTCGAGGTCGCGCGGCGCCTCGCCCCGCGCTACGGCTTCGAGGTGATCGTCGCCCACTTCGACCACAAGCTGCGGGAGGACTCTCATCGGGACCTGGAGTACGTCCGCGGGCTCGCCCAGCGGCTCGGCCTGCGCTGCGCCACCGGCGAAGGGGACGTGGCGGCGCGTGCACGGGAACTCCGGCGGGGGATCGAAGAGACCGCCCGTGAGCTCCGTTACCAGTTCCTCGCCTTCATCGCCGAGCGGGAGCGGGCGGAGGCCGTCGCGACCGGACACACCGCCGATGACCTGGCCGAAACGGTACTCTTCCGCGTCGTGCGCGGCACGGGCGTGCGCGGCCTCCGCGCGATGACGCCCGCCGCCCCCCTGCCCGGGGCCCCCGCCCTCCGCCTCGTGCGTCCGCTGCTCGAACTTCGCCGGCACGAGACGGAGGCGATCTGCCGCGCGGCGGGTCTCGAACCGCTGGCTGACCGGTCGAACCTCGATCCTCGCTTCACGCGGAACCGGCTGCGGAACGAGATCATGCCGGCCTTGCGGCGGCTGAATCCCGCGCTCGAGAGGGCGCTCACCACGCTTGCGGAGTCGGCTCGGGAGGCGTACCGCCTCCTGGAACGCGAAGCGCTCGCGGCTCGGCCGGAGCACCGCGGCCCCACGGAGGTCATCTTCACACGAGAGGCCCTCCTCGGCCTCCCCCTCGAGGCCCTGGAGCTCGTCCTCGAGCGGGAGGCTGCCTTCCTCCGGCGGACGCTCGAAGCGAACCGAACGAGGTTGACCACTGCCCGCGAAGTTCTCCGGCGGGGGAGCGGGGAGGTCTCCTTCGGCGCCCTCCTCTTCGAGGTCTCTTGCGGCAAGGCGCGGCTGGGAGAGCCCGTCGCGGACGGGGAGGCGGAGGCTGGCTCGGTCGTCCTCGAGGTGCCCGGGTCCGTGCGACTCGGGCCGTGGCGCGTCAGCGTCGCCACGGAGCCGCCGGCTGCCACCGCAGCTGTCGCCGTCGACCCGACGACCCTACGGGGCGCTCTGCGCGTCCGCGCGCTTCGGCCCGGGGACCGCGTCGGTCGGGAGGGGTTCGAGAAGAAGGTGTCGGACGTGCTCACTGACCTGAAGGTGCCTCGCTGGGAGCGCCGGCGCGTGCTCGCTGTCACGGACGGGGCCCGGATCGTGGCGCTCCTCGGGGCGCCGGAGGCCGCCCAGCCGCGGCCGCGGCCCTCAGGGGAGGCTCTGTGGATCTGGGCGGAGCCGCTCGCGCCGTTCAGCCGTGGATCGCCGGGATGACCTCCCGCGCCAGCCGTTCCGTCTGTTCGAGCATGTCCTGTGTGCCCATCGCGATCGGCCGGAGGACGAACTTCGAGCAGCCGGCGGCGATGTACTCCCGGACGCGGCCGATGATCGTCTCGGCGTCACCGACGGCCAGGTACCGCTCCGGACGGAGTTCGGGCGCCGCGAGGCGAATCCGCTCGGCGGCTTGCCTGACGATCGGCTCATCCCATTTCCCGAAGCGGAAGGCGAAGCCAGCGCCGAAGTGATCCTCCTCGAACGGGCGGCCCGTCTCTGCCACCGCGCGCCGGATCCTCGCCACCGTCTCGGCGACGGACTCGGGGCTCTGGAGGCCCGCGAGCCAGCCGGTGCCGATGCGGGCGGTGCGCCGGATGGCGGCATCGCTGGAGCCGCCGATCCAGACGGGGAGAGGCTGCTGCAGCGGAAGCGGGGCGATGCGGGCGTCGCGGTACTGGAAGTGCGCGCCCTCGTATGTGACGGACTCGCCGCGCCAGAGCGCGGTCATGATGTCGAGCATCTCGTCGGCGCGCGCTCCCCGGCCGACCGGGCTCCGGCCGGTCGCGGAGAACTCCGGCGCTCGCTCATCGCCCACGCCGAAGACGGGGAGGAGGCGCCCGCCGCTGAGGACGTCGATGGTCGCGCACTCTTTCGCGAGCACAAGGGGGTCGCGGAAAGGGAGGACGATGGCGTTGAACCCCACCTTCAGCCGGCGCGTCCGTCCCGCCACCACCGCGCAGGCGGCGAGCGGTTCGAGCATCGGCTCGCGGGAGACGAGCCGCTCGCTGAACCAGACGGAGTCGATGTCGCTCGCCTCGCAGGAGTCGACCCAACTGAGGAAGCCGTCGAGCGAGTCGAACGGGAACCCTGCGATGCCTACCCCGATCCTGATGCTCATCCTCCGACCCCCCGCTTCGCAAAGCTCCGGCGCCGACGCTGGTCGGTGTCGACCGAGCCGCCCCCGAGTATAGTTCCCTCGACGGATGGCGCCCCTCCTCGCCCGATGGTTTCCGGCCCTCGGCTCCCGGGATGCCCGCTGGCTCCTGCTCGGGACGGCGGGCAGCGCGATGGCGCTCTGGACGCTCGTCCTCACGAACGCCTGGGTGGTCTTCGAGCTGAGCGACTCCTCGGCGATCGTCGGGATCACCACCTTCGCAGGGATGTTCCCGTTCCTGCTCTCGCCGCTCGGCGGAACGGTGGCGGACGCGGTAGAGCGGCGGCGACTGCTCGTCTTCCTCCGGCTGGTGCTGGTCGGGGTCGGTGCCGCCCTGCTCTTCCTCGCGGCCACCGGGGAGCTCTCCGTTGCGCTCGTGCTCAGCCTCGTGTTCCTGCAAGGCGTGGTGCGCTCCGTGGAGATGCCGGCGGAGCAGGCGCACCTTGCGAACCTCGTTCCTCCCGAGCAGCTCGGGAACGCGGTGACCCTCCACACGACCGTCCGGTTGGGGTCGCGGGCGGTCGGGCCGCTGGCCGCCGGCCCGTTCCTCGCCACCACCGGCGCGGTGGGCGCCTACGCGGTGGCGGTTGCGGCGGGGCTCCTCGGCCTCGCCGGCATCGCTGCGGTCGGGCGGCGTTCGCGAGGCGGGGTGACGGAACTCGCGGCCGTGACGCGGAACCTGCGCGAGGGACTGGCGTTCGTCCTCCGGACTCCGTTCCTGCGCGCGGTCTTCCTCTTCGTCGTGGCCCACTGCGTCCTCACGATGTCCTTCGACGCGATGCTCCCCGCCTTCGCCGACGTCTACCTCCATGAGGGGAGCGTGGGCCTGTCGGTGATGACCGTCGGCGTCGGCGCCGGCGCATTCGCCGGGACGTTGATCCTCGCGGGTTTCTCGGCGCCCGGCCGCACGCGGGGACTCCTCTTCCTCACGACGGCAGTGCTTTCGGGGCTCGCACCGCTCCTGATGGCCGGCAGTGAGACGCTCTGGACGGCGGCTGCCGGCGCGGTCGCAATGGGGTCCTCGCAGTCCATGTTCATGGCGCTCGCGTCCGTGCTCGTGCAGGAGGCGTGCGACGACGCCGTGCGCGGCCGGGTGATGAGTCTCTTCCTCATGTCGGCCGGCGGGCTGATGGCGGTGGCGAACCTCGCCTTCGGGTCGATCGCGGACCTCGTCGGGGTTCGCGCGCTCTTCGCTGTTCCCGCACTCATCTTCCTCGCGATCGTTGCCGTCTCGGCGTTCGTCGGGAGCCTGCGCCCGGCGTACGGGCTCCCGTCCCGTTCGCTCTCGCCCTCGGCGGGCTAGCGGGCGACGAGGCGGAGGTAGGTGTGGAGCCGCCGGTGCACCGCCGGGCGGGCCGCGAGCAGCCCGGCGACGGCTGGGTTCGGCTTGTTGAACTGCAGCGGTCGGCCGAAGAAGTCGCTCACGACCACGCCGCGGGCGGCGCAGAGGGCGGCACCGGCTGCGACGTCCCACTCCGCCCGTGGGTAGTGGCTCACCACCGCGTCGGCTCGCCCTTCTGCGAGGAGGGCGAGCCGGTAGGCGACGCTGCCCACTCCCTGCACCTCCACGTTCCGGGGGAGCGGGGGAACCTCCTCGAGGTCCGCCTCGCCGCGGCCGATGAGGACCCGAATTCGGTCGGGCACCGCGCCGCCGTTCTCCGCGGGCGCGTCCGGAGGAGCCACGGCTGCCGCGGTGTGGCGGCGGGCCGGGTTGTGGACGACGCCGAGGATTGGGCGCCCCTCCTCGACGAGGGCGACCGAAAGGGCGTACTCGGGAACGCCGAGGAGGTACTCGCGGGTGCCGTCGAGCGGGTCGACGATCCACACGAACCGGGCTGCGAGCCGGTGGCTGGTGTCGATGTGCTCCTCGCTGAGCCAGCCTGCCTCCGGCAGGAGGCTCGAGAGCGCTTCGTGGAGCCGCTCCGCAGCGAGGAGGTCTGCTTCGGAGACGAGCTCGAAGCCCGGCTTCCGACCGTACCGGACCCCTTGCTCGCGCAGCTCCTGGAGCGACGCGCCGACGCGCTCGACGACTTCGACGGTGCGGCGAAGCAGGTCCTCGAGCTTCATGCGAAGGCGTCGAACACCTCTTGGAACGCCTGCGCTTGTCCGCCTCTCGTGGAAACGGGGACGGCGATGGGAGTGTTCACGCCCGCGGCTCGCCATCGCTCGATGCCTTCCCGTACGGCCGCAGGGGGACCGAAGACGGTCACGTCCCGGAGCCACCGTTCACCGGGGATCTGTGGCACCCGATCCAGCTCACGGTTGGCGATCGCACGCTCCACCGCCTCCATCTCCTCGACGTAACCGGCCTCTTTCCAGTAATTCCGGTAGTTCGGGAGCATGAGATAGCCCGTCAGGTACCGCCGGAGGGCAGCCTCTGCGGCCCGCTCGTCCTCGTCGACGCACACCGGCAGCATGTTCCCGACGAAGAAGCCTCCGCGCAGTTTCTCCGCGGGGATCTCTCGAAGCGATTCGGGCATGTGGGAGAGGGCGGCGTTCGCCCACATCGCGCCCTCGGCGATCTCGCCCGCGAGTCTCGTCATTCGGCGGCGGAGCGCAGCGAGGACGATCGGCGGTAGGCCCCCGACCTGGTCCGCTGCCGAGCGGAGCTTCTCGACGTAAGAGCGCATGTCGGAGAGCGGTTTCCCAACCGTGATGCCGAGCCGCTCGTGGACGGGCCCATGGCTGACGCCGAGTCCGAGCGTGAAGCGTCCGCCGCTCACCTCGTGGAGGTAGCCGGCTGCTGCGGCCATGTCGAGCGGGTGGCGGACGTAGATGTTCGCGATCCCTGTGCCGAATCGAATCGACGACGTCACGTGGGAGAGGGACACGCAGAGGCCGAGGTTGTCGCCGAAGCTCGCGCAGTACAGACCTGCGAACCCGCGACGCTCGGCTTCCTGCGCGATCTCGAGCGCTCGCTGGCGTCGTCCGGGCGCTGCCGCGAGGCTGAGCGCTGGCTTTTCCGACATCGGTGCCTCCCGATCAGGATTCCTCGGCGACTATACCGCGCCTCCTCCGGCGCGGGGAAACACTGCCCCGCAGCGATCGGGTACGGTGGAGGTATGCCGAACCGCCTTGCGAACGAAACGAGTCCGTACCTCCTCCAGCACGCGGAGAACCCGGTGGATTGGTATCCGTGGGGAGAGGAAGCGTTCCGCGTCGCCCGGGAGCAGGGGAAGCCCATCCTCCTCTCGGTCGGGTACAGCACCTGCCACTGGTGCCACGTCATGGCCCACGAGTCTTTCGAAGATCCCGAGACCGCCAGGCTGATGAACGAGTGGTTCGTCAACGTGAAGGTCGACCGGGAGGAGCGGCCCGACGTGGACGCCGTCTACATGGCGGCGGTCCAGGCGATGACCGGCCAGGGCGGCTGGCCGATGACGGTCTTCCTCACCCCGGAAGGGAAGCCGTTCTTCGCCGGGACGTACTTCCCGCCGGAGGACGCCCACGGTCGCCCCGGCTTCCGGCGTGTCCTGGAGGCGGTCCACCGCGCGTGGGTGACCGACCGGGAACGGGTCGTGCAGTCAGCCGAGCACATCACGCGGGAGCTCCAGCGTTTCGCCGAGGCCGTCGGCGGTGCGGCCGTCTCCGTGCCGGCCGAGCGGTTGGACGAGGCGGTCCGAGCGCTCGGGGCCACGTTCGACCCGCAGTGGGGGGGCTTCGGCGGGCCGCCGAAGTTCCCGATGGCTCCGGTGCTCGACTGGCTGCTCGTCCACCATGCTCGGGCGAAGCGGGAGGGACGCGACGACGGCGGGGCCTGGGCGATGGTTCGGCACACGCTCGCGGCGATGGCGAGCGGGGGGATTTACGACCAGCTCGGAGGCGGCTTCGCTCGGTACTCGGTCGACGCACGCTGGGTGGTGCCCCACTTCGAGAAGATGCTCTACGACAACGCCCAGCTCCTGCGGACCTACGTCCATGCGTGGCAGCTGGAGCGGCATCCGCTTTGGGAGCGCGTCGTCCGTGAGACGGCGGAGTACCTCCTTCGTGAGATGCGCGATCCTGCCGGCGGCTTCTACTCCGCCCAGGATGCGGACAGCGAGGGGATGGAGGGGAAGTTCTACCTCTGGACGCGCGATGAGGTGCGAGCCGTCGTCGGCGAGGAGGACGCAGAGCTGGTCTGCGCGTACTTCGGCGTGACGGAGGAGGGGAACTTCGTCGACCCGCACCACCCGGAGCTCACCGGGAGGAACGTCCTCACCGGCCGTGCCGACGAGTCGGCGCTCGCCGCCCGGTTCGGCTTGGCCGCGGACGAGGTGCGCGAGCGGGTGGAGCGGGCTCGCCGGCTGCTCTTCGAAGCGCGCCGGAAGCGCGTCCCCCCGGCCACCGACGACAAGGTGCTCACCTCCTGGAACGGTCTCGCCATCCGCGCCCTCGCGGAGGCGGGCTGGGTTCTCGGCGAGCCGCGCTACGTTCGCGCAGCGGCCGACGCCGCCGCCTTCCTTCGCTCCGTCATGTGGCGGGAGGGGAAGCTCCTGCATTCCTACCGGGCGGGGGTCGCCCGCGTCCCGGGAATGCTCGAGGACTACGCCTATCTCGGCCTCGGGCTCGTCGAGCTGTACCGGGCGACAGGGGACGTCGAGCATCTCGAGTGGGCGAGGGCGCTCCTGGCATACGTGCGGGACCGGTTCCGCGACCGAACGCGGGGCGGCCTCTTCGAGACCGGCGAGGAGGCGGAGCCGCTCCTCTTCCGTCAGAAGCCGTTCTTCGACGCCGCCACGCCGAGCGGAAACGGGGCCGCTTCCGAACTCGCGTTCTGGATATGGCGGTACTACCAGGACTCGGAGGCCCGTGCCCTCGCCGAGGAGATCCTCGGGCAGGTCGGCGAGCACCTTGCGAAGGCGCCGAGCGGCTTCGGTTCGCTGCTCGCGGTTGCCGAACTCTTGCACGCGCCGCTCGAGGAGCTCGTCCTCCTCGGGGACGGGGCGCAGCGCCAGCCGTTCCTGGAGGTGGCCGCGAACCACTTCCGGCCGTGGCTCGTCCTCCTGCCCGCCGAGGAGCCGCTCCCGCTGCCGCACTTCGCCGGGAGGGAGTCGGCCTCGCGGCCCGTCGCGTTCTTCTGTCGCGACATGGCCTGCGACCTGCCGGCGAGCACGCCGGAGCTCCTCGAACGCCAGCTCGCGGGCTAGCGCGCGAACACGGCGTCCACGGGGAGGACCTCGATGCGGCTCGCATCGAGGTCGAGCGGCTCGATCGCCACGCGCTCGTCTTCTTCGGCGATCTCCGGCGGCATCGCCACGTCGTACGTGGGGCGGGCCGGGCTCGGGTCGAGGAGGCGGTCGTGCAGGGCTCGGGCGTCCTTCGTCACGAAGACGACGTGGAAGTCGCTGCCGGAGATGTACTCGCGGATCGTTCGGTTCACGCGGTCAACCGTGAGTTCGGCGAGGCCGCGGTGCACGTACTCGACGAAGTCCGGGGTGCCATACCAGAGGCTGTCGATCGCGTACCCGAGCTGGTGGTCCTGCGTCTTCGTCATGAGGTAGGCGTTCTTCCGCAGGTACTCCCGCGTCTCCTCGAACTCATCCTCCGGGATGCCGTCCCGGAGCATGCGCCGCACCTCGAAGAGGGCGAGTTTGAGGGCGAAGACGGCGTTCGCGGGCAGGACGGGGCGGATCCAGATCTCGAAGAGCTGTCCGCGGCGGGCGACGTTCGCGTCCGGGAAGAACTTGTACATCCCGCCCGGGAAGGCCTCGATGTAGGCGTAGTCGCCGTAGTTCAGCCCCCG
>ERZ795042.549-NODE-549-length-29561-cov-3619.611808_pt1 | contig 29561 bp, 26 predicted proteins | sample MGYA00375126_ERZ795042 | MGnify/ENA primary metagenome ERZ795042 (study PRJEB30171, sample SAMN05518105) | compost metagenome | isolation source: Feedstock adapted compost from Newby Island compost facility, Milpitas, CA | place: USA:Newby Island compost...
TTGACCGAACATGCAGCAGATGCCGACCGTCGTAAATTTATATTGCATTCGGAAGCGCCCCGGCATTACTTTGATGCGGATGCCTATGATACTACGGCATGGCCCTGCAACTGGCAACAGGCTACCCTTCGCTGGCCCACCGAAACCCTGCAACGCCAGGGCATTTTGCCATGGTATGCGCTACAGGTATATCACCAGCTGGTTGAAGCTTTTCGGCGGGGCGATGGACAACGCGTATTGAAACTTTCCGCTGATCTTGGTCATTACATTGCCGACGCCTGCGTGCCCTTGCACGCCTGCAGCAACTACGACGGGCAATTCACCGGCCAGCATGGCATCCATGCCCTCTGGGAAACCGCCATTCCTGAGCGCCTTTATGCCCGCTTTCATCTCTGGGTGGGTAAAGCCCGGTATTTGCCTGACCCGGCATCCACACTCTGGCAAATCATCCGTGAAAGTGCCCGCGCATCCGATACCGTGCTGGTAACAGAAAAATACCTGCGCGCTCATTTTCCTAAAAAAGCAAAATATGGGTACTACCTGCGTAACAACCAGTGGGTACGCGGTTACAGCACAACCTATCTCGAAACCTATGAAGCATTGATGCATCAGATGGTGGAGCGGCGCATGCAGCAGGCCATTCTGGCCGTAGCCTCATTCTGGTACACCGCCTGGGTAAATGCCGGCCAGCCCGATTTGCAGGATTTGATGCGGGTGCAATTCACCCATGCCGACAGTCTGGAATGGCATTCACTCCAGCGTTTCGAATGGGATGTGCGGAAAGAGAGAATGGGGTCTTTTAAAGAATAAAAAAGAATTCTACCTTTACGACGCCCATTCAGAAAAGCTGAATAATCTTATTTCTGTTGATTTACTAAAAGTTACACATATAAAATTGTTCATTTTCTTCGTTTCATTGTTTCATCCGTGGAGAAAATGAAAAAAATGGAAACCCATTGTTGTTAACCTTAAGCTGATACCAAATGCATTAACCATATCTTACATGATCAATTGATTTAAACGGATGCAAGTGCACAACTTTAATGCTGGCCCCTCGATGTTGCCCAACGAGGTGCTTTACAAAGCAAGCAAAGCGCTGATTGACTTTGATGGCCTGGGCATGTCGATTCTGGAGATTTCCCACCGCAGCGAAGCTTTTCTGCAGGTCATGGCGGAAGCCCGGCAGCTGGTGCGGGAATTGCTTCAGTTAGATGAAGATTTTGAAGTACTTTTTCTACATGGCGGGGCAAGTACCCAGTTCATGCAGGTGCCCTATAACTTGCTCGATGCCGGGGAAACGGCCGGTTACCTGGACACCGGCGTATGGGCCAGTCGCGCGCTGAAAGAAGCTCGCCTGTTCGGAAATGTGGAAATCGTAGCCAGTTCAGCCGACCGGAATTATTGCTACATTCCTAAATCATTCACCGTACCCAAACACCTGAAATACCTGCATATTACAACCAACAACACCATCTACGGTACGCAATGGCATCAGATCCCCGAGGTGGAAGTACCTCTTGTGGCCGACATGAGCAGCGATATCTTCAGCCGACAACTAAATTTCAATCAATTCGCCCTCATTTATGCCGGTGCACAAAAAAATATGGGTCCTGCTGGCGTTACCCTGGTAGCCGTAAGGAAAAGCATACTCGGAAAGGTAAAACGACTTATCCCCACTATACTGGATTATCGCGTACACATTCAGCATGAATCCATATATAACACGCCTCCCGTTTTTGCTATTTACATATCCATGCTCACCCTGCGATGGTTAAAAGAACAGGGAGGCATTGCGGTTATCGAAAAACGCAATGAGCAAAAAGCAGCCCTGTTGTACCGGGAAATTGATGAAAACCCCCTGTTCCGGGGTACAGCCGACCCGGCCGATCGCAGCAAAATGAATGTATGTTTCGTGATGAATGATCCAGCACTGGAAAAAGAATTTCTGGAATTCTGCAAGAAAGAAGATATTGTAGGTATCAAGGGACATAGACTGGTAGGTGGTTTCCGGGCTTCCATCTACAATGCCATGCCCATTGAAAGCGTGGAATATCTGGTGGAAAGCATGCGTTATTTTGCGCGTACGCACGGATAATCTTAAAAAACCTCGAACCTAATAAAATGACTTAAAATACTGAGCAAGATGACTGTAATACGGCCTTTCAGAGCGATTTTGCCCCAACCAGCGCTTGCCTCGCGTGTAGTGGCGCGCCCTTATGATGTGTTGAGCGCCCATGAGGCAGAAGCGATTGCCCGCGAGAATGCAGATTCTTTCTATCATATTTCAAAACCGGAGATTCATTTTCCGCAATACATGGATGCGCACACGCCATTCCCCGACGAGGTTTACGAAGCAGGTGCGCAACGTTTGAGGGATTTTTTACAACGTGGGGTGTTTATCAACGATACAGGCATTCATTACTACATTTATACACAGCGGATGCCGCATCCGTTTCTAACGGGCAAACTAATCGAACAAACAGGATTGGTTTGCCTTTCGGCATTGAGCGATTATGAAGCGGGCATCATTAAAAAGCATGAGCTTACCCGACCCGACAAAGAGCGCGACCGTATTCAGCATATTCGGTTTACCCGAGCCCAGACCGGGAACGTATTTCTGGCCCATAGGCCTGTGCCTATTTTACATGCACTTATCGAAAAATGGAAATCCACGCATGAGCCCGCATATCACTTCAACGGGGAAGACGGTGTGGAACATGTCGTATGGAAAGTAGATCACCTCACGGCTATTGCCCAAATTACCCGCATTTTCGAACATCAGGTTCCCTGCACCTATATCGCCGATGGCCATCATCGGGCCGCATCAGCCGCCCTGCTGCGAAAAGAATGGATGCAGGAAGGCAACGACAATCCTGCTGCTCCTTATCATTTTTTCCTGACCACCCTGTTCCCGGCCGATCAACTTTTTATCATGGAATACAATCGTCTGGTGAAAGACCTGAATGGATATGATCCGGAAGCTTTTCTGGAAGCACTCAAGACTTCCTTTGAGATTAGCGGCCCACAGGATAACGTGTTCAGGCCCGGGGCTCCGCATCAAATAGGTATGTATCTACAGCAAAGATGGTATGGTCTGACCGTAAAACCCGAATATATTTCCGACGACGCCGTGGAATCACTGGACGTGAGCCTGCTGCAAAACCTGATATTAGCACCTCTGCTGGGCATTATGAATCCCAGAACGGACGAACGAATCGTGTTTGCCGGCGGTGTTCGGGGTCCGCGTTATTTGGAAAGCTGTGTCAACAGCGGAGAAATGGCGGTAGCTTTTCTGCTGCATCCGGTAACGCCAGAGCAACTATTTGCTGTTGCCGATCAGGGCAAGATGATGCCTCCTAAATCGACCTGGTTTGAACCCAAATTACCCGATGGCTTATTTATCCATTCACTCGAGCAAGCGGACATAGTACACCCTATCGAATGGTTTGCTTCGGAAAAATCACAATTCTGATATTTTTTAGCAGCTTATTCACATCCTGACGCTGGTCGATTCCAGCGCATTTCTTTAGCTTTACCCCAAAAGCGGAATATGCCTTTGAAGCCGGCCATTCACAGTTCCATGCTATGCATTGTTGTGCTGTGCAACTGTTTCTGGCATGCTTATTCCCAAACGCCTGCTTCTCAGGAAGCCAGTCAGGCTAATACCATCCCTCCTCTTTACGCTACCGCCCAGCGCTTTATGAGCGCAGGCGATTATGCCAATGCCATCATTGTTTTACAACAAATCATCCAGCAATATCCTGATAACCAGCTCTATCAACAGGATCTGGCCACGGCATACCTGATGCGGAAAGACTATGCCAGAGCCGAAGCAGTCATCAATGGCCTCTTAAAAAGCAAATCCACCACTGCCCGTACCTATCAGATTGCCGCCGAAATTGCCGAGGGCCAGCACGAGGATAAGAAAGCCATTCGTCTGCTGAACGAAGGCATCAGGCAATTTCCGCAACAAGGAGCTTTATATACCCAGCTCGGGCTTCTTTATTTCAATGAAGAAAAATACAGACCTGCGCTGCTCAGCTGGATCAAGGGAATTCAAATGGCACCCAACGATCCCAACAATTATTACCATGCAGCCCGTACGTATTATTACACCGACGACAAGGTATGGACACTGCTATACGGAGAAATCTTCATCAACCTGGAAAGTTTTTCTCTGCGAACAGCCGAAATCAAGGGCATTTTATTTGACACCTACAAGCGCCTCTTTGCCAGTGGTGAACTTTCCAGCGTACCCCTGCCTGTACCCGGTTCCAGGCCAGCTAATTTCCGGGAAGCTTTTTTGCAAACCCTGGCCAAACAAGTTTCCGTGATCGACGAGGGCGTTACACCCGAAACCCTTACCATGCTGCGCATACGTTTTATCCTGGATTGGGAAAAATTATTTGCTGCCGATTTTCCCTTTGCTTTATTCGACTACCAGGCCGATATGATTCGCTCTGGTGTTTTTGAAGCTTATGATCAATGGCTGTTTGGCCCTGCAGCCAGCACAGCAGCATTTCGCGAATGGATGAATCTGCACGCTCAGCAACTTCAGCGGTTTCTGGCCTATCACCAGCAACATCCCCTGCAGCTCCCGGGTGGACAGTTTTACAATGATGCACAATTCCATTTTCAACTCAATAACCAGCCATAAATAATTTTTCACCCCGTATTCGCTATGAATCTTTATCTTTGCACAAATCCGCGAATTGACGATGGAACCGAAAAGTTATGCCCGTCATCCTTATCATGCGCCATCCAGAACGCTTTTCTTCATTCATCTCGTCGTGTACATCATAGCCATGCTTATCCTATGGTTGGTGGTGTACAAAAATCATGATGCCCGACTGCAGGGCGATACCTATCCCTGGGAAGGATGGTTTACGGGCACCTGGTTTCTGGTTGTTGTTGCCCATTTTTGCAATACCTTTTTCGATAATAATAAGAATAACCAGGATAAATATTACCTGAAATACCTCTGGGAGAAAGAGCATTGAACTTTTTCATATCCTATAAAAACTTCTTCACGCACGCGCCGGTTCTAAAAACCGGCTTTTTTTATGTTAATCAAGAGAAATCAAGTAATTTAAGGAGCAATAAACTGGTGCTATGCGCTTATCCACTCCCCAGCGTTTGTTTGACTTTGCCCTTCAACAACTCCATCATCCCCTACCCGATATGCTGGCCGCCAAAGAAAACGGCAAATGGCGGGGTTATGATAGCCGGGAAGTGATACAGCTCAGCCAGGCACTGGCCAGAGGACTGCAACGAGCCGGTATCGCTCCACATGATTTCACACCCGAACATCAGGATAAAATTGGCCTGATCTCGGCCAACAGACCCGAATGGGTAATTACCGATTTAGCCTGCCAGATGTGTGGGGCCGTATTGGTGCCGGTTTATCCTACCATCAGCCAGAGCGAATTAAGCTATGTATTCAAGGAAGCTGCTGTAAAAATTGTTTTTGTAGGCGATGCACAATTGTATCAAAAAGTAGAACAAATCAAAGATCAATTGCCCGACCTCCAGGCAATCTATTGCTTTCAGGCCGGCGATCATCTTCCACACTGGAAAGCACTGCTATGTGAGGAGGGACAAGATCGATTGGAACAAACCATGCAGCAGATTAAGGATGAACATTTAGCGACCATCATTTATACCTCCGGAACAACCGGCACACCCAAAGGCGTGATGCTCAGCCATCGCAATATTGTGAGCAATGTGCTGGCCTGCAAGCCTTATCTACCCTTATCTACAGGTGCAAAGGCTTTGAGCTTTCTGCCTTTAAATCATGTTTATGAACGCATGATTACATATCTGTACATCCATTGCGGCGTACCGATTTACTATGCTGAAAGCATGGATAAAATCGGCGAAAACTTAAAGGAGATACAGCCAACCATTTTCACCACGGTACCGCGCCTGCTGGAAAAATTGTATGAACGCATTGTTCAGGCTGGATTGCAATTACACGGAATCAAAAGATGGATTTTTTTCTGGGCCCTTCAGCTGGCTAAGCGTTATCAATTAAGCAAACATCAACCTTTTTTCTATGCCCTTCAATTAAAGCTTGCCGACCGGCTGGTTTTCAGCAAGTGGAGAGCTGCACTGGGTGGCCGTATTCAGGCCGTGGTGATTGGTTCGGCACCTGCCCAGATCAGGCTTCTGCAAATCTTCACCGCAGCAGGCATTCCCTGCCTGGAAGGATATGGACTTACCGAAACCTCTCCGGTCATTAGCGTAAATCGCATGGAAATAGAAAATCGGATGTTCGGCACCGTGGGGCCTATTATAGATGGGGTGGAAGTGAAAATAGCGCCGGATGGAGAAATCCTTTGCAAAGGGCCAAACGTGATGATGGGATATTACAAACACCCTGAGCTCACGGCAGAAGCCATTGAAAACGGATGGCTGCATACAGGCGATATAGGTGAACTGATTCATGGAAAATTTTTAAAAATCACCGATCGTAAAAAAGAACTTTTGAAAACTTCCGGAGGGAAATATGTCGCTCCACAACCTATTGAAAATAAACTTAAGGAATCGCGTTTCATTGAACAGGTGATGGTCGTTGGCGAAGGAAGGAAATTTGTTTCCGCGCTTATCGTTCCTTCATTTACGCATTTGAAAGATTGGTGTGCAAAAAATAATATTCCTTTTGATAACCCCGAAGAGATGATCAAACATCCTCAGGTAAAAGCCCTCTATCAATCTATCATTGAGAAATATAATCCCCTGTTCAACCACGTGGAACAAATTAAGAAGTTTGCTTTGCTCCCGCACGAATGGACCATTGATGGCGGTGAACTTACGCCCACACTTAAACTGAAGCGCAAAGTCATCGAACAGAAGTATCACGATATCATCGAACAACTTTATCATTGAATAAGCTTCATAGTAAAAAAGCCCGCACGAATCTTATCGGCGGGCTTTGTATAAGAAATAAGCGCATTACATTTTGTTCAGATAAAAAGTGAGTCCGTAAGTTTCTACACCCTGCGACACCGTATCATGTGTTTCCTGATACATTTTAAGCTGGCTGCCGGAAAGCTGATAAGTAAATGTCTGCCCATTTTCCGGATGCTGTAGATCGCCGGTTATGATAATTTTACCTGCACTCACCAGATAATAAGAAGTATCTGCTGTTGCAGTAGAATCCCCAAATACGCTCAAGCGATGGTTGACAATAACCACCGAATCTAAGCGAAATTCTATGATAAGTAGATCCGGAGGTACGATGTTGATTGTCGTATCGTGCAGTTTTTGTCCGTTCAACGCGTAGCTGGCCTCAATTTTCTGGCCGTTCCATTTTCCTACCAGAGCGGCCTGCCCGGTGGGGGTACTGTCGTTTTTCTTACAGCTGGCAATAGCAAGTACACATAAACTTGCGACAACAGCAGTGCGTAGTAATTTCATAGGAACATGTTTTAAGGGTGAAACAATAAAAATGGCATATATGAAGAGCAAAATATTCGAGAAAACGTTGCATGTAATAAAAAAGCCGTATCGATGATACAGCTCATGGATACGGCTTCATCAACAGATCTGGACGAGGATATCAATATGACCAGAGGTTTTGTTCCCAGTCGAAAATTTGATTTTTAATTTTCTCACCTTCAAGCAAGGCACGGATACCATTTTTTTCGTAGTCTTTGATATAGCGGTCGAAAACATTATCTTCTTTCACTACATAAGCATGGAAATATCGCATTTCAAATACATCTTCCCAGCTCATGCGCATCATATAATTGTTGGGATTGTACACATCATATCTGGCCAGAATAGGCCGCAGATCGGGATAATAAAGCCAGAATAAGGGGGTCATAGCACGAAGCGAGCCGTCGGGATTGTAAATGGCTTTTAATGGGGCGATACCCAGAATGCGTACATAAAGCTGTGAAGTTTGTTTATCAAATACCCAGTCTTCTTTAATGCGATAACGGGTAACGATATGCGGGTCAAATTCATGTTGTACGATTTGCGTCGATTCTTTTCCTGTAATGGGATCTACTACCCGAATGGTATCGGGGGGGCCAACCAATTGTTTTTTAATTTCATCAATGCTCATAGGAGTGGTAAACCGATCATCAATAGGATTAAAGGCCACCACTTCGCTATCTAAAATAGCTTTAAGTAAAATGCTGATCAGGTCATAGCTTCCACCTTCGCCTGCGTAGGCAAACGGAAGGTTGATTTTTTCGTGAACATCAATTTCTTCCCAGAGGCGATGACCCCAGACGGCATCATCTTCGCGAATATACTGATAAGCCAGGGGAGTGCGATCTTTAATCAGGTTGCGCACCACCACATTATCGTTGCGGAGCGGTGATTTAGGATTTTCAAGATCGCCGAAAATATTATCGGGACGCAGGGGAGTAGCCTGCGGTTGAGTGGTATCCACCACAGGCGGATTAATCACATTTCCTGTAGCCGGGTTTACAATTCCCGTATTTGCCGGCTGGGTTTGCACGGCCCCTGTGGTGGCCCTCCGGCGACGAGTGGTGGTTCGGGTGGCCTGTGCAGAGAGCTCCGTAACACCCCAGCAAATCAACAGCGCCCAGATAGCGAAGATCCGAACAACATGATTTTTCATATGACAGGATTTTTGAGCATCATCAATTTAATTTAAATGAAATGGGCGGCAACAGACGCGTCGTACCGTCGGGGCCACGAGCATGAATATTGTCGATAAATACCCGTGTACCCGGCCTGCACCGTTGGATGTATTTTTCAATTTCATCCGTAAAATAAGCCGAGTTGGAGTTTGCTTCAATATAATCGGAAAATCCGGCCCCATCAAAACCTATAGTAAAACTGGTTACCACAAACTTGGCGTCGAAGTCAAAATTTTCTAACACGGCTGCCACGCCCTTCTGGACTTTAAACACGGCTGCACTGAGCGTTCCCCCCTTGCTTCCAGCCACCTCCGCTACTGGATCGGGAATGCGCTTGGTTCGAAATTCCATGCTGCCCATGGGCCGAACCTGTCCGTCAAATTCAGCACTCACGTTTACCGTAACCGTTCCCACAGCCGATACCCGGGCAATGTATTTACCCGGTCCTGACTTAATGAGGCTGCCCGGCCCCGAAATTGAAGCACTCACCCGTTCTGCCGGTACGCCTGCTACTGCGACGGAAATCGGATTATCTACACCGATGTACAACACATTCATCTTGTCGGCTGATACAGAAACGGCGGGCGCGCCTACCATATATTCCGCGGTTGCCGTATAGGTCTTGATCTGCCCACTCTGGTCTTTCAGGCTGATGGCCACATTATAGGTATGCAGCCCGACACCTGAAGCCACTGTAGAAAACGTACCCACACCATTCTGTACGGGAATAGGCTGTCCGTTGACCGTTATGGTTGGGTTGATGGTAGAACTATAGGCGCCTAACATGATTTGCGCTTCGTATTTCTGTCCGGCAATCACATAACCTGCATTGGCCGATATCAACGGTTTGTAGGTATCGAATACAAATTCCTGTTGTCCAATTTTTTTAAACAAATCATCAATCACCTGTGCCTCGGAATTTTTTACATCGTTCTGAATCTTGCTTAAAATCGTGATCGCAGCAATGGTGGGCACCATTTCAAAATTCACCTGGGTCCAGGTTTTCTTATTATCGATTGTCTTTTTGGGCATTTCAATTTTCAGGGGTAAAATCTGGGCTACCTCTTCACGTTCCACCGGATTATCGTACATGCTCAACAGTTGTTCCCTCAGGGTTTGAATTTTTTTCTCTAAAATGGGCCCCTGTCCCTGATTTTCCATCACACGTGAAGGCGCATCGAGGTTCGACATGTCTTTGATTTCACCACTGTCGTTGAGACCACCACTTTCGCGGATGATTACTTTTTTCAGGCTGTCGATATATTGATTCATTTGCTGACAAAGCATTCTCACCTGATCTGCTTTTTCCTTAATAGGCCTTACTCTTTCTGGGTCTATGCTGAGTTGTTTTTCAAACTGTTGATAGACCAGATTATTTTTCTGGCTGATTGCCTGATTGGAATTGTTGATACTTTCATTCACTGTTTTAAATGCATTCAAGATTTCAGCCGATACATTCAGTGCGAGCATAGCCATCAGCACGAGATACATCAGGTTGATCATCTTCTGCCTGGGCTCCTTGGGTAATGCCATTGTTCAACGCTTTTGAGATCAGGTAAACAAACTCACTTCATAGCCTGAATTGTCCTGCCTTTCATACAGGCGGAGTTATACTCAGGCTTTAATTTGCAGTGCTGAAAGCATATTGCCATACACTTTGTTCAGCTGGGTTAAGTTCCTGGCCAGCAAGGCCACCTGTTCCTGGGTTTTCTGGGTGTCTTCCAGGCTGTTCTGCAGGTTTTGGGAAGCACTTGCCAGCTGGGTGTAAAACTGGTTCATGACTTTCAAATGGTGATGCGTATCCTGCAATTCCAGTTCATAAATGGCGTTCAGGGATGATAGATTTTTAGTCATCGTCTGAATTTGTTCGTGGAAATTACGTGTAGCTTCCGAAGCCTGGCTGAATTGTGTGGCGGCCTGAGCAGCTTCGGCATAAGCCTGGCGCATGGCCAGCAGTGCCTCAGATGCTTGCTGCAGACGCGAACCATAATCCTGTGTGGCCTGAATGACCTGCGATACATCAGCCAATTGGGAAACAGTTGTGCCCAGACGTTGAAATTGATCGCTAAGCCTTTTCAAGGCATCGGGTGTAATTTCAGCTTCCTGCATCATCCGTTCCATTTCATTTAAAACAGGATGCCCACCACCAATGGTAAGGGAAGCCAATTGCGTGTTTTGCGCAACTGCCTCATCTTCTATCTCTTCTGAAACAGCAGGAAATAATCTATCCCAGTGATATTGTTTTTCGGGTGGAACAAAGGCCATGAGCAAAAACACAAGGGTTTCGGTGATCATACCGGCTTCCAGGGCATGCCCGAGAATGCCGCCCCAGTGTTCAATCTTGGCCAGAGCACCAAAAATCACGATAGACGCTCCAACACTGAAGATGATGTTCAGCACGTCTCTTCCTCTTTTAGTGGCGAAAAATTCCATGTTTGTTTTTGTTTTTAATGAATGATCAATGCATGTTTTTCATAGGAGCCGGTAGCAGGCTGTTTATTTTAATTTTCCTTTGCTGAAATCGCTCATCGAGCGACCCAGGAAAGAAATTACACAACGAAAGCCAATATAACACTTAGAAGTATCCTGATATTCATATTGCCGGGTACTCACCTGCAGATAATAGCCTATATCTTTCCAGGATCCACCCCGGATGACCTTGCGTTTCATCTTGGGCGGATCATTGGGTTTGGCATTGTATTGAATATCCGGGTTGAAATCCATTTCGAAAGAATAAGCATCCTCAAAATAAGCGCTCGACGTCCATTCACTCACATTACCCGCCATGTTATACAATCCGTAATCATTGGGCCAGTAGGCATCGGCCCTCACGGGGTACAGACCTCCATCGGCCGCATAATCACCTCTACCGGGCTTGAAGTTGGCCAGCAAACAACCTTTTTTGTTACGCAGATAGGGGCCGCCCCAGGGATAGGGTGATTCCACCCGTCCGCCGCGTGCTGCATATTCCCATTCCGCCTCGGTTGGCAGCCGAAAGTCACCTTCAATATACTGGTGATGGGCTTCCCGATAGCTATTCCACAGATTGGTACGCCATACACAGAAGGCTGTGGCCTGATTCCAGTTTACGCCTACAACGGGATAATTATCAAATGCCGGATGGTAGAAATACATCTTGGCCATCGGTTCGTTGTACGAATAGCTGTAGTCGCGAATCCAGCAAAGGGTATCGGGATAAATGGGCACGTCTTGCTTCACAATGAAACTGGAACGCGGGCTCTTTCCCTTGTCCATGGCCGCCGCCTTCAAATCATACGTTTCTTCATGATAAATCAACTTGCGTACATCAATATCTTTTCGGCCATAAATCCGATCCTCAGGCGCATAATACATCGCCGCCAGTTTCTGCTGGGTGGCGGGGTCATTGTAATTAATCCTCGCTTTCCAATCAATATAACTATTCCCCTCTTTATCTTTTTTGACCTGACCCAGCAAAATATGGGCAATGGAATCCCTTACCCAGTACACAAATTGGCGGTATTCATTGTTGGTAATCTCGGTTGCATCCATGTAAAATCCCGCGATGGTAATGGCCTTGTTTCTGGCCGAAAAAGCGTAGTTGATGTCCTGATCGCTGGGCCCTTCGTGGAAAAATCCCGAGGGAATATACACCATTCCATAAGGCACTGGTGGCCTGTAATGGGGGCGATTTTGCACACCAACCAATTGCCCCTGGGCGTTTTTGGCAGCATTTCTTCCGCAACTTACCAGCAACGAAGCCGCTATCATGCACCCCAGCAAACGAAATACGTGGTAATTCATAAGGGTATGTTTAATATGAGCAGCCAATAAATAGTGTTTTTATATTCTCAATCTGTTGTTTTTTCCGTGTTCACTCCCACGCCACGCAGGTATGGGTTTTAGATAACGACAGCCTGGTTCAAATATTGTTTTAAATGTATAAATTAATCTTTGAAACCCTTTAAAATTTTGATGGGTTTTTCCGAAATATTCGAACGAAAGCGTTTCCCGGATGATTTTCACCTGGGCCTCGACTTGTATAAACGTAAAAATAAAAGAATTGGTATGCCTGCAGATGAGGAATTTAGGGGGTAGGTTATTTTTTATGATAAAGCTTCTGCAGGTAAAGATCAAGGGCCGACACCATGGAAGGAGCCTCGGGCAGAGGTGCTCGTATATCGAGCCTGAGCCCCGCTTCTTCAACGGCCTGGGAAGTGGTGGCACCGAATGCACCAATATAAGTGCCGTTCTGTTGAAATTGGGGGAAGCTTTCCAGCAGCGATTTTACACCAGCGGGACTGAAAAATACGATGACATCGTAGCCTTTTTTCAGCACCTCCCGCACGTCATTGGAAACCGTACGGTACAAGGTGGCCGTGGCATATTCGCAATGGTTCTGTTCGAAAAATTCCTGGATGTCTTTTTTATGTTGATCGGAACAGGGAAGCAGGAACTTTTCGTTTTGCTTGTGCTTGGCAATCACATCGAGTAAGCTCCTGGTTGTTCCATCGGCTCCGTAAAATACTTTGCGTTTCCGATAGAGAATAAATTTCTGCAAATACAGCGCTACGGCTTCGGTGATACAGAAGTATTTACAATCCTGAGAAACCTTGACTTTCAATTCATCACAAATGCGGAAAAAATGATCGACGGCATTACGACTGGTAAAGACAACAGCGGTATATTGCTGAATATCAATTCTCTGTTTGCGAAATTCTTTTGCAGAAATGCCCTCTACCCGAATGAACGGGTAAAAGTCAATTTCCACACCATATTTTTTTGCGAGATCAAAATAGGGCGATTTCTCGTTATCAGGCCTGGGTTGAGAGATCAGGATACGCCGAATTTTTTTTGCTGGAACCTGGTTGGATTGCCCTGTTTTACTCGTCATAAGCTCCTTTTAATTTTTGGGGTTCTTTTTAAAACCCGCCATGCAGCCACTCCAGTATAATTTTAGCTATGATAAGTACCGGCGCCACTTCGAATGCGCAAAGGTAAAGAAAAAAATGGAATCTACTGAAAACCATATACTGCCTGACCAGAGCATAAGAACGCACATAACGATATATGAACAATACAGCCAGGAGTACCAGAGAAAGACGCAAGGCCGTTTCCTGTAACCATGCTGTACCAAAGGCCAGCATCCACACAAAGGGCACGAGCACCACACCCAGTACTTTATTGATCAACATCAATATAAAAGCATAGCCTGCAGCCAGTTCTCTGGCACCAAATATCCACCCGCTGAATTGTAGGATAAGGTATTTGACCAGATAGATGACGCCTACCAGAGCCGATAAGGCTCCAATCAACAGGTAAATCTGATGCTGGGTGGTATAATGTACATACCGTAATACCAGAAAAAGATATAATCCCATACTGAGGGCAAAAAACAGGTTCATGAGTAAGGCAGGAAATGAAGCCTGCTGGAGGGATTCTCGCCATTTGCGACCGGCACCAACCGGATGCCAGAAAGCTTGAAAAACCTGATTAAAATAGCTATAAAATCCTGATCGAATGAATCCCAGCAAAAACAGATATCCGATGCACAGGTAAAATAACCAATCATCTTCTTGTTCAGCCATATAATTCCGGGGCCTGATCGGTGAAATTTGCCACAGCGGATGATCCTGATGCCGAAACAGGCGCTGGTGAGCCCACACAGAATCCAGCCATTTTGCATAAGCCTGTTCATGATAACGGATGGCTGTTTCCATCCGCCTGAGGCTATCTTCACGCAAACTATCCATTATCTGCCTGGCGCGTAGGCTATCCACAGATACATAGCCAGCGTGCTGACTATCGGCCTGCAAAACTGTGGGTCCAGCATGATGCAATTCATGCGTATCCACCTGAATGGCCGGCTGGCTGGCAGATACCGCTCTGCCTGTATCACCAGCATGACCTATCTGCTGGGCTTTACTATATGGCATCAGCAGCAGCCAGCACAACCCGGAAAGGCATATAGAAAAACACTTACGCATGCGCAACAAAAGTATTAAGCTCCGGGAAGATTTCTTCAAAAGGTACTGGAATAGGTAAAATGAATACGCGACTGCTGCACCCGAAAAGGCATGCCTTTTTTACGGCCAATCGCCCAGCTGAACCTGAAAAATCCAACCCGGGTAGGGAAGGCCATCCCCATTCCCAATCCCGTAGGCCAGTCGGAACCGCGCAACAGCTCTCCACCCAACAGGTATTGTTGATGCACATAAGCATTATCGCTGAAGGCAAAAACATAGGCTTGCGCTCCCATCAGGTAGCGATATTCTATGCTCCAGACCAGGTATTGTGAAGCGTAAATGCTTTGTTCATCAAAGCCGCGAAGTAAAAGGGCGCCGCCAATCTGGTATAATTCATTGAGAAAGATTTTCGAGCCCCATACACCCGCCGCCACCCAAGCGCTACGCAGGGTTGCATATTTACCCAGCGGCCGATAATATACCAGCTGCAGGTGAGGCTTCCAGATTAAACTACCAGGCTTTAAGGCTGAATAAAGACTGGCAAACGAAAATGTTGTATCAACAGGATCGTGCAACTGCAGGATATCCTGGTTTGGAATGATTTTTCTTTTTCCCATCTCGGCTTCTATTTCCCAGGCCAGTCCACTCCGGGGATTCAAGGGGCGATCCACATGATTTTCCGACCAGCCGAATCCCAGCAAAGTTTCCTGTTGATCGATGTAAGCCGGAAGCTGGTGACTGATTTTAACGGCTTCAGTATCTACGCTCAACAAATGGGTAATGCGCTGTTGTACATACATGCGATATGATATGCCAGGCTGAGGCTCATAAGAAACGCCCAATCGCGTGTCAAGCTGTAGATATGCGCTGTCTTTTCGAAACAAGCTGAATTGCCCCGAAAGTCCATAAGCCGTCCCCCACAAAGCAGGTAATACGGCTGCCAGATCCAGTCTGGGCGAGGCATACTGCATTTGCTCCCAGTGCATGTCAATCGTTTCACCAGTATGAAAACTGTTTATCAAATGCAGGGAGAGCTGTCCGACCAGCCTCCCCTTATCGGGTCCACCGGGCTGTGCGGGCAATTGCTGAGCAGATGCCGGGGGTTGATATCCGACTAAACCATCTATTTGATTGGCTTTTCTGCTATCCAGCGTCACATGCAGAGCAGCCCGCTGTTGTCGATAATCCAGAAACCAGGGGCGTGTTTGCTGCAGAAAATTCACCCGTTTGACGCGCTCATCTATTGCCTGCAGCTTTTGTTGCCGGTAATATTCGCCGGGTTTGATACCCAGCAAATACTGGAGATAGGATTCGGAAAGACGGGCCGTACCTTCCTGGATGATCGTATCGATGATGATGAAAGGACCCGGATTCACGTGCCAGATTCCTGTCAACAAGCTATCCTGCAACTGTAAGCTGTCGATGCTCACCTCCGCAAATGGATAACCACTATTTTCGTAAGCATCCAGCAACCATTGCCTGAAATCATCCACACCGCGGATGTTCAGCTCCTGTCCCGCTGCAAATGCCGGAGCTTGCTTCCAAAGAAAATCGGGAATATTGCCCTGCCCGATTTTACCCCAGCGATAGCTCGGGCCCAGGTACAACCAGGCAAAAACGGTTACACTATCCTGTTGCAACCGATCGACAGAAGCCCCCCAATACCCAGTGGCACGCAGGCGAACGAGCAGGTCAGCAAGATATTGCCGACGCGTGAGGGTATCGGTGAAATCAGGAATGTGTAGGGATTTTATCCATCGTGCTGCCGAACTATCTACCGGATAAATCACCAGGCGATGGCTTTGACTCATGGCCAGAATCGGTATCATGAGCCAGAAGCATATACCCACAAGCAAATGCAAGATATCGGTACGCCTGTATGGCATGGGATAGCAACGGGGAATAAAAATCCAAAAAACTGATTTTTAACTTTCCTTTCAAATTATTTCTGCGATCCGCCAGCGTTGTTTGCGATATTTGTAAAAAACTGCGCTCATGGTCAATTCGTTATCCGGCCAGTAGGCGGTTGTATGAAATGCTGGACCGTGCAGACAGCAATAGGAAAGCATTAGTAAAGTTAAAATAGATTTGTCGAATGAAGCTTGAACGCAAGCGTAATGTATTCTCTCCTCGATTTTTCTGGGCCATGATCGTCGCCCTGATTGCTGGTTTAGCAATTGCCATATATGTGAATATGAAAACCATTCATCGGTATCCTTCCAGAAAGATGGATTCCACTGCCATAACACCCATAAAACCTCAACCCACCATACGTTTTGGATTACCGGTGGATTCGTTTCGTGTTGTTGCTGGCACGATACAGCGAAATGAATTTTTCTCAACCATACTTGACCGCTACGGCATTCAGGCAGCACAAATAGCTGCCCTCCGCCAACAAACCGATTCTATTTTTAATCCCAGGCTCATGAAAGCCGGCGATTCGTATCAAATTTTCTTTTCGCTGGATACTGCGCAGCATGCCCCTCTTTATTTTGTCTATCAGCCCAATCCCATTCATTACGTGGTACTTAATCTTGAGCATCCTGAACAGTCGTATGCCGGCGATTTTCCGGTTACTTCCAGAATCCAGACTGTATCGGGGGTGATTACCAGTTCGCTGTATGAGACCCTTGATGAGCAACATGCCAGTCCGGCACTGGCTCAAATGTTGGCCGAAATCTATGCCTGGACCATTGATTTCTTTAGTATTCAGCCCGGAGATTGGTTTAAGGTCGTGTACCGTGAAAATTTTGTGGAGAATCGTTCCATTGGACCCGCCAGAATTTTATCGGCAGAGTTTTATCACGGCGGTGAGAAGTTTTTTGCCTTTTATTATCAACAGGACAGTACCGGTAAAGGCGATTATTACGATGAAAACGGCAAAAGCTTACGAAAAGCTTTTTTGAAAGCACCATTGAAATATTTCAGGATTACGTCTCGATATTCTCTCAACCGATTTCACCCCATTCAGCATGTTTGGAAAGCCCATTTGGGAACCGATTATGCAGCACCGGAAGGTACGCCCATCCTGGCTACGGGCGACGGCGTGGTCATTGCATCGACGTATAGCCGTTTCAATGGCAATTATGTAAAAATCCGCCACAACAGCGAATATACCACGCAATACTTACACATGAGCCGCAGGGCCGTACACACAGGACAGTATGTGCATCAGGGGCAGGTAATCGGCTATGTAGGGCATACGGGATTGGCTACCGGTCCACATGTATGCTACCGATTCTGGAAAAACGGCGTGGAGGTCGATCCGCTGAAACAACATTTTCCTGCAGCACATCCTGTTCCAGCCGACGAACAACAAACTTTTCATTCCTGGGTAGAAAAGCAGATGACGGCCTTGAGTCAGATTCCCTTGACAGGGGCTGATTCGGCTTCCGTCACAGCTGCTGCTTCCCATCCGGCCCCACAGGGGTAAGCTGATTTGCTCAGCAATAATTCATTTGCCATGTAGCTGTTGCCAGAGCACATCCTTCAGCTCCTGCAGTCCTTTTTGCTGGTGTGCTGACAGAACAACCAGCGGGATCCCCGATGGGAATTGTTGTTTAAGTTGAGCTTGCCGGGCTTCGTCGATCAGATCGGATTTTGAAATAGCCACAACCATGCGTTTGTGCAGCAGTTCAGAGTTGTATTTTTCCAGTTCGCGCAACAGGGTATGCCATTCGGCAAGCACATCCTGACTATCTGCAGGAATAACAAACAGCAGAACGGCATTGCGCTCGATATGCCTGAGGAAACGCAATCCCAGTCCGCGGCCTTCGGCGGCTCCCTCGATGATGCCGGGCAAATCGGCCATGCAAAAGGATTTGCCGTCACGATAAGCTACTATGCCCAGCTGGGGTTGAAGGGTGGTAAATGGGTAGGGCGCAATGGCGGGCTTTGCAGCCGTCAGCGTAGCCAGGAGGGTTGATTTACCGGCATTCGGAAAGCCCACCATTCCTACATCGGCCAGCAGCTTGAGCTCCAGAATTTTCCATCCCTCCTGACCCGGTTCACCTTTCTGCGCAAACTCAGGCGCCTGCCGGGTTGGCGTAGCGAAATGTGCATTACCCAACCCTCCACGTCCTCCCGGAATCCATATCAATTCTTGACCGTCTTCCAGGATTTCGGCTTCTTGCCGTCCGCTCTGTTCATCTCTGGCAATCGTTCCCAGGGGTACTTCAATCACTACATCCCGGCCGTCTTTGCCTTTACGGTTGTTTTTGCCGCCGGGCTCGCCATCGCCTGCCACAATATGCTTTTTCCAGCGTAGATGCAGCAGGGTCCAGAGCTGGGCATTCCCCCTCAGGATAATATGACCGCCCCGCCCACCGTCTCCGCCATCGGGGCCACCCCTGGGCTGATATTTCAGGCGCATGAAATGCACACATCCATCCCCACCTCTGCCCGAACGACAATGGATCCGGATGTAATCCACAAAATTTTGCTTTTCCAAAGCTGTGTGGCTTTAGCGATGTTGATCCGGAAACACCGAATGTTGTCTCAGCTCTGCAAATCGCTGGTCGATCTGTTGTTTGATGCGGTCGAAAACTTCTTCGATGGTCCCAACGGCGTGAATCGTCTGTAGTTTATGCTGTTGTGCATAGTAATCGGCCACAGGAGATGTTTTATTGTAATATTCAGCAATTCTTGCCCGGATTACCTCTTCACTGGCATCATCCGTTCTTCCCGAAGTTTGCCCACGCAATAACAGCCGTTTGATAAGCTCCTCGTCCGGTACTTCCATCAGCAACACGAGGTGAATAGCGGTTGATTTCAATGCAAGCAATTTATCCAGCGCCCGGGCCTGAGCGGTTGTGCGGGGAAACCCGTCAAAGATAAACCCCCGGGCATCTGAGCGTGCATCGAGCTGGGAGCTGATCATAGCTATTACCACCTCGTCGGGCACCAGTGCCCCACGATCCATAAACTTCTTAGCTTCAAGCCCCAGCGGAGTACGGCGCTCAATCTCCGATCTGAGCATATCGCCGGTACTCAGATGGGTGAACTGATAATGGTCGATAATCAACTGGCTTTGCGTGCCTTTCCCACTCCCCGGTGGGCCAAATAAAATGAGATTAAACATGTGTATTATTCATCAAGTAAAAATCCGCCCAAAAATAGTGAACATCAAGCAGAATAAGCTGATAAATGGAAAATTTTCAAATGAATGAAAAATGAATTTAAAAATTTGCAATCCACATTATTTGCTTTCGCCCATAGCAGCTGCCCGGATTTTTTGTTCCAGTTCGGCCATCAATTCCGGATTATCCTGCAAAAGCTGGCGGACAGCATCGCGGCCCTGTCCGAGTTTATTGCCCTCATAGCTGAACCAGGAACCGCTCTTCTGCAAAATATTCAACTCTGTAGCGAGGTCAATGATTTCACCGGCTTTGGAAATTCCCTGGCCGAAGATGATATCAAATTCAGCCTGTTTAAAGGGAGGGGCCACCTTGTTTTTCACCACTTTCACCTTCACCCGGTTGCCAATGGTTTGCTCCCCGTCTTTTATCTGATTGATACGCCTGATGTCGAGGCGGACGGATGCATAGAATTTCAAGGCATTGCCACCGGTGGTGGTTTCAGGATTACCAAACATCACACCGATTTTTTCACGCAGCTGGTTGATAAAGATGCAGCAGCTGTTGGTTTTGCTGATGGTGGCGGTAAGTTTTCGAAGGGCCTGGCTCATCAGTCGAGCCTGCAATCCCATTTTACTATCGCCCATCTCGCCCTCAAGCTCGCCCTTGGGCACCAGTGCAGCTACGGAATCGATTACGATGACGTCCACGGCTCCCGAGAGAATGAGCCGGTCGGCGATCTCCAGCGCCTGTTCTCCATAATCGGGCTGTGAAATCAGGAGATTATCCACATCTACTCCCAGCCGCTGAGCATAACTGCTGTCGAAGGCGTGTTCAGCATCGATGATGGCGCAGATGCCGCCTTTTTTCTGGGCCTCGGCAATAGCGTGAATAGCAATCGTCGTTTTACCGGTGGCTTCCGGACCGTATATTTCAATGATTCTGCCACGGGGGAACCCGCCCACACCAAGTGCCAGATCAAGCCCGAGCGAGCCCGTGGAAATAACCTCCATCTGCCTGTCGGCCTTCTCACCCATCACCATCACGGCTCCTTTGCCAAAATCTTTTTCAATTTTGTCAATGGTGAGGCGCAGGGCTTTCAATTTTTCATTTGTTTCTGCCATGGTATTTGAGGTATTAACTGGTTTAGAAAATTGTACGTTTCGAAATTACATAAATTGAAAAAGAAATTATCCAGAAATACAACAACTGAATTGCATGCAAATTGTACCCAGGCTACGCAAAGAAAATGCGCATTTATCCGGATATCCAGATTACTGCCAGCATCTGGCTTAAAAAGCCTACCACATAACCGATGTACAGCTCCAGCGGTTGATGAGCATTGAGTATGAGCCGGCTGGTGAGCACCAATCCAGATAGCAAAATAGCCCCCATAATGGGCAAAGAGGGATCCAGATAGGGGTCTCTGCTGAGCAAAATCATCATCGCCAGTATACTCCCTGCTGCCGTAGCGTGTGCGCTAATCTTGAAAAAGATGTTGCATAAAAAAACCAGGATAATGGCTATGAAATTACCCAATAAAAAAGGCGTCAGGATTTGCGGGAAAGCTTGATTAAATGCAAAAACCCGGTAGATCCACCAGTAAAAAATCATGATGGCCATATAGGGCACCACCCGCTCACGCCGACTGTGCAATTGCACAGATTGCACAAAACCAGCGGCTTTTAAAAGCAGGATGGTTCCAAGTGGTAACACAAGGGTGTTTACACAAATAGCACTCATCACCCGAAAATGGGTATAAGCATCGAGTTGTGGGAGTTCATAGCGATGTATCCAGAGTAGAAATGCACTTACGGCTAAAGGTATCCACAGCGGATGAAAGATAATAGAAACACACATCGCCACGAACCGCAACGGAGCGGATGCCCGGAATGAAGGCTCTGCCGAAGTTTTGTCGGCTGATGCTGCTGGAGATAATGGATTTTGCTGGTTCATTATTAGAGTTGCTTGCGCAAACGGGCAACTGGAATATTCAGCTGCTCTCGATATTTGGCCACGGTTCGCCGGGCAATATTATAACCCTTTTCCTGAAGCAGGCGCGTGAGCATTTCATCACTCAAGGGTTTTCGTTTGTTTTCATTCTCAATTAAGTCAAGCAAAATCTTTTTCACTTCGCGGGTGGATACTTCTTCTCCGCTTTCGGTTGACAATGATTCGGAAAAGAAATATTTCAGCGGATAGGTACCATATTCCGTTTGCACGTACTTGCTGTTGGCCACACGAGAAACGGTGGAAATATCCAGTCCGGTACGTTCGGCAATATCTTTCAGGATCATGGGTTTCAGCTGGGTTTCGTCGCCGGTTAAAAAGAAATCGCGTTGATAATCCATAATGGTTTGCATGACGCTAAGCAGGGTATGCTGGCGTTGTTTAATAGCGTCAATAAACCATTTGGCGGCATCGATTTTTTGTTTGATGAATAATACGGCTTCACGCTGACGTTTATCTTTTTTTGCTCCTTTTTCATAATCCCTCAACATGTCCCGATATTCGGAAGAGATGCGCAGGTCTGGAGCATTACGGGCATTCAGGGTAAGTTCCAGTTTGCCATTGTTGTTGATGATGAAAAAGTCGGGAACGATATAACTTTCGGCTTTGTTATCGGGTGCGAAATTATTGCCGGGTTTGGGATTGAGGTGGGTAATCAGTTGGATGACGGCCTTCAGCTCTTCATCAGTCAATCCCATTCCCCGCTGGATTTTTTCATAATGCTTTTTGATGAATGCGTCAAAATAATCGGTAAGCACGGTTTGGGCGTGCCTGACGAGCGGATCGGCGGGTGATTTTCGTTTGAGTTGAAGCAATAAGCATTCCTGCAGATTGCGGGCGCAAACGCCGGGAGGATCGAACGTTTGAACCATGGCAATGATCTGCTCCACCTCATGGGCATCGGTGAAAATATTCTGGGAAAACGACAAATCATCGGCTATGGCCGATGCATCGCGCCTGAGATAACCATCATCGTCAATACTGCCAATGATCTGACGGGCAATCATTTGCTGGCGTTCATCCAGGGGCAACATGCCCAGCTGATCCAGCAAATAATCCTGAAAAGAGGTTTCCACCCGAATAGGCATGACGCGGGTTTCATCCATTTCGGGATAATGATCGTCCCGGAGCCGATAATCTGCAATATCGTCATCATCCTCCATCAGGTATTCCGATACGTCGATGTTTTCATATTCATCTGCACTGCCATCGGGCTCTTCATCGTTCATCTCCTCATCATGATCTTCATTTTCTTGTGTGAGAGGTTGTGGTTCGTCCAGGGGTACATCTTCATCATGCCCGTCATCGCCGAATTCCAGCGCGGGATTTTCTTCTATTTCCTGTTTGATGCGTTCTTCCAGGTTGGCTGTGGGGATTTGCAGCAGCTTCATGAGCTGAATCTGCTGGGGAGAGAGTTTTTGCAGGAGTTTTTGCTGTTGTGTTTGTCTGAGCATGATACAGCCGGGATTTTTGCCACCGTAAGTCGATGATAAGTTACAGCCTGAAGCAAAAATAATAACATTCAGGATTCCTGTGGATGGGAACGGTCTACTGTTGTAAACAATTCCGGCATGCAGGGAGCGAATGTTTTGCGGTGATGCGGCGTCAGGCCCAGTTGCTGGATCGCACGCCGATGTGCGGCTGTGGGATATCCTTTGTTACGATCCCAGCCGTACCGGGGATACCGGGCATGCAAATCCAGCATCCAGCTATCGCGATAGGTCTTGGCTAATATAGATGCGGCTGCAATAGCGGCATAAGTGGCATCTCCTTTTACTATGCACACATGCGGGATACCCGGATAAGGTTTAAAACGGTTCCCGTCAATAAGCAGGCGCTGTGGGCGAACCGTGAGCCGATCAATGGCCAGATGCATGGCCAGAAATGAAGCCTGAAGGATATTGATCCGGTCGATTTCTTCCGGTGAAACTGCAGCCACGGCAAATGAAAGCGCATGTTGTTCAATGTATTGCCTCAGCGTTTCCCGCTCAGCTGCACGAAGTTGTTTGGAATCGTTCAGCAAGGGATGATAGAACCCTGCAGGCAAAATCACTGCAGCGGCAAACACTGGCCCGGCCAGGCATCCACGGCCAGCCTCGTCACAACCCGCCTCCAGGCCGTCGTCCCGATAATAAGGCAATAAAGCAGACCTGGCATTCATACCGGCAAATTAATTAATAGATTCGGCCGATCAAATGCCCTGCGCTCCATGAGAACTCGCTATTTTTGCGGATATGTCAACAGACACGCTTGTGAATGCCCGCACAAAACCCATTGCCATTTGGCTGCTCATCGGCGTATTCATGATCATGGGGCAGGTGTGGCTGGGAGGGGTTACACGGCTGACCGGATCCGGACTTTCTATTACTGAATGGGATCCTATCATGGGCGCTATTCCTCCCTTAAATCATCAACAATGGATGCATGCTTTTCATCTTTATCAACAAACCCCGCAATACCAGCTGGAAAATCGTTATTTCACCCTGCAGGATTTTAAACGAATTTATTTCTGGGAATGGCTGCACCGCCTCTGGGCAAGGGCTATGGGCGTGGTTTTCCTGGTGGGCTTTACCTATTTTCTGGTGCGTGGCCGGTTTACCCGCAAGTTGATCGGGCCCCTGGTGATGTTGTTTATGCTTGGTGGATTACAGGGACTGGTAGGCTGGATCATGGTGAAAAGCGGACTGGTAGGTGAACATACCCGTGTAGACCATATCAAACTTGCCATCCATTTTCTTACGGCCATGGTATTGCTGGTTTACACATTCTGGTTTGCCCTATCGTTGCTGGTTAAAAAAGAGCTGCGTGTACATGTGAAAGGCATTCGCGGATGGCTATGGGCAACGCTTGGTATACTGGTGATTCAGCTGGCTTACGGATCATTTATGGCCGGATTGCATGCGGCAATGGCCGCTCCCACCTGGCCCGATATCAATGGACATGTAATTCCGCATGGCTTGTGGACGGAAAGTCCCCCATTACGCAACCTGATCGATAATGTGCTTACCATACAATTTATTCACCGCTTACTGGCTTATTTGTTGTATATCCTATTGTGTATGGTGGGCTGGAAGAGCAGCTATTCACCAGCAGGCAGCCTGCTGCGCCGAACAGGCTGGGTACCGTTCGGAATTGCCTGCCTGCAGATTTTGCTGGGTGTGCTTACGGTTACCCATAGCCACGTACGTATCCCTGTTGCTCTGGCTGTCAGCCACCAGTTCGTAGGCATGCTTTTACTCCTGTCTCTGATCTGGGTGCTTTTCATCACCTATGCTTCACCGAAACCGGTCGGAGCGCCCGCTTCATCCGATTTCAAATAAATCGCTTATTTTTCTGTACGCTGTCGGGCAATGAAAAAATTCAAATTGATTTTCTACCGGTTCTTTCCGGTGCAGCTTACCCTGTTGCACCTGCGCCATTACCCCTTGCTGTTGCTGATCTGGGTGATGCTATTTGCTATGGTAGGCGGTCATTTCGCGCGTTCTTTCGGTGCACATACACTGTTCCTGGCCCCTGAATATCTGGGCCAGGTGAGCTTTTACGGATTTTTTATTCTGGGTATTACGACGGCTACTTTCATCATGTCGTGGAATATTACCACCTTCATTTTACACAGTAAACGATTTCGCTTTCTGGCGACCACTACCCAGCCGTTTTTCAAATATTGTTTAAATAATGCTTTCATTCCCCTGCTGTTTTATGCCTATATGGTCTGGAAAATCATCGGATTCCAGCGTTATGAAGAGCTGGCCGACTGGCCTACGGTTGGCCTTTTCATTGAGGGCTACACGCTGGGTATTCTGCTGGTGGTGTTTGTGTCTTTTTTCTATTTTTTCAATGCGGATCGTACCATATTAAAGTCACTCCAGCGGCGGATGGGCGGCCCTCGCAAGATTCTGGCTCAGGTGCTGAAAAAAGAAGCCTATCAGGACGAAGAATCGCTGCCCGTGAAGTATTACCTGAATAGTCCCTTACACATTCGGCGGGCACGTGATGTGTCGCATTACGATCCGGTATTTCTTTCTTCCATTTTTCGGGAACATCATTTTGCTGCCGTACTCTCCATTCTATTCGCATTTGTGCTCATGGTCATCCTGAGTTATCTCATCGGTTTACCTGCTTTTCGTATTCCGGCGGGCAGTAGCATTCTGCTTTTTTTAACCGTTTTAATGGGTATCCTGGGGGCATTCAGCTATTTTTTCGGCAGCTGGTCCTTGCCGATTGCCGTGGCGCTGTTGTTGTTGCTTAACCTGTTGATTAAACTGGATGTGCTGGATACCCGAAGCAAGGCCTATGGGCTTGATTACCGCAATCGCAAGCTGCGTCCGGTCTATCAGCTGCAAACCTTTGACCACCTGTTTACTCCACAGCGCGCACAACATGATGCAATGCTTACGCAGCATATACTGGATAGGTGGTATCGCCGGCAGACATCCGAAAAGCCGCCGATAGTATTCATTAACGTGAGCGGAGGCGGTAGCAGGGCTGCCACCTGGACGATGGAAGTATTGCTTCATGCCGATAGCCTGAGCAAAGGCCAGCTCATGAAACATACCGTGTTGATGACCGGTGCATCAGGAGGCATGCTGGGCGCAGCTTACTTTCGGGAACTTTACCTGCGAAAGCTTACCAGCCATGCCATCAACTTGTACGATCATCAGTATGTGGACAACATTGCTAAGGATTTACTCAATGCCATTCTCTCGTATTACGCAGTGAATGATTACTTCTCCTTTTTTCAATTTTTCACCATCGACAGCAACCGTTATGCAAAAGACAGGGGATATGCTTTTGAACAACAGCTGAACCTAAATACGGACGGCGTTCTCCAGAAATCGCTGGTCGATTACCAGAAACCCGAAGCGGATGGCCTTATTCCTATGCTACTCATCACAGCCACCATCACCGCGGATGGGCGATGCCTGTTGATTTCTCCCCAGCACATGAGCTACCTATGCTATCCGCAGATGCCAGCAGGAATCGACTCGCTGCACAGGATGATTGACGCTATTGATTTTATGACCTATTTCTCGGCCCAGCATCCACAAAAATTATTGTTCACCGATGCATTGCGGATGAGCGCTACTTTCCCTTACATCCTGCCCAATGTGTATTTGCCCACCCGCCCGATTATCGACGTGATGGATGCCGGATTGCGAGATACCTATGGACAGGAGATGAGTCTGCGCTTTTTGCATGTATTTCGCGACTGGATTAATACCCATACCAGCCGCGTTATTTTTTTGCAGATCCGGGATAATCCGCGCGATTCCCTTTCGCCTATGGCTCAGCAGAAGGACCTTCGGGATATGTTGTTAGAACCTTTGTTTACCGTTCAAAAAAACTGGGATCATTTTCAGGATTATTACCAAAATGATATGATCAGCTATGCGAGGCATTTTCTATCCGTGCCTTTTCAGCACATCGTATTTCAATACATGCCTCAACCTCACCAGCAATCGGCTCCACTTAACTGGCATTTAACCACCCGGGAAAAAAAAGACATTCACCAGGCCCTGTACACCAGAGCCAATCAATCCGCCATGCGACAGCTTCTGGAAGCACTGAGCGAGTGATGGGTTTTATGCAAAGGCATAAACCTTCTCCAGTTCTTCCCCCAGAAAGCCAGCGAGGGTTTGGATGTAGGCGGGTGAAAAATCAAAAGCAATGCCTGCTTCCCGGTATAGTTCGGGTAATGTTCGGGTATTCCCCAGCCGAAGCGCCTGTTTGTAATGCTGGATGGCCTGTTCCGGATTGCTACTGTAGGCCTGCCACATCGCCACGGCCCCAAGCTGGGCAATGCCGTATTCGATATAATAAAAGGGTACTTCAAACAGGTGCAACTGCTTTTGCCAGCTGATGGCCCGATAGGCTTCCCAGCCCGACCAGTCGACCTGTCCGGTGGAAAATCGATTGAGGTTGTGCAGCCAGGCCTCCTGGCGTTGTGCACGCGTATGATGGGGATGGGTATAAATCCAGTGTTGAAATGCATCGATGGTGGCAATCCAGGGCAACAGGGTGATGATCCGTTCTACCTGCTGGCGACGCGCCCGATGGATTTCTTCCTGCTGCTGAAAATATACATCCCAGGCCTGCATGGAAAACAATTCCATGCTCATGCTGGCCAGCTCGGCTATTTCCATGGGATATTCCTTGAAAGCCTGCAGCGGCAAGTCATGCGTAAGCACGGCATGCACGGCGTGGCCGGTTTCATGAATCAAGGTCACCACATCCTGCCACTGGCCGGAAGCGTTCATGAAAATGAAGGGCAATCCGGTTTCGGCCAGGCTGCAATTAAATCCGCCCGGCGCCTTGTTTTTTCGGCTCTCCAGGTCAAGCCGGCCGGCACGTTGCATGGCCAGCAAAACCCCGCTGAATGTTTCATCGACACGGTCCAGGCATTGCAGGGTGCGATCCACCAGCTCTTCTGCCGTTTGAAACGGGTGAAGGGCTTCCCTTCCCGGCGGCGGCGCATCCACATCCCAGGGTCGTAAAACGGCAAGGCCCAGCTCTTGCCGCTTTTTTTCGAGTATTCTTGCGTTTAACGGAAGCAGATGTTTCTCCACGGCTTCGTGAAAGGCTTCACAATCGGTAGGGGTATAATCAAATCGGTTCAGCTCGCGGAAGCGATAGGCGCGATAATCTGGAAAGCCCGCCTGCACGGCCAGCTGGTGTCGTTTCTCGATCAGCTGGTCAAATAAGGCGTCGAGCTGATCTACCACGCGCATCCGGGCCCGGGCGATTTGTACAAACGCTTCTTCCCGCAAAGCTCTGTCGGACTGCTCTAAAAAACGAGTCGCCTGCGGCAGCGTGAGCTCCTGCCCCTGCAACTGCACGGTGAGAGCACCCGTATACTGGCCGAACTTCCGTTGCAACATAGCCAGCTCGGTTTGCAGGGGAATGTTTTCAGGTCTAAACAGGGCTATCGCATTACGGGTTTGCCGCAGAAAAGGACCAAACATCCGCACATCCAGCTGCTCAACAAACGGGCAACTCACAAGCTTTTCTCTGAATCGCTGTGCATATTGTTGTAAAACGGGAGCTATTTCCTGGTAAAACTGGCGATAAGCCTCTTCATATTCCCGATTGGCCGTATCCTGGCTCACCCGGATCTGCCGCCAGCTGATATCTTCATCCACGACAGCCTCTAATTCACTCAGGTCGTGCAGCCAGCGCATCAATGCATCCAGATTGGGCAGAGGACGCTTGTCGAGCTCCTGCAAATAAGGCTGAATGCTGCTCAGGGCGGTTAATCGAAAGTCCTTCGGCAGATAATGCCGGGTAAGCGGCTGAAGTTGAACCGGTTTCATGCGTTCAGGATTCCTTTTTCTTACGGGAACGGGTGGTTTTCCGGGGTGTTTTTTCTTCTTCCTGGGCGGGTAATGGTGCTTTGGCCGTTTCACTGGCTTCTGGCTCGGCGGAAGACGCCTCCTGGGCCGGCTGTTCATCAAATGCCAATAAGCCATGCGTTTTCAGCAGCATATACCAGCGCACCATTTTTTTCAAATCGCTAAAATAAACGCGGTCGTCATCGAGTTCAGGAAATACCTGGTCGAAATAATTCCGTAATGTTTTTTCATCGGCTTTTGATCCATCGGGCACGGGATGTTTTTCTTCTTTCGCCTGCATGGCTTGAAATACCTCCTGCAGGGGTACGTTGGCACCTGTGGTAAACACCTCGACGGTTTCGAGCGGCGTGAACCGATGCTGACGAGCCGACACAAAGCGGGTCGTGCGATCTTCCAGTGAACGAACGATACCTCCTTCTGCCTTGCTGGAAACCATTTCATACAATCCGGGTAAGCCACTGATGGAAACAATATCTTTATAAGCCATCTTTTATCTGTTTTATATCTGCTACGTTGCAAAAGTAGCACTACCCGGATGTTTCGCAAAACATCCCGAGAAAATGA
>ERZ795042.551-NODE-551-length-29538-cov-5.448530_pt1 | contig 29538 bp, 23 predicted proteins | sample MGYA00375126_ERZ795042 | MGnify/ENA primary metagenome ERZ795042 (study PRJEB30171, sample SAMN05518105) | compost metagenome | isolation source: Feedstock adapted compost from Newby Island compost facility, Milpitas, CA | place: USA:Newby Island compost facility...
AGCCAACAAAAAAACAAAAAGTAACCTCGTCAACTTCGTCCCGGCTGGGTCTGCTCCCGATGACCCATCAGCAGGCGCCCGTTCAAGTAGAAAAACCGGGCCCGCCACCCCCACTCTTTCAGCAACAGGCGGACATTATGCCGCGCATGGGCCATCTCCTTCACCTTGTTGTTGGACAAGTACAGCCCCAACAACCCTTCCACGATCAGGCGATGAAAGCGGGGCTGGGGCAAACGCCCCGCCAATTCTCCCGCCCGCCGGGCGAATTGGCGCAAGCGGACCATAGCATCCACGTCATCAGGATAAACGGTTACAAAATTCAAATCCCCGCCAATCCGATCCTCTTCCTGGTCGATGAAGTAATCGAGCAAAATGTGCAAGCCGCACATCCAGGGAAAATACGCCTCCCGAATTTGCCGCGCCAGCTCCTCGTCGGCGTTTTCTTGCCCCGCGGCGGCGAAGAGGGCGAAAACGCCCAAGGTCGAACCGCAAGCCGCCGCAAATTCATTCCAGTGCAACGATTCGACTTCCCCGGCGTTGGCCGACCGATAGGCCTCGTACCAGTCCTGTAATTTCTTCTCCCGCTCTGCCGGATCAATATGTTTGTACGTCTGCATTTCGGTATACAAACGGACCAGCCGCCGCACTTCCGGATAAACCGTCCGGTAACCGGGCAAGCGGGCAATCTCTTCCTGACACGTCCGGACCAGCGCCGTCAAATAACCGCCGTCGTCCCGATAAGGATGGTATTCGTAATAGCGGGAATAGGGCTTTCCTGGGTCAACGGCGTCGAGCATGGATTGATGCAGTTGCCGAAAATCGTCCTCCAGCATGGAATTGCTGCGGTCGCACAAATTGTCCAGGTAATCGCTGATGGTCTGAAAGGCGACGATGAGACGGACGATGGACGAACGCCGTTGCGGCGCCAGCAGCGCATAAATGGCGCCGCCCTGACAGTGAAATTTTTTGTAATAAATGCTGTTTAACGCCTGCTGCCGCAGTTGGGGCGTCGGAATTTGCTCCGCCCGCCGGCGCCACTGCCCCAATTCCCGTTCGACCTCCGGAAGGATGTACCGGTACACGTTGAACATCAATTGTATGGCCCCTCGAATCGGTTGCACCTTCGTATCCTCCATGTCCTCTTCTCCATGTTCACCTTTCAATTATACCCAACCGCCAGTCACAACGGTCAAATGAGCGCCCAAATTTGGCAATAAAACCATCGCCTGGCATAAAGCCCAACAATTGCTTCTAGGATGCATATTAGCTTTATAGTAACCTAGATTACGTGGACGCGAGAAAGCGTTGTCAATCTTAATAAATCATGGGAAGAGGAGTGATAAGGTGCAGCGCAAATGGATCGCCATGGTCACCGGTCTCATGTTGTTGACGGCCGCCCTTTTGCCGACGGCGTCGGCGCAAGCGGCGACACCGGGCAACGAGGCCAAACAATGGAAAAAGACGGTCGAAACCGTCGTCAAACAGTGGAAGCAACCGGCGAAGAAAGTTACGTATGTGCTATATACGAATAAACAAAACCAAGTAAAATGGTTCTATTCGCCCATAACACAAAATCCGACGCAGAAACCGGCACAAAAGGAAACACCGGCCAAGCTGAGCGCGCCGTCCCAACCGGTAACACCGGCCAAGCCGAACGCGCCGTCCCAACCGGTAACACCGGCCAAGCCGAACGCGCCGTCCCAATCGGTAACACCGATTACCCAACCGCAAACGCCGGCCAATCCTTCCGCCCCGTCCAGCCTGACGGCCGATGAACAGCGGATGGTGCAACTGGTCAACCAAGCGCGGCAAAACGCGGGATTGCGGCCGCTGGAAGTGGATATGGAGCTTGTGAAAGTGGCCCGGATCAAGGCACAAGACATGATTGCCAACGGCTACTTCTCCCACACGTCGCCGACGTACGGTTCTCCCTTTGACATGATGCGTTCCTTCGGCATCACCAACTGGCGGTCAGCGGCGGAAAACATCGCCCAAAACCCGACGGTGGACGGCGCCCACAACAGCTTCATGAATTCGGAAGGCCATCGGAACAACATCTTGAATCCTTCCTTCAACAAAGTGGGCATCGGCATCGTGGACGGCGGGCCGTACGGGAAAACGTTTGTTCAGATGTTCATTCAATCCTATTAATCTCAACACATCGCAACGCCCCGTTCGACGCGAACGGGGCGCTTTATTTTGTTGAAAACCGCATTGACAACGTTTGACACGTGTGGGGAAGTCCTGACATGACCTTGTAAGACGGTCCAAAATAGGCGTACGCGCTCGGCCCAACAAAATATAACCCTTTGCAAGTGGATTGAAAATGCTGTTGGCCGGCAAAAAAAACCTGCCGCTCTGCACAAGAGCATCGGCAGGTTTTGTCGTGTTTCAGTCAAAGCTCCGGTTATATTTTCAACTTCATCACCAGATCGCCGGCTTCCACCGCTTCGCCTTCCCGCACGAGGATTTCTTCCACCACCCCGTCGTGCGGCGCCTGGACGGTGGTTTCCATCTTCATGGCTTCCGTCACGAGCAAATGTTCGCCTTTTTTCACTTTGTCGCCGACCGACACAAACAGTTTCACCACTTTGCCGGGCATGGAGACGCCCACCTGCGTCGGGTCGCTCAAGTCGGCTTTCGGCCGCGACTGGATGTTTTCGGCGATGGCTTCGTCCATCACTTCGATCTCCCGCGGCGTACCGTTCAATTCAAAGTAAATGGCGCGCTTGCCGGTCCACGGTTGCGCTTCGCCCACCGACATGAGCTTGATGTACAGCGTCTTGCCCCGCTCGATGTCGACGGCGATTTCTTCGCCGGGCCGCAAGCCGTAGAAGAAGGACGGCGTATCCAGAACCGAAACGTCGCCGAATTCTTCCCGGTGTTTTACGAAATCGAGAAACACTTTCGGATACAGACAGTAAGACAACACTTCTTCGTGGGCCACGGGCCGTTTCAGTTTTTCCTCCAGCTCTTTTTGCACGGCGTCAAAATCGACGGGCGGCAACGTCTCGCCCGGACGGCCGTTCAAGGGCTGGCGGCCTTTGAGCACCATTTGCTGCAACCGTTCCGGGAATCCGCCGTAGGGTTGTCCCATGTAGCCCATGAAGTAGTCGACAACCGAGGCCGGGAAATCCAGGGAATCGCCTTTTTCATAAAGCGATTTCTCGTCCAAGTTGTTTTGCACCATGAACAGGGCGAAGTCGCCCACCATTTTGGAGGACGGCGTCACTTTGACGATGTCGCCCAAGAGGCGGTTGACCGTGGCGTACGCTTCTTTCACTTCCGGCCAGCGGTCGCCCAAGCCCAGCGCCTTGGCCTGTTGCTCCAGGTTGGTATATTGGCCGCCGGGCATTTGATATTTGTAAATCTCCGCCGAACTGGCCTTCATGCCGCTTTCAAAGGGAAAATAATACTCCCGCACTTTTTCCCAATAATCGCTGAGCGCCTGCAAGCCTTCCGTATCGAGCCCCGTCGCCCGCTCGTCCTGGGCCAAGGCCGCGGCGAGGGCGTTCAAGCTCGGCTGGGACGTCGTCCCCGACATGGAGCTCAAAGCCGCGTCCACGATGTCGACGCCGGCCTCCGCCGCCTTCAGCAACATGGCCAACCCGTTGCCCGACGTGTCGTGGGTGTGGAGATGAATCGGAATGCCCACTTCCTGCTTGAGGGTGCGGATGAGCTCGTAAGCGGCGTAGGGCTTGAGGAGCCCCGCCATGTCTTTGATGCCGAGGATGTTGGCGCCCGCCTTTTCCAGCTCTTTGGCCATCTGAACGTAATATTTCATCGTATATTTGCTTTCCGCCGGATCCAGCACGTCGCCGGTGTAGCAGATGGTCCCCTCGGCCACCTTGCCCGCTTCGCGCACGGCGTTGATGGCCACTTTCATCCCTTCCAGCCAGTTCAGACTGTCGAAAACGCGGAATACATCGATGCCCCGGCGGGCGGCTTCTTTAATGAAAGCTTCCACCAAATTGTCCGGATAGTTGGTGTAGCCGACGGCGTTGGCCCCCCGCAACAGCATTTGGAACAGGATGTTGGGAATGCGTTCCCGCAGCTGATCCAGCCGTTCCCACGGGCTTTCTTTGAGGAAACGCATGGCCACGTCGAAAGTGGCGCCGCCCCACATCTCCAAAGAAAACAGTTCCGGCGCCAGGCGGGCCGTGGCCTCGGCGATGTTGACCATGTCCTTGGTCCGCACCCGGGTGGCCAAGAGCGACTGGTGGGCGTCCCGGAACGTCGTGTCGGTCACCAAAAGCCGTTTTTGCTCCAGCACCCACTTGGCCAGCCCTTCCGGCCCCCGTTCGTCAAGGAGGCGTTTCGTCGACGGGTATGGCCCGTCGCCTAGCATCTGCCGTTCAAAGAACTGCTGCCGCTCCGGCGGGATGTCGGGGAACGGGGGCTTGGCAAACGACGGTTTTTTCTCCAGTTTCCGCTCGTTGACGATGACGTGGCTGAGATATTGCAACAGTTTCGTGCCGCGGTTGCGCGGTTTTCTCAGTTTCAGCAAATCGGGCCGGCTGTCGATGTATGACGTGTCGTAATCGCCTTTCAGGAACGCTGCGTCCTGAATGAGGTTTTCCAGGAACGGGATGTTGGTCTTCACCCCGCGGATACGGAACTCCCGCAATACCCGGAGCATTTTGTCGGCGGCCATCTGGAACGTGTTGGCGAAGGTGCACGCCTTGACCAGCAGCGAATCGTAATACGGCGTAATCAAAGCGCCGGTGAAGCCGTTGCTGCCGTCCAGCCGGACGCCGAAACCGCCCGGCGAGCGGTAGGCCAACAACCGTCCCGTATCGGGCAGAAAGCCGTTCTCCGGATCTTCCGTCGTGATGCGGCACTGGATGGCGTAGCCGTTGGTGCGGATTTCCTCCTGCGGCGGCACGCCCACTTCCGGATCGCTCAAAGCGTGCCCTTCCGCAAGGCGAATCTGCGCCTGCACCAAGTCAATACCGGTAATGAGCTCGGTAATCGTATGTTCCACTTGGATGCGGGGGTTGACTTCAATGAAATAATACTTGCCGTCGTCGGTGACCAGAAACTCCACCGTACCGGCGTTGGCATACCCGACGTTCTTCATCAGGCGCAAGGCAGCCCCGCAAATCTCTTCCCGCAGGGCGGGCGAAAGCGAGCGGGCCGGCGCCACTTCCACCACTTTTTGGTGACGGCGCTGGATGGAACAGTCCCGTTCGTACAGGTGGACGACGTTGCCGTAGTTGTCCCCTAAAATTTGCACTTCGATATGTTTCGGCCGCTCGATGAGTTTTTCCAAGTATACCCGATCGTCGCCGAATGCGGAGCGGGCTTCCGAACGGGCCCGGTTGAACGCTTCCGGCAAATCTTCCGCCCTGCGGACGACTCGCATGCCCCGGCCGCCGCCGCCGGCCGCCGCTTTGATCATGACGGGAAAACCGTGCTCCGCCACAAAGCGTTCCGCTTCGGCCAAATCCTGGATCGGCTCCGGCGTGCCGGGAATGACCGGGATGCCCGCCGCGACGGCCTGTTTGCGGGCTTCGACTTTATCCCCGAACATGCGGATATGTTCCGGGCTGGGACCGATAAACACGATGCCTTCTTCCCGGCAACGGCGGGCGAAGGCGGCGTTTTCCGCCAAAAAGCCGTAACCGGGGTGTATCGCGTCCACACCGTTGCGCTTGGCGATGTCGATGATGCCGTCAATATCCAAATACGCGTCGATGGGGGACTTGCCTTTCCCCACCAAATACGCCTCATCGGCTTTGAAACGGTGCAATGAGGCGCTGTCTTGTTCCGAATAAATGCCGACGGTGCGGATTTTCAACTCGGTGCACGCGCGAAACACGCGAATGGCGATTTCGCCCCGGTTTGCAACCAACACTTTGTTGAACCGTCTTATTTCTCTCATGTGGCACCCTCACTTCGTTATCATAATTGACATTCGTTATGGATAGGTGGGTTCTTGGTATGATAGCCTATTGTGTTATTCTATTTATCCAGAGATACGTTAATTAGGTTATACTATTGGGTAAATAGTATAACAAATAACCGGGCTTTGCAACCCGGTCGATCGTCTTTCAAGTCTTTCAATCAATTTATCTTTTCCATCGCTAGTTTGTTCAAGCACCGGGAGGAAGGAGCTCCCGGGTCATGACCAACAATACGCTTAACACGGCCAACAGTCCGAAATAGGCCAAACCGTACGCCAGGCGAACCCGCGGCGGCACTTGGTAGTAGGCGTCTTCCCGGATGGGCGAATGACTTTCGTCGGGGCGATACGTGATTTCCAGACGCACCCGCACCGTGTCCGAATCGGCCGCGGCGGCAACCCCCGTCATCCGCACGCCCAGTACGTGGCCGCCGTCGAACGGAACGGCGGCCAACCGTCCCAAGCCGGGATAAACAACGTCGCAATAGGCCCTTTTATCCTCCAGCCGGCTGTAATAAGTAAAATCCAATTCCCGCCGGTGCTCCGGCCCCGGGAGAGGCAATCCCGACTCTTCGAACCGCTGCCGCTGAACTGACACTTCGGTCGGCCACACCTGATGCGGCGTTTTGCGCCGGCGCCAATGTTGCACCAATTGCCAAACGAACAACAACCAAATGAGGCCGAAAATGATGGAACGCAGCCAAATCACGACCGCCAGTCCGGCCACCAAGCCGACGACCCACAGCCAGCGGGAAATGGCGACGACGATACGGCCTCCGTCCAACGGATGGATGGGCAACAAATTGATCAAGTTCAAGAAAAAGCCGAACCAAGCGATCAAGATGAGCAGCGGCATTTCCAAGGAACGTCCCAGCCAGAGGCAAAGAAACGCCCCGATGCTGCCCAACAACGGTCCGCCGTAGGCGACGTAGGCCTCGGTGGGGGCGTCCTGGGGCGACTTTTTCATGGTAATGAAGGCGCCGACAAAGGGGATGAACGCCGGCGCCGAAACCGGCAATCCTTTTCGTCTGGCCGCCAACACGTGGCCCATTTCATGAATGAAAATCATCACAACGAGCCCGACGGCAAACTGCCAAGGGTAAATGAGGGCATAGGCGCCCATCATCAAAAACATGCTCCAGATGGTGCCCCCGATTTTCCCCAGTTTCAACAAACTCAACAGCGGCAGCAAAAACTTAAGCTTTCCGCCGAACGCGAGCAAAAACACGCCCAATCCGCCCAAAATTTTAAGCCTGCGGCTCTTTGCCGCGCCGTTGTTCGGATCACGCTGGCCATTTAGAACCGTCGGCCGCTGTCCGTCGTTTGCCGACATCTCTCTCACCTCCCGGCGGCTGTACCCGTCGGCCGCGGATCACCGTCCACGGAACCGTCATCATTGTACGGGATGCGCCGGCGATCATTGTTCGGCAAGTTCGGCGCTCACTTGGCAAACGCGATCCAGGAACTGTTCGATTTCTTCCCGCGTTTTCCGCAACTTGCTGACGAAACGGACGGTCTCTTTTCCATCTTGGAAGGCGACAAAGCTCGGGATGCCGAAAATATCGTAGCGTTCCACCAGTTCGGGAAACCGGTCCCGATCGACGGCGACAAAACGAATCTTCCCTTCATACGCCTTTTCCACTTCCGGCATGAACGGATCGATAAACCGGCAGTCGGGACACCAGTCGGCATGAAACATGGCGACGACGGTCCCTTCCGCGATGGCTTTGTCAAAATCCGCCAACTGTTCGATGTGCTGCACGAATTCCGCCCCCTTACAACTTTGCTTACATGTATTGTACCATATTGTATCACGTCGAACGGCCGTCCAATACGTCATAACCCCAATCGTCGCCGGCCAACACCCGGCGGAAGGCCGCATCCACGTGGGGATGGCACGTCATGAACACAATTTGCCGCCGGCCGGCCAAGCTCCTCAACGTCTCCACCGCCAGATGCAGGCGTTCATCATCGAAGTTGACAAAAATGTCGTCCATCATCAACGGCAAGACGACCCGGTCATTGTATTCATCGGCCAATGCCAGCCGCATGGCCAACAACAGCTGTTCCACCGTGCCGCGGCTCAAGTGGACCGGCAGGAGCCGCTCTCCGTCGGCCCGTTCCGCCAACAGCTCCCGCTCCCCCCATGGCGCCAGCACGCGGCGATAACGGCCGCCGGTCAGCTGTGAAAAATAATCCGACGCCCGCTTTATCGTCTCGGGTTGGCGCTCCCGTTCATAAGCGGCCAGCGCCTCTTCCAAGGCGTGCCGCGCCAGCACCGCCGCCGACCAGCGGCGGGCCAGCCGCTGCAACTGGGCTTGTCGCTCATGCAACCGCCGCTCAAGCTCCGCCAGCTCCTCCCCTTTTCTTCGCTCCCCTTCAATCTGCTCCATAAGCCGCCCCCGCTCCTCCAACCCGGCGGCGTATTGCCGCAGCCGCTCCGCCAATACCGACTCCAGCCGTTGCTGTTCGGCGGCCCGGGCGGCATCGGAACGCTCCGCCCAAACCGCCAGCCGCTGGCGGAACAGCGGGTTCGTCCGCCACGGACCCAATACGGCCGCCAACGTTTCCGCCTCCCGCAAATCGGCGAGCCGCCGTTGGCATGCTTCCATTTCCTGCAACAGCCGGTCCTCTTCCTGCCGCCAGCGCCAATGCTCAACGGCCAGCAGTTTTTGCAACTGCCGGCGACGATCCCGGCGTTTCCGGGCGGCTTTCCGGGCGGCCACAGCGCCGCCGACACCGGCCAACAAAAAGACCGCCGCAGGCACCCACAAAGCGGGCGAAAGCTCCCCCCGCCATAGCAAAACCCACAAGCCCCACCCGCCCGCCAAGGCCAGCCCCAGCGCGGCCACCGCCGCCGGAAACGCCGCCGAGAAGGGCCGGTCCGCTTCTTTGTCCCGAACGGAACGGCTCCGGCGCCGCAGGGGAGCGGTTTCCGGAGCAAACAGCATTTCCTCCGGCGAAAAACCGGCCTGCGATTCCAGCTTCTCCTTCTCCGCCGCAACAGACTCCAAGCTCCGCCGCAACGCCGCAAGCCGTCCTTCTTCCGCTTCCCGCAGCCTCTGCCAGTCGACCGTCACGGCCCCATCGCCCCCGCCTTCATCCTGACCGGCCGCCTTGTCCGCCGGATCGCCCGTTCGCGACGCCGCATTCAGGGCAGCGGCCAGCGACGCGAGCCGGCGGTACGGCTCCACGAAACGGCCCAATTGCTCCAGCTGCTCCAGTTCTTCCTGCAACTTTCCAATCTCCTGCTCCAAGGCATCGGCATCTCGATCCAAATCCGCCAGCCGCAGGCGCAGATGCTCCACGTCGTGTTGCTGTTGGCGCAGGCGGCGGCATTGTCCTTGCAGGTCCTCCAGTTCCCGCAACAGGTCATGAATCGGTCCCGCATGTCCCCTGGGGCGGAACAAGGCCGTCTCCCGCTCGAGCAAGTTTTTCCTCACCGCTTGCCACGATCCGCCGCCGGCCAGCGTGTGATATAAAAACGGCGTCAGCGCCTCGTCCTTCAGCCACCGCACTTGCTGCAAATCGTCCAAGCCAAAGGCGAACACTTGACGAAAAGTGGTCTTGTCGATACCGCCCAACCATTGCCGCAACCAGTCTTCCTCCGCCGTACCCCCGTCGGGCAGGGCGACGGCCAACCGCCCCGCCGCCCGTTCCTGTCCGTTGCGGCGAATATGTACGCACCGTCCTTCTCCATCTTCCATCCATACGGCCCCGCCAAAAGGACCGCCGGAAAACGGTTCGTACCGCCGAGCCGACGAACGGGGTTCAAAACCGAACAACACACCCCGGACGAAGGCCAACAACGTGCTTTTTCCCGCTTCGTTCCGGCCAATAAACAGATGAAGGCCGGGATGGATCTCCCAGTCGCAATCCCGAAAATGGCCGAACCCGTCAATGCGCAATCGCCGGATGCGCCGGACGTTCATTCGCCACCCTCCCGGGCCGCCGCCATCAACGTCACGAGCAAACTCTCGGCTTCCTGCAACGTCTCTTCCCAATCGCCCTCGCTCCATTCCAAATATTTGCGGGCTACCGGATGGTTCCACAACGCGTCCAAGGCATTCCGCACCTCCGGCACGAACCCCTCGGGCATATCCGCCGCGCCGTCGCCCGGCCCGCCCCCAGGGCGCGCTCCACCGTCCCGCCACCGGCGCAGATGCGCCACGCTGTCCTGCAACAGCGGAAAGGACGACAAATCCAAGGGCGGCAGCGTCCGGTTCCGCACTTCTTCAATCCAAACGTCCGCCGGCAGTTCGTCCCCGTCCGCCGCCGACGCCCAGCCAACTTCTTCGTTCAATAAACCGGCCAAATCGTCCAGCACACCGGGACGTTGCAGCCGGTGCGCCAATGCCGTCACTCCGGCCAACTCCAGACGAAGGATGCGGACCGCTCCGGCGGACATCGTATCACGCCCGCTCCGCAACGCCCCGCGGATGCGCTCCAGCATGGCTTCTTCCCCTTCCACGCCGGTCAAATCCACCGTTTCGGTTCGCCAGACGACCGGGCTTAAGGGGACAAACTCCCCCTGCCGCACGGCCCCGTCGGCCACATCCACCAAATACCCCCCTTTTTCCCCCGCCTCGCGAAAATGCCGCCCTTGCAAATTGCCGGGATAGACGATCCACGGAGCGGTGTGCAACACTTGCCGCCGGTGGACATGGCCGAGGGCCCAGTAATCCATCCCGGACGCCAGCAATTCCGCCATGCGACTGGGCGCGTAGTTTTCGTGGCCGCCGATGCCGTCCACATTGGTGTGGTGCATGGCGACGGCAAAAGGCGCTCCGTCGTCCCGGCAATACTGCGGCACGACATTTTCCCGCAACTCGGCCACCGGGTAACTGAATCCGTACACCCGCGCCACTTCCCGCCCGTCCTTGTGAAACGGCACCGACTCCACCCGCCGGGAGGAAAACCAATGGGCCGACGGCGGCCATTGCAACCGGGGTTGCCGCCGGTCGTCGGGATCGTGGTTTCCCCGGATGAGAAACGTGCGGATGCCCGCATCGTGGAGCCGCCACAGCCCTTTCTGCAACAGGAGCGGACCTTCCAGCCGCCCTTCCGCCAATTCGTACAAGTCGCCGCACAGGCAAAGAAAATCGACCCGCAGGCGGCAACACGCGTCCACCAGCCGTTGAAACGCCTCCGCCGGCGCCTGCCGGACAAAGCGGTACAACGGCCGCGGCAAATGGGACAGCCCCTTGAAGGGGCTGTCCAAATGCAAATCGGCGGCGTGAAAAAAACGAAACGCCGTCATTGGTGTACCGTCATCTCCTCTCTTGTCCCTCGTACGGGTCGCAAAGCGTACCGCCCACCAATCGTTAGAACGAACCGTCCACGGCGGGGCGGGATAATTCCAGAAAATGGTGTAAAATCCGCGCTGTCAATCCCCAAATGACTTTTCCTTCATAAAAATAAAAATACTCCGGCAACACATAGGTGCGCCAATTGTATTGCCGTCCTCCCGGAATCAAATGAAACGGGAAATCGTCGGCCGGCTCCGCCTTGACCGGAACGTCATACCGCTCCGGCGTCATGGCGTAGAGGCGGCGCAGCGGCACGACAAACACTTCCGCCACCTCATCGGGATTCGGCGCCACGGCTTCGAAGGGAATACGCCCGACAAAGGGGGTAATCATCAACGGAAAGGCGCCCACCAGCACGTCCAGCGGCCCTATGAGCTGCACCTGACTTTGCGCCAATCCCAATTCTTCGCACGTTTCCCGCACGGCCGCCGCAGCATCATCGGCATCTGTGGCATCCACCCGGCCGCCGGGAAAACAAATTTCCCCCGGTTGCCGTTTCAAATGGCGGGCCCTGACTTCAAACAACACGCCGGGCTCGCCGCCGTATTCCACCAGAGGCAACAAGACGGCGGAACGGAAATACAAATGCTCGTCGAGAATTTGCCGCCGCCGCCGGGAAAACAACCGTTCCATCCGCAACATCCATTCCTCGTTCATCCCGTTTGTCAACATCGCTCATCCTTCACGGTTTCAGTTTCAACAAAAGTTCAGATTTGCTTAGTTCCATTATAAAGCATCGCGCAAAACATGCATCTTTCCGGAAACGACACGAAGCCGCCACGTTTTTGTCAAAAAAAACTCTTTACATTTCCCCGATCCGTGTTATAATACAGTTAACTGTTATTCAACAGGCTGTTTTCCCCAGTCTTGTATCGAAACAGCGCAGGACAGCGCAGGGAGGTGAAACCCATGCCCGTCAACATCCGGATTACTCCCGCAGCAGCCGCGTTTTATCAGCGAGAGATGGAATTGGCGTCGTACCAAGCACTGCGGTTGTACGTCCGCATCGGCGGATTTGGCAGCGGCGGCTATTCCATCGGCGTCCAAATGGATCGGCCGACCAAACGGGATTATCAAATCCAAGTCAACGGTGTGACCTTTCTGATCAACCCGGACGATACATGGTACATGGACGGCTTGATTATCGATCATGACCCGGTGCATGGCATTTGCTGCAGCAATCGGCAATGCCGCGACATGCATCATCCGGAACCGGCACAACCGGCTTTCGCAATGGCCGTTTAATTTTATTAATTTCATAGCTTAATTTGCACCCTCAGCACTTTGTTACAATTTCTTAAACCTTACCTCAAATGCCCCAAAAACGGGGCTTTTTTCTTTTTTTCGACATAATCCGAACTTGACGGTTTTCGGAAGCAGTGTCATAATTTTTCATATAGGTTCTAGATTAGCAGCATATTTTTTCTGTTTTGGAAATATGAATGATAAAAGAGTTGGAAAAAGAAGTTGGTGTCTGATGTTGTTTTCGTCGGCAAAGCTGGCCTGAAATTGGTTGTCGGCAGTGAGGTCTTGGGAAAACGACATTGAGGTCAACTTCTTTTTCTATACTCTTTTTTAAGTGTCTGACAATTTAGCACTCTATCCGTTTGTTTGCTGCTATTTCTAGAACATTTTCACAACACCCGTTTATTTGAGGAGGGATCGTTCATGAAGGCATTGTTGTTGGCAGGAGGTCTTGGCACTCGTCTACGCCCTCTGACGGAAGACTTACCGAAACCGATGGCTCCGCTTGCGAACCGTCCATGGCTGGAACATTTGCTCCTGCACTTGAAAAAGGAAGGCATCGAGCAATTCGTCTTCGCCGTCAAACATTACCCCGAAGTCATTCAACGGCATTTTGGCGACGGCCGCCGGTTCGGAATGGAAATCCAGTATGCGGTGGAGAAGGAGCTTCTCGGCACTGCCGGCGCCATCAAAAACGCGGAATCGTTGCTCAGTGACCAATTCCTCGTCATCAATGCCGATGTCGTACAGATGGCACCCCTCCGGCCAATACTGGAATTCCACCGGAATCATCCGGGAGCCGTGACCATTGGCCTGACGCGGGTCGAAGATCCTTCCGCATATGGGGTTGTTGAGCTAACTGATACCGGCGAAATCACGCGCTTCGTCGAAAAACCGCCGCGGCACGAAGCGCCGTCCAACCTCATCAACGCCGGGATTTACATCATGGAAAAAGAAGTGTTGAAATATATCCAGCCCGACCGGGAAGTTTCCATTGAACGGGAGACGTTCCCCTTGCTCATTGAAAAGGGCATCGGCGTGTACGGTACCGTCATCGAAGGGTACTGGATGGACATGGGCACCACCGATCGGTATCGGCAAGCCCATTGGGATGTGCTGGACGGTCGATTGCCGCTGACCCTGCCGGGCATGGAACAGGAAGTTGGCATTTTTTTGGGTAAAAACGTGCAAATCGGCCGGGGCGTCGTCTTGAACCCGCCGGTTCTCGTAGGAAACGATGTCGTTCTGGAAGACAACAGCGTCATCGGACCGTACGTCGTCATCGGCGATCACAGCCGAGTCGGCGGCGGCGCCAGCTGCTCCCGTTCCATCATCTGGAACAACACGTCCATCGCGCCCCGCTCCAAGCTGGTCAACTGCATCCTTTGCGACCATTTGTTGACCGGTCCGGATCAAATGATGCACGGGGCCGTCATCAAATTGAACATCCCTCGTCGCATCGCGCAAAAACCGATGAGAACGGCGGTGGCAAAAGCATGAAGTTGCTCTTTATCAGCACTTACCCCCCAACCCGTTGCGGCATCGCCACGTTTACCCACCATTTACGGCAAGGAATCCTCACCGCCCACCGGCTGGACGAGGGGGCCTTGCCGGTGGCCGCCATATGGCCGGACGGCGGGACCGGGGGCGCCGATTTAGGCTTTCACGTCCGCAAACACCATGCGGACGACTATTTGTCTTTGGCGGAACAGGTGAACGCCAGCGACGTGGACGTCATCAGCCTGCAGCACGAATTCGGCATCTTCGGCGGCGAAGCGGGAGAATACATTTTGCCTTTTCTGGAAGCGGTGGAAAAACCGGTCGTCACGACGTTCCATACCGTTTTTGAAGAACCTTGCGAGCCGTACAAACACATCCAAGCGGAAATTATCCGGCACAGCGAACGGATTGTCGTCATGAACCGGTTGGCCGTCGGCTATTTGACCCGGCACTTTGCCGTCCCGGAAGAAAAAATCGTCTATGTCCCCCACGGCGCGCCGACGCCTCCCGTCCAGAGCCGGGACGACATCCGGCGCATGTACGACATGGTAGGCCGGAAAGTGTTGCTCACCTTCGGTCTCTTAAGTCCCGGCAAAGGGATTGAAATGCTGTTGCAAGTGTTGGCGGATGTGGTCAAAGAAGTGCCCGACGTGCTTTATGTCATCGCAGGACAAACCCACCCGGAAGTGAAAAAGAAATCGGGGGAACAATACCGGGAACAATTGCAACATTGGGTCGAGACGAACCGTTTGGAACAACACGTCCGGTTTATCAACCGGTATTTGTCGGAAGAAGAACTGAGCCAACTGTTGGTCGCCTGCGACCTGTACGTCACGCCGTATCCCGGCATGCAGCAGATCACCAGCGGCACCCTGGCCTATGCCGTCGGTTTGGGGAGGCCCATCTTGACGACGCCGTACGCCCATGCCCGGGACTTGCTAGGCGCTTACCCGGAACTGCTCATCCCGTACGGAGAGCGCGAAAAATGGCGGGAACAACTTACACGCCTGCTGAACGACAGAGACGAACTCAGCAAATACGAACAGTCCATCGCCCAGTTGGGTCGGCAGATGACATGGACCGCTGTGGGAGACAAATTTTACCGCTTGTGCCTGGAAGTCATGACTCCGGAGGTGATGAGCCGAAAATGATCCAACGGGTCGGTTTCCGCCATTTGCAGCGTCTGACCGACAACGTAGGATTGTTGGAACACGCCCATTACTTGATTCCCCGCCGCGAAGAAGGATACACCACCGACGACAACGCCCGGGCCCTTTGGTGCGTCCTCTGGTGGTTGCCGCTGCTACCGCCGGGACCTTTGGCCGAGCGACTGGAAAACTTAGCCGACACGTATTTGGCGTTTCTGCGGTGGAATCAATTGGAAGACGGAACATTTTACAACAACATCGACTACGCGCGACGACGGGAACCGGAAGAACCTTCCGACGACTGCTTCGGCCGGACGCTTTGGGCGCTCTCCTATGCCGTCTCCCACGCGCCAAACGCCAATTTCCGGCAACTGGCCCTGGATTTGCTCGACAAAGCGCTGCCCAACGTCCAACGGTTGCGCGCGCCCCGTGGCATGGCGTACGCCTTGGCGGCTTGTGTGCAACTGGCCCGGGCCAACCGAACGGCCTTGCGACCGACGATGGAAGCGACGGGAACGCCCCGTTGGCCGGCGGTTCCGGCGGCGGCCGCAAGGGAACCGGACGTCGGAGAACAAGACGTCATCTCTGAACTGGCCGGACGGCTGGCGGCCTTGTACGAGAAAAGCGCCGAAGCCGGTTGGCGGTGGTATGAACCGGTCATGACGTACAGCAACGGCCTGTTGCCGTGGGCGATGCTTGCGGCCGGCGACTGGCTGCGGCATGAACGGTTCATTCAAATCGGTATCGAATCCCTTGATTTTCTCATCGCCATAATGCAACACTCGAGCGAAGGGTTCATCGAACCGGTCGGCAACCGCCAATGGTGCACGAAAACGGCCCGCAGCGTTTGGGACCAGCAACCGGTGGACGTCTTCAAGCTGGCTCTGGCGCTCCATGAGGCGCAACGGATTACCGGCAACAAACAATACGGCCGGCTCCTCGTCCGCTGCCGGCAATGGTTTTACGGCGACAATCGATTGCAGGCCATGATGTGTCTGCCCGACGAAGGGGCTGGATTGGACGGACTGAACGAAAATGGCCCCAGTATGAACGCCGGCGCCGAGTCGACCCTTGCATTTCTGATGACAGAACGTTTGTTCCTGGAACACATGGGCCGGTCTCCGGAAGGGCATGCTTACCATATCGACGTTGATGACAACACGTTGAACATTCGCTATTTGGCCCGGTTGTCCACCCGCTGACATCGGGCCAATCGTTTCGGATACGTTTTCAGTGGAAAGGTGGAATGCCCATGCAACCATATCCTCTTCTCTTACAGCCGTTATTTAAAGAACGCATCTGGGGCGGCACATGGCTGCGGGAAACGTTCGGTTATCCGGCCGAGGGAGAGGCCATCGGCGAATGTTGGGCCATCTCCGCCCATCGGCAAGGGACAAGCCACGTGGCCAACGGCCCGCTCTCCGGCCGGTCGCTGGCCGACGTCTGGTCCGACTACCCGGAATGGTTCTTAAGGACCGAAAACGCCCCTTTCCCCATCTTGGTCAAATTGATTGACGCCGCCGACGACTTGTCGGTGCAAGTGCATCCCGACGATCGTTGGGCGCGCGTTTTAGAAGACGAACCGATGGGCAAGTCGGAATGCTGGTACGTGGTGGACGCCGAACCGGGCGCCTCCATCGTCTATGGACATAATGCCCGGACGGCCGCGGAACTGGAAGAGATGATCGTCAACGGCCAATGGGAACGGCTGTTGAAGCGGATTCCGGTCGCCAAAGGCGACTTTTTCTACGTCCCGGCGGGAACCGTCCACGCCCTCGGCAAAGGGGTTCGGGTGTTGGAAGTGCAACAAAGCTCCGATACGACGTACCGCCTTTACGACTACGATCGGCGGGATAAAAACGGCCGCCCGCGGGAGTTGCATTTGGATAAGGCGTTAAAAGTCATCACCGTACCGGCGCCGGACACCAACCGGCAACCGTTGCGCAAAACCGGTCCGGTCATCAGCTTTCCGTCGGGTCCCTATTTCCAAGTGGAATTCTGGAAAGTGGAAAACGACATGGCGGTGGTAAACCGCGGCGCGTTTTACACGGTCAGCGTATTGGAAGGCGAAGGCGAATTGCTCGCCGGAGGGACGTCGTACGCATTCGGCAAGGGCGATCATTGGCTCATTCCGGGCGCTCTGCCTAGTCAGCGCTTCCGCGGCACGTTTCAAGCCGTCGCCGCCTTTGTCCCGCCCCTCCAATCGGCAACGGCCCAAGACAGCGCCGCTTCATCCTTTTCCGACGCTACAAGTGCCGCAGGCCGCGGACGATCCGGAGGTGAATGACGGTGCGAATCGGCATCCTGGCTCCCATCACCTGGCGGACGCCGCCGCGCAAATACGGCCCTTGGGAACAAGTTTGCGCCAATTTGGCCGACGGGCTGGCGGAACGGGGACATGAGGTGTACTTGTTCGCCACCGGCGATTCCGTCACCCGGGCGAAATTGATATCGGTCTGTCCGGAGCCGCTGGGCGAACATCCCGATTGGCCTTCCCGCGCTTGGGAAACGATCCACATCGGCCATGCCCTGTCCATGGCCGACGGGCTGGCGTTGGACGTGCTGCATAACCACATGAATTATTTGACGCTGCCTTTCGCCTCCATCATTCGCCCGCCGGTCGTCACGACGCTGCACGGGGCGGCCCTGTTGGAAGCCGACTCCCGCATGGTCTACCGGCGTTATCCGCAACTGCCCTACATTTCCATCAGTTACGCCGAACGGGAGGGGTGCCCTGAACTCAACTACATCGCCAATGTGTACAACGGCATCCGTCTCGAACAGTTCACTTTCAACGGGCAGACGGGATCGTATTTGCTCTTCATCGGCCGCATCTGTCCCGACAAAGGCGCCGATTTGGCCGTGGAAGTGGCCCGCCGCACCGGGCTTCCCCTCATCATCGCCGGCATCATTCCGTCGGGCCTGGAGGAATTTTTCGCCACCCGCATCCGCCCTTGGATCGACGGACGGAACATCCAGTATGTCGGGGAAGTGGGGCCGGTTGAACGAAACCGGTTGATGGGCGGCGCCTTGGCGCTTTTGCACTTGGTCCGTGCGCCGGAACCCTTTGGCCTTGTCATGGCGGAAGCCATGGCCTGCGGCACCCCGGTCATCGGCTTTGGCCGCGGTTCGGTGCCGGAAGTGGTGGAACACGGAAAAACCGGCTTTGTCGTCGCCACCGTGGAAGATGCGGTTCAGGCAATCAATCGCTTGCCCGACATCCGCCGGGAAGACTGCCGGCGGCGGGTGGAGGAACGGTTCACGTTGGACACGATGGTTTCCGGTTACGAAGAAGCTTTCCGCCGCCTGGCCGAACACCGTACATAAATCTCATCCGATACGCAAACCAATCCTGAAACGGAAAACTTCTGAAACATAAAATGGGCAAGAGTTGACAATAAACGAGCCAGCTGCCGCGAGACGATTCGTCGAGGAATACGTCTAATTGGGTAAAAAACACGAGGAAAGGATGATTGGCATGCGGCTCCCGTTCCTCCGCCCGCGGTGGTTCGGTTTGGCGCTTTTGCCGGGTCTTCTGCTGTTTACGGTCGCCTGCAATAACCCTGGCAATACTTCGGAAGGCCGGAACGAGCCCGCCGGCGAAACATCGCAACGCGAACTGACCGACGCGCCGGTGCCGTTTCAAATCGTGGAAACCGACGGTCAAAAACTGGCTGAACTGCAGGAAAAACCGGCCGGTGCGTATTGGGTAACCGTGGACGGTAACAACTATTTGGTGGTGACGGCCGGGCAAAAACCGACCGCCGGGTACACGCTGGTCGTCGAATCCGTCACTTATGACGGCACCGCGTTGAAAGTCAAGGCGCAACTGCTGGAACCGAATCCCGGAGAAATGGTCGCCCAAGTCATCACGTATCCGATGGCGGTGCTCTCCATCGCCGACGAATCGTTCCACCAAGCTCCGGCCGCCGTGGAATGGATAACCGACGTTTCGCCCCCTGCAAATTAAAAAACCGGTGCCGCTAAAACCGACAATGAAAAAACAAAGCAGCAAAAAATAAAGCACCCCGTTCCCTCACAACGGGGTGCTGTTGTCATTTAAGCGAATCGTCGGGTCAGGTTGGCCATCTCGATGGCGGCCACCGCGGCATCCCAACCTTTGTTGCCCGCCTTCGTTCCCGCCCGTTCGACGGCTTGCTCAATCGTGTCGGTGGTCAGCACACCGAAAATGACCGGCACTTCGCCGTTCATCGCCAGCTGACCGACCCCTTTGGCCACCTCGCCGGACACGTAGTCGAAATGTGGGGTGGCGCCGCGAATGACGGCCCCCAGCGTAATGACGGCGTCAAAGCGGCCGCTGGCTACCATTTTTTTCGCCATGTACGGAATTTCAAAGGCGCCGGGCACCCAGGCCACTTCCACGTCATCCTCCGCCACCCCGTGGCGGCGGCAGGCGTCCAGCGCCCCTTCCAACAACTTTTCGGTGATAAAGCTATTGAACCGTCCGGCGACAATCCCGATGCGCAAACCTTGGCCGAGCAAATCTCCTTCCCAAATTTTCGCCAACTTTTCCACCTCCGTCGCATCGCGGGCGCTCCAGCCCCGCCGGTGGCGTCAGCCGGATTTGCCCACAACTGTTAGTGTGAAAGTGTTAGTGTGAAAGTGTTAGTGTGAAAGGCCCTCTTCTGCGCTGTTATTCGACGGGACCTAGAATACATGCATCAAAAGGGCAGATGCAACGTATGGCCCATCTTTTCCTTTTTCGCCGCCAAGTACCGGTAATTGCACGGGTTTGGCGGAATTTCCAGCGGCACTTGCTCCACCACTTCCAACCCGTAACCTTGCAAACCGTGCAATTTTTTCGGGTTGTTGGTCATCAAGCGCATTTTCCGCACGCCCAAATCCCGCAAAATTTGCGCGCCGATCCCGTAATCCCGCAAGTCGGCGGGAAATCCCAATTTTTCGTTGGCCTCCACCGTGTCCAACCCTTGGTCCTGCAACCGGTACGCCCGCAGTTTGTTCAGCAGGCCGATGCCCCGCCCTTCCTGGCGCATGTATAACAGTACGCCCCGGCCTTCTTCGTTGATGCGTTTCAACGCCGCATGCAGCTGCGGACCGCAATCGCATCGCCACGACCCGAACACGTCGCCGGTCAAACATTCCGAATGCACCCGTACCAGCACCGGTTCGTCTTCCCGAATGTCCCCTTTGACCAAAGCCAAATGTTCCTTGTCGTCCACACTGTTGGAGTAGGCCACCGCCAAAAATTCCCCGAATTCGGTCGGAATGGGCACCGCCACTTCCTGCCGGATCAACGTTTCGCTGCGTTTGCGGTACTCGATCAAATCGGCGATGGAAATGATCTTCAAGTCGTGTTCCTTGGCCATTTCAAGCAGTTCGGGCAGCCGGGCCATCGTTCCGTCTTCCTTCACCACTTCACAGATGACCCCGGCCGGGGCACTGCCGGCCAAAACCGCCAAATCCACCGCCGCTTCCGTGTGACCGGCACGGCGCAACACCCCGCCTTTGCGGGCAATCAGCGGGAACACGTGGCCCGGACGGCGAAAATCGTCGGGTTTGCTGTTCGGGTCGATGAGCGCCTGAATCGTTTGCGACCGTTCATAGGCGGAAATGCCGGTGGTGGTCGACCGGTGGTCCACCGAAATGGTAAACGCCGTACCGTGCGGATCGGTATTGTGTTCCACCATGGGCGGCAGCTGCAATTCCGCAGCCCGTTCCTCCGTTATCGGCGTGCAAACCAACCCCCGGCCGTACGTAATCATAAAATTGATCACTTCCGGCGTCGCTTTTTCCGCCAAGGCGACCAAATCGCCTTCGTTTTCCCGATCCTCGTCGTCCACAACAATGATCATTTTGCCGGCTTTCAATGCCGCCAATGCGTCTTCGATGGAATCCAGTTTAACGCTCATGCTGCTCCCCCCTGTCGGCGATTCTCAACCGCCCGTCAAAAACTTGCACTCCGTATGCGGGATAACCGCTGGTTTACACAACGGCGTTCACATAAAGCCGTTGGAAATGAGATCGTCCAAACGAAGACCTTCCTTTTCTTTCACATAACCGGCCTGTTGCAAATAGCGGCGGACATATTTGCCCAGCATGTCCGATTCAAGATTGACCGTATCCCCGACCCGCTTATATTGCAAAATCGTTTGCGTCAACGTGTGGGGAATGATGGAAACAGTGAACCGGTCTTTGTGAACGTCCACCACGGTCAGACTGATGCCGTCAACGGCCACGGAACCTTTGGGAACCAACTGCTCCAGGAACGATTCGTCGGCGGCAAACGCGAACAGTACCGCATTGGCCACCGGGGTGCGGGCCACGACCCGGCCAGTGGCGTCCACGTGCCCGCTGACAAAGTGGCCCCCGAATCGGCTTGCGGGCGTCATGGCCCGCTCCAAATTGACAGGGGAGCCGGGCTGCAACTGTCCCAAGTTGGTGCTTTTCATCGTCTCCGGCATGACGTCCACCGAAAACGAACGCCCCGGCTCAAAGCGGGTGACCGTCAGACAGACGCCGTTCACGGCGATGCTGTCGCCCAGTTTTACCCCGTCCAGCACTTTTTGCGCTCCGATGGTCATCTCCATGGCCTGAGACCCTTGCCGCCGAATGGCGACAACATGGCCGATTTCTTCAATAATACCGGTAAACATCGGACGCCCTCCTTAACCGTCATCTTTCCGCCGCAAACAAACATCCACCGGGCAACTAAGTCCCGCCGCCATGTGCCTCGTGATATACCGGCCTGCCGGTCAGGCATACGTCGTCCCCCACTTGTTCCACTCGGATATCGGCCAGCGCAATGGCATCGGCCATGCGCGCAAATCCGCCGCCGTCAAAAGCGGTCGGCGCGGCGGCGCCGCCGACAATCTTCGGCGCGATGAAAGCGACCACCTCATCGACCAATCGCCGCGCCAGAAGGGAAAAATTCAGCGTCCCGCCGCCTTCCACCAACACCGATGTCACTCCCCGCCGGCCCAAGTCGCCCATCACTTCCGCCAAATCCACGCGCCCTGCCGCACCGACTACCTCCGTTTCCCCGCCCAACACGATCACATCAACGCCCAAACGGCGCAACGTCTCAACTTTCTCAAGGGGAGCCGCCCCGGTCGTATACACCAAGGTCGGCGCCTCTCCGTCCCGCGCCAACCGGCAGTCCAACGGCAGACGCAAGCGGGAATCGACGACGACCCGAAGCGGCGGCCGCCCCCTTTCTTCGCCCCACCGGATCGTCAGCTGGGGATCGTCGTGCAACACCGTATTGATACCGACCATGATGGCGTCATGCTGCCGGCGCAGCCGGTGCACCCGGCGGCGGGATTCCTCGCCGGTCACCCAGCGGCTGTCGCCGGTGGAAGCGGCCAATTTGCCGTCCAACGTCGCGGCGGTCTTTACCGTCACATAGGGGCGGCCGGTGGCGGACCATTTAAAAAAGTAACGGTTCAAGTGCCGGGCTTCCTCTTCGCACACGCCGGTCACCACCTCGATCCCCGCCTCCCGCAGCCGGGCGATGCCCGAACCTTGCACAAGGGGATTGGGATCGACGCACGCCGCCACCACTTTGCGGATGCCGGCGGCAATAATCTGCTCCGTGCAAGGCGGCGTTTTCCCATAATGGTTGCACGGCTCCAGCGTCACATACAACACCGCGCCGGCGGCCTTTTCCCCCGCCATGCGCAAGGCATGCACTTCCGCGTGGGGCTCCCCGGCCCGCAAGTGGGCTCCCATCCCGACCGCTTCCCCGTCCTTCACAACGACAGCGCCAACGACGGGATTTGGAGACGTTTGCCCCAACGCCGCTTCGGCCAGCGCCAGCGCCAGGCGCATCCACTTGGCGTCGCCCATCCAAACCACCTTCCTCGCTCTCATCGGCAAGAAAAAGCCCCGTGTAAACCACGGGGCAATAAATATAAGAGAAAAGTCCCTCTGGACGACTGTCGCCTTTTGGTATCGTCAAGCAACAACGGTGTCGATTGGGCGCAGAAGGGCCCAATGCCAGCAAACAATACCCGATCACCCTGCTATTGCGCCATGGCAAATGAACCAGGAGAAAAAGCCCCGATCACAATGGGCAAGCAAAAACCTGCCCATACATGCTACTTGGGCCTCCCAAAATGGCGCACGCAGGTCTACGGCAGCCGTCGTGATTGGTCCTTCTCCCATCCAGACTATACTGTCGGTTTCGGAATCGCACCGAATCCACCGCTTGCGCGGGTCACGGACTGAGGCGCTTCGCTGCGCCATCACCGCCGGTCGGGAATTTCACCCTGCCCCGAAGGATACAAACACGACTATCTAGTTTCCGGTAGTTCGTGATAATTTACTGAATTCTTGACATTACTGGATTATTGGCCAATCGGACTTATTTCTTGCACCCTTTTGTTACCTATAATTTCACCGCGTTTCCTGCCAGAATCCTGCCAAGCATCTAACAAAACCTCGTTTTACATGAAACAAGAATATCACCAAATAGAAAAAAGAGCAAGGTAATGCACCCTTGCTCTTCGCACACTCCTCTTCGCCCACCAATCATTTGATCAACGCGTGCGAGATACATACACCGACTAACCCAATTTTTATATAATCATGTTACGGCACAAATTCTATAAATTCCTTGTTATTGAGAGAGGTAGGGAAACGTGATTTTGAACGCACGGAGCATCATAACCATACTTACAGCTCTATTATTCGCCGTTCTAGTATTTTTCAATTTTATCGGTTATTGGAAAGCCAATCCGGCAATACAAATTCTTTTTTTCTTTATCATGGTAGTAGCCATTTTCAATGCCGGTATAGAAGTTGGAAAAAATCGCAAGGGCTAATATGGCTTACGGCAAAGCGTCGCGCCGGACCCGGACGGCTGCCTCAATCCCACCATACGCCCAGTGGGTTGGCGGCACGTCCGTGCTTTATTTATAGGGGGAGTAAACGCGTTAACACGGCGCATAAATACATGATTTAATAAACGGCAATTGGACCGTAGGGACCTTCAATAATGTCGATTTTCGTCTCGTAAATGTCCGTCAACAGAGCCGGCTTCATAATTTCGTCCACCGTTCCGAAAGCGACGATTTGGCCGTCTTTCATGGCGCAAATGCGATCCGAATATTTGGCCGCAAAATTGATGTCATGCATCACCATAACGATGGTCCGTCCGAATTCGTCGGCGGCCCGGCGCAAATGTTCCATCATCTGCACGGAGCGGGCAATGTCCAAATTGTTCAACGGCTCATCCAAGAGGACGTACTCGGTTTCCTGGCAAAGCACCATGGCGACATAGGCCCTTTGTCTCTGCCCGCCGGACAATTCGTCCAAAAACCGATCCTCCAAATCCGTCAGCTCAAAAAAGTCGATATATTTGGAAATGATGGCCTCGTCTTCTTTGGTCAATCTTCCCTTGGAATGAGGGAAACGGCCGAATCCCACCAATTGTCTCACCGTAAGCCGGGTGATGAAATGGTTTTCCTGCCGCAGGATGGTCAAGATTTTCGCCAGCGCATCGGATTTCGTTTTCGAGACATCCATGTTGGCGACCATGATCTGGCCCTCGTCCATTTTCAACAGCCGCCCGATCATGAGGAGCGTGGTCGATTTGCCGGCGCCGTTGGGCCCAATCAAGGATGTAATTCCCGCCTTGGGAATTTCGATCGTCAAGGGCCCGATCTTCACTTCTTCTCCGTACCACTTTCTGGCGTTTCGAATGTTGATCATAGCGACCTCTTCCTTAAAAGAACGATCAAGAATGCAAGCCCGCCGAACAATTCGATGAGGACGGACACGACCGTATGCGCATCAAACACATGATACAACAGAAAATACGCCGATGTCAGGATGCAAAATCCGATGCCGAAGGCCATGGGAAAAATGTACCGGTGATCAAACGTCGACGCCGCCTGATAACTCAGTTGCGCCACCAAAAACCCGAAAAAGGTGAGCGGCCCGATCAACGATGTGGAAATGGACATCAACAGCGCAATCAAGATGAGCGAATAAATGATGCCGCCCCGGTATTTCACGCCAAAGGCCGTGGCGACGTCCCTTCCCAGAGAAATGACGTTCAGCTGCCTGGAATGGAGCAACAGAAGCGCTACCGTGACAAGCACAATGGGAATCGCAACGGGAAAATATTCGGTTTCGGCGTTGTTGACCGACCCGATGAGCCGGGCCTGAAGCAAGTCGAACTCCGATGGCGCCAGCATCCGCCGCATAAAGCCGGAGACGGAATTCAAGCCTGCTCCGATGATGATGCCGACGAGCAGCATCAGATGCAAGTTGCCGTATTTGCCGGCCAGGAGCCAACCGTACAAGACCAGGCTCAACACGATCATCAGCGCCACTTTGAAGAGAAAGGCCCCCGTGCCCGTAAAATTGACCAGGGCAGTGACGCCGAAGAAATAGATGGTACCGGTGTGAATGGCCGAATAAAGCGCTTCATAACCCAAGAGCGACGGCGTAATGATCCGGTTGCCAGTGACCGTCTGGAACGCCACAGTGGCAAAGCTGTGGCACAACGCCGCCACGAACATGGCGACGACGGCCTCCATCCGCCGCTGGACGACCGGAATAAACGACGGCGAATCCACAGGCACCGGATTGTTGTACAGCAAAAGCCCTAGCGCCGCCAGGATGCCAACGCCGTAAAACAAAATCAACAGCACCCAATAGCGCGTCTCATCTTTCTTGGAACGGAAAGCGCTGGTGGAACGCACCCGCCACCCCGCGCCGGAGGCACTCTTTTTACTTGACAGCGTAAGAGTTTCTGCTCGGTTCATCTTAGCCTCCCGCTTCGACGTTGTCTGAGCAATAAGAGAATGAAGACGACGGCGCCCAACGTTCCAAGAATCAACGAGACAGGCACTTCGTAAGGCATAATGATGGTTCGGGCGACGATGTCGCACAAGGTGATGATTCCCATCCCCAACACGCAAACCCAGGGCAAGTTGCTGCGAAGGTCATCGCCCCGCACCATGGAGATGATGTTCGGGACAATCAGCCCCAGAAAGGGAATGTTGCCGATGACCGCCGCCACCACGCCCACCACAATGGCCACGAGGGTGTTGGCCAGGAAAATGAGCCGTTGGTAATTGACGCCCAACGTGGTGGCGATGTCTTCGCCCAGTCCGGCCAGGGTCAAGCGATTGGCATACAGGAAAATCAAGACGGTGACAACGACGATAATCCACAAGTACTCATAACGGCCCACTTGCACCGGGGCAAAGGAACCGATAAACCAGTTCTCCACCACTTGCGACATGTTAAAAAACAAGGCCACAAACGTCGACAAGGCGGAGATGACGGCGCCGAGCATCATCCCCATGATGGGAACGATCAAAGACGAACGCAACCGGACCCTTCGCAGGAACATGAAGAAAATCATCGTTCCCACAAAGGAAAACAGAATGGCTCCGGTCATGCGCATGACCAATGTCGGACCGGGAATCAAAAGATAGACGGCCAGCAGGCCCAAACCGGCCCATTCCGTCGTCCCGATGGTGGTGGGCTCCACCATTTTGTTTTGCGACATGATCTGCATGATAAGCCCGGTCATGGCCATGGCGGCTCCGGTTAACATCAGGGCCACGGTTCTGGGAATGCGGGTAATGAAGAACATCTCCCAGCCGTCCTCCTGCCCCCAAATGTCATAGACCCCGGTAAACAGCGATATGACCCCCAGGATGATGACGACCAGTATGGCGAGAATAAAGGGGACGGTCCATATTTTTTTGTTTTTGTGTGCAGAAAGCTGAGGTTGAGCATTCATCCCAACCTCAGCCGCCAAGTTTTTGGGCACTACGACGTTACTCCTTTATCCTGCGGATTTACTTCTTGCTGTTGAACGCTTCGGCAAGGGCGTCGAAGATTTCGATGTAGGTTTGAATCGATTCGTTGGTGTAGGTGTCCGCCGGAGCGTACACGATTTGACCGTTTTTGATGGCTGTCGTGTTTTGCAAGGCCGGCGAATTTTCAATGACGTCTTTCGCAGGCGTGTATTCACCATCACTGGAAATCGCGGCATCGCGGTCCATGACCATGAGCCAGTCGGGATTGCTTTGGGCGATGGCTTCGACCGAAACCTCGTCGCCTTGGTGGTCGGAGGTGGCTTTTTCATCATTCAACGCCGGCACCCAACCAAAAATTTCAAACAGCGGGCCCCAGATCCGTCCTTTCGAAGGGGCGGAATAACCGATGTTGCCGCCGGATACAATCACGCCCATGACGGTATCCGTTCCGTTATAAGCGGCTTTCGCTTTTTCCAGCGATTCTTCAAAACGGGCCACCAGTTGTTGCGCTTCGTCGTTTTTGTCGAAGATTTTGCCCAGGGTCAAAACGATGTCTTTATAGCCGTTGACCAAGTTGTCGCCCGAACTGCCGTTTTCGCCGGACACATCGATGTTGAGATCGATGACGGCCGCATTCGGAACCAATTTCTTAATGTCTTCATAGAAGGTGGCGAAACGTTGGCCGACAATCACCAAATCCGGATTGACGGCGGCAATGACTTCCAGGTTGGGCTCTCTGTGGTTGCCGATGTTTTGCACCGATTCGTCATTCACATAGGGAACGTCTTTCGGCATGACGTCCTTCGGAGCGGCAGCCAGTTTGATGCCCCATTCGGCCAGCGTTTCAAAGGTCCGGTTGTCCAAAGAGACCACCGTTTGCGGATTGACCGGCACCGTGACGGTACCATGGGCATCGGTGACTTCCACCGTGGACGGTTGATTCGCTTGTTCCGTATTGGCCGCCGATTCCGTATTCGCGCTTTCGGTATTGGCGTTCGTGTTGCCCGCGTTTCCGGCGGTGCTGTTGGAGCCGCAAGCGACTAACGCCAAAGACAAAATGGCCAGCAAAATCGTCATGGCAAGCCGTTTCATTTTCATCGTACAGTACTCTCCTTTTCCCGAACAAATTTATGTGTTTGTTCCATCCATATGTGTCTATGGCACGCGCATCATTGTGAATGCCTTTTATTATGACCTGCCGCCCATCACTTCCTTCACGCCAAGCACCCCCATACATCCCATTGATAATGATAATGATTTTCATTAACATCAGCAAGTCTCATTCTAGCAATTCGGTAGAAAAATTGCAATACCTTATCCGAAAAACATGTTCTTATACAATCCGCCCGGCAATGGGAAATAATCGCACAAAAAAAGCACCCCGCGGGTGCCCAATCATCATCTTTTCACATCGTTTACATGCCGTTTTGCGCTGAAACGTTCAATTGTTAAACCGCCCGGCGTCCAAAGAGCGGTGACTTTTCCATAGCCAGCCGATTTCGGGCAAACGCTGTCCCGTCGCCGACATCGTTAGCGACAAGGATAGAACCAGCCCGCTGGCGCCAAAATAAATAAGCGCAACCTGCGGCCAAAACAACGGATGATCGACGATTCCGTGCACCGCCAAGGCCGTCAGCGCCCCGGCCAACACCGGAACATGGGGCTGACGGGCGGCCGCCAACTGCAACAACCCTCGCACGACGAAAATTTGCATCCATAAAAACAACATAAGACCCACTACGCCCAAATCCACCGCAATGGACAATAACGTCTGATGAGCGTGGGGCAACGGGCCGGGATACGCCGTTTCCCACGGCGGTAAATACCACATTTTCGCCAAACCGATACCGGTCACCGGCTGGGACAAAAACAGCTCCAACCCAGTCCGCCAAATATCCAACCGCGTTTCGAGCGATTGCCAAAACAAGTTTCCCCGGGGCAACCATTCCGGCCGAAAAAAGGCGAGCGTCAGCAACAAGGCGGCAATCCCGGCAACCACCATGAGTGCTTTCTTGCGGTAGCGCACCAATAGATAGCAACCGGTCCCGGCCAACCACGCGACAAATCCGCCGCGGGAACCGGTAAAATACAAAGCTCCCGCCAAGACGGCCATTTCCGCCGCCACGAGCCATTTTCCGGAACGGGATTCCCGCGTCCACACCCAAAGCCCCAGTATTAGCAGCACCGCGTACCAGCTGGCGGCAAAATTCGGATTGCTGAACGTCCCGGCGATGCGTTCCTCGGAAATCGGCGTCAACGGCACCCAACCCATCAGCCAAGAAATCACATTGGCCTCTTGGGGCCATTGATCCATTTGCTGCAGCCAACCGATAAGCGCCGTCCCTGTTCCCAAATGGAACAACTGCCTGAACAGGCGATCCAATTTCCCGTCATCCCACACGGACGATACGAGATATTGATGCAACAGAAAAAAACACGCCAAGACGGCCGAAGCGCCGAAGCTGATCCAGCTTTCGTAGTATAATGCCACGGCGAAACTCCACAGAGTCATCAGCAATAATCCGAGACCGTACGGTTCCAGTTTCACCTCCCGCAACGAATACAAGACATAGACGGCAACCCCGGCCAACCACAAGAGACTTGACAACGGAGAATACAAGATGGCCGCCAAAGACACTCCTATCCCCATCATAAAACCCCCATTGATT
>ERZ795042.557-NODE-557-length-29115-cov-114.369511_pt1 | contig 29115 bp, 22 predicted proteins | sample MGYA00375126_ERZ795042 | MGnify/ENA primary metagenome ERZ795042 (study PRJEB30171, sample SAMN05518105) | compost metagenome | isolation source: Feedstock adapted compost from Newby Island compost facility, Milpitas, CA | place: USA:Newby Island compost...
CGGCGATCTTCGGATGGCCGCTGGTGAACCCGTTCTGGAACGCGATGCTGTCCGAGCGCGACATGCGTGCCACGAACGCCTCGTACCGCAGCCCCAGCCGGGTGAGCGGCACGTAGTTCGAGAGCGTAATCGATGGCATGGTCTGCGCTTCCGTGCCGAGCAGCATGCTGCTGTCGAGAAGCGGCGAGAGCCAGTGCCCGCGGTAGCCGATGTCGAGCTGCGCCCGGTCGAACCCTACGCTCAGCATCGAACCCGTGGGTATGGTCTCGCCCTGATATGCCACGCCGCCGAGGCTCACGATCGCGTAGTCGCTCGGCTGCAGGAAGAGACTCGTCGCGACCTGCCAGTCGCTTTCCGTGCTCATTCCGTGACGGTTGGGAATCGGCCGGTCCGTCCCCCCCGTCACGGCGCCTTCGGCGCTCGCATACATGACCCCGCTCGAGCGCATGTAGCGGTCGAGAAAGAGCCGCACCTGACGACAGAGCACGAGGTCGATCCGGCATACCGTGGGCAACGCATCGAGCACCGTCGCCGCGGCGATGGGCCGCGTCAGGACGGGCTTGTCCGCGAGGATCAGCGCGCGCTCGATCTGCCGTTCGATCTCGGGTTCCAGGTTCAGCGGCAGATAGGGGCTGACGCCTCGCCCCAGGGCCGCGTCGTTTCCGAGGAGCAGAAACAGTGCGACGACGGATCCCGCTTTCTTCATGAATTGTTGCGATGCTGACGATGCGGCAACGGAGACCGGCGCAGGATATCCGCAAGCGCCGCGGGTGACCACCCGCCCGGCACTTCTCTATCCGCCGCTCACGAGAGCATCGAGCGCATCGATTGCCGCATCGATTTCGTTGGCGAAGTTCCGCTCGGAGACGCGGCGCTCGAGCTCCGTCCGCCGCTCGCTGCTGGCAAGGAGCTCGAGAGCCGCACGCTCGAGATCGTCGGCACTGGCACGCGCCTCCACGACGAGCCCGGCTGCCGCACAGCGCCGGATCCGGTGGGTCTGATCCGCTGCGATCGGGATGGCCACGCAGGGACGCCGACACGCCAGCGCCTGCAGCAGTGTGTCCCCGCCGTTCGAGATCACGATCTCCGCGGCCCGCATGAGCTCGATCAGCTCCGCAGGTGACAGTCGCGGTGCGATCCGCAGCGAAGGTGACGCCGCATATCCGCCGCTGTCCGGTACGACTCCGACCAGAACGGTGGGATGACCCCGTGTCGCGAGCCTGCGTGCGGCTTCGCCGACCGCGGCTGGTGCGTCCTCCGCTCCCGGATGTCCCGTGCCGCCACCCGGGACCGCGAGCACGAAGGAACCGGTTCGAACGCCGAAACGCGCGAGCAGCGAGCTGCGGAGCGTCGCATCCGGGGAGGGCATGATCACGTCCATGAAGCGCACTCTCGGTCGTCCGAGCAGCCGGAGCTTCAGGCGCTCGAAGCCCGAAAGGCTGCCGGCGATGAACTCCGGATAGGCGATCCAGTGCTCGTCGACGAGTCTCATCCACCGCAACCGGAAGGCCCTGCGCCGCTGGCGCGGACGGGAGCTCACGAAGACGATCTTCGCACCGGCCGCTCGCGCGGCGCGCAGCTGCGCGGTGCGGCCGGCGTTGTCGAAGACGACGACCTGCGGACGGAAACGCTCGATGAGTGCGATGACCTCATCGGAATGAAAGGTCGCCGAGGACGGCAGGAGCGTCGCCGGAAAGGGGACTTCACCGGCGTAGGGGGCCCGGCGGTTGAGGGCGAAGTGGACCTCCGTCCCCGGGCGTCTCTGCACGAGCGCCGTTGCGAGGGCGAGGGACCGCGCGTACTCACCCATACCCCGGGGCGCGGAGACCGGGACGAACAGCACACGCCCCGCCGCGCGGTCCTGTCGCGGTACCGCGGACGGCGCGCGGCGGTCCGCCGAAAGAGCCGGAGCCCCTTCCGACCTTCCAGTCGTTGAATCCACATCTTCTCGAAGCGCAGAGCCTCGTCGGGCGTCGATCGACACGAACGGCAGCCTTCCTGGTGAGATCGTGCAGGCGCGACTGTAACCGTTCTGCTCGGAAATCTCAGGCCGGATGTGTCACCCCCAGGCGGCGGGGATCGTCCACCGTCGCAATTGTGCAACGATCGTCGCTGCAGGGCGGCAGCGGCCGGGTGGCCCGGACGGCTTCCTCATCGTCCGCCTCGCCGATGCGTGCCCGGAGATGCAGGCGTCGAGAGCGGGAGCGCCGCTTGCTTCCGGAGCTTCCAAGAACCATTCGTGCGAATGGAGCGCGGAATCCGATGCAGCTCCGTTTCGCGGCCCGGCACCGGCTTCTGACTCGGGAACGCACTGAGGAATACCGCGTCGGCTCTCTGTGGAAAACGCACCTACTCCAGTGTCTGCGGCAGTCGCCCGGCAACCCCCGTCGCTGATCCGCAGCCTGAGCTTCGCCGCTGCGGAGAAGGTCGTTCGAGCCTGCGTGACGTTCGTCGTCGGAATCGCGGTGCTGCGTCATCTCGGGCCCGAGGGCAACGCAGAGCTCAGCAATGTCGTCGCGACGGTCGCGCTCTTCGCCACGCTGGCGAAGTTGGGGCTCGACAACGTCGTGCTGCGCGAGGTCGCGGATCGGCCAGGCGAATCGGCGCGGACCATCGGTCAGTTCATGATCCTGCGGCTTGCCGCATCGATCGCCACCGTCTCCTGCCTGATCTACTTCGCCGAGCTGGTGTTCCCCGGCAAGCCGATGCCGGTCGTCCTGATCGCCGCGGCTCTCGTGCTGATCCAGGCGAGCGACCTCGGGTTGCTCTGGTGCCAGGGGCTCAGGCTCCTCCAGTTCACCTCGATCGTCATGATCGCGGTGGTACTCGTCTCGGCCGCCGTCAAGATCGTTCTGATCCTCACTGGCGCGACCTACGTCGCGTTCCTCGTTCTGCTCATCGCCGATCTCGTCGTCGCGGGAATGGCGATGAACATCGGGGCACTGAGATTCAGACCGCGTGGCGGTGGCGTTCCGCCGGCGGGCGTGCGCATCACGTCGGTCCCCGAGGTCGGCTACTCCCTTGCGATTTCTGTCGTGACGGTCGCGTACTTCTCGTTCGATGCCGTGGTGCTGCCCCGGCTGATGCCGCTCGAGGAGGCGGGACGGTTCCTGGCGGCGAAGTCGCTGGTGGACGGTGCGTCGGCCATCGGAGGCAGTTTCACCGTCGCACTGTTTCCCTTTCTGGTGGCCGCGCGCAATCGGAGCGGCCAGGCACTCGACGAAGTCTTCGAGGCGAGCCTGACTGTTGCCGCGTACCTCGGACTCGCGATGGCCGGCGCACTGATACTCGGCTATTTCCTCGTCATCGACACCGTGCTGGGTAGCCGATTCCACGGAATCGGCGGCGCGATCGTCTGCCTCGCGCTGGGCATGGCCCTGTTCTTCCAGGCAGGGCTCATCGATTCCCGGCTCACGATCCATCGCCGCGTGGGCACGGTGCTGGTAAAGGCAGTGCTCGCCCTGGCGCTCAAGGCCGCAATGATCATCGGCCTCGGACAGAGCCTCACTCCGACAGTGATCGCGGTGACGACGATCGTCTCGGCGTACGCGGCGACTCTTGCGGTTACATACTTTGCCCTGCCCGCGATGTTCTGGTCTCAGACGAGATCTCTGAGCCCGACCCGGCTGATTCCTGCCGTGAACACCTTGCGAGGGTTGCGCTGACCATGCTCGCGGGAGCCCTTGCCGCCTCATCCGACCGGGTGCGCAGATGATCCCGCGCATCCTCCATTTCACGGTTCCCGACCGGATCGCACCGGAGCAGCAGAGGGCGATCGAGCAAGCGGCGGAGCTGCATCCGCACTGGGAAGTGAAGGTCTGGCGCGACCCTCTCGATCCCGCGGATTTCAGGCTCTCGGGGCTGTGGCCCCGGGTCAACTCGGGTGCCCAGCTCGCGGACCTGATCCGCATCGAGGTCGTGCATCGCTACGGCGGCGTGTATCTCGATTCCGACGTCTGGCTGCGCAAGAGCCTCGACGATCTTGCGGAGCACCATCAGTTCTTCGTCGCCAGCGAGGACGGTCAACGCGCCACGAATGCGGTGTTCGGCGCGACCAGGGGGCATCCCGCACTCGAGACCATGATCGAGGAGCTGCACGCCCGTCCGCCGGACTGGACCCTCCCGCCCACAGTTACGACGGGCCCCGAGTTCTTCTCGCGTGTGCTGCGATGGAGAGGCGACGTCACTCTGCTGCCGCGCGAGACGTTCTATCCGCACAACTGGAACGAGCGGCCGGGCGCGGTGGCGCCGCAGACCTACGGGGTGCATCAGTGGCGCGGCTCGTGGAAGGACAGATCGATCGGGGCGCGCGTGGCAGGGATCCTGCAGAGGATCAGCTTCGAACGCATCGTCCGCGAGCTGTATCGGCGCGGTGTCGGCCTCTACCGATCGAGCGAAGCGGCGATCCGTCTTCTGAGCCCACGCGTCGACGCGTACCCGGCTTCCGGACACGTCGTACGTCGAACGATCCATGGTCACAGACTCATCCTGGATGCTGGGGACGTTTCGATCACTCCCGAGCTCGTCCGCAACGGCTACTATGAGCTCAGAGAAGAGCTGCTGCTGCGCAGGTGTCTGCGCGGCGGTGACCTCTTCGTCGACGTCGGCGCCAATGTGGGAGTGTTCTCGCTGCTCGCGGCTTCCCTCGTCGGGCCGTTCGGAAGGGTGTATGCCTACGAGCCGAACCCGACGGCCTCCGCACTGCTTTCGAAGGCGGCCGTGATGAACTGGATGCACGATCGCCTCATCGTGCGCGAAGCGGCCGTGGGTGCGGAAATAGGAAAGACTGAGCTGAAATTCCACCCGGCCCGCCTCGGCGACGCAGCCGTCAGAACGGATGCCGCGGACGGTGGAACGTTCTCCCGGACGGCCGCGTATCTGGGCGGCGTACAGACCGTCGGCGTTCCCGTGGTCGCGCTGGATCGCGAGTTCCCCTGCGACATCCCGATCAAGTTCCTGAAGATCGACGCGGAAGGTCACGAGGCGGAGGTCATCGAGGGCGCCAGACGTCTGCTCGAGAGCCACTGCATCGAGTACCTCATGCTGGAGGCGGTCAGAGAGGTCGCCGGCTCCGCGTGGCAGCGGCTCCTCGAGGTCGCCGAGAGACTCTGCGCGACAGGCTACGAGCCGTTCAGCCTGGGATGGAACGGCACACTGGTTCCGACTTCGCTGACGCGGATCGAATGCGGGCGCACCGCCGGAAGCCGGAACGTGGTCTTCAGGTCTTCGCGCCTTCGAGACGCCGCGGTCGCGCGTTCGTCCGAGCCGCCCGCCGCTGCGTCTCGAATCCGGCAGGTCGGCTGACCGGCCGCGTTCCGCACAGGGAAGGAGCGTTCTCAACATGTTCGGCAGACTCCTGCGAGCGCCATCGAGAGTCCGGGAGATGGTGCGACTGATCGACGTGCGATCGCGACTCGAGGCGCAGCGTGCTCATGAAGCGCTCGAGGCACTGAAGCGGGAGCCGCGCTACGCGCATCCGAAGCATCTGGCGCGGTTCGGTTACAAGGTCTACTCGCAGAACGACGAAGACGGGATCATCGCGGAGATCTTCGAGAGAGTCGGCGCCGTCAGCAGGACCTTCGTCGAGTTCGGCGTCGGAGACGGACTGGAGAACAACACGCTGACGCTGCTTTTCAAGGGGTGGCGCGGTCTGTGGATAGAGGGCAACCCCCGCTTCGTCGAGCGGATCCGCACGAACCTCCCCGTCACGATCGCAAGCGGTGCACTTCGGGTGACCAACGCCTTCGTCACGAGGGAGAACATCGACGAGCTGATCTCGGCGGCGCTCGGCGAGCGGGAGATCGATCTGCTCTCGATCGACATCGACGGCAACGATTTCCATGTGTTCGATGCGATCACCTGCGTCGTCCCGCGGGTCGTCGTGATCGAATACAACGCCAAGTTTCCGCCGCCCATGATCTACTGCATGGATTACGACGAACGGCACGCGTGGAGCGGCGACGACAATTTCGGCGCCTCACTGAAGTTCCTGGAGCAGGGATTCGCCCGAAGGGGCTACCGGCTGGTCGGATGCAATCTGACGGGCTCGAACGCATTCTTCGTCAGGGCGGACCTCGTCGGATCGAAGTTTCTCGAGCCCTTCTCGGCCGAGAACCATTACGAGCCGGCGCGGTACCACCTGACGGGGTTTCCTTCGGGCCACAGACCTTCGTTCAGAACACTGGAGAACTCGGTCGCCGCGCGTGTGGCCGCCTATGGGGACAGGCCGCGCTGAGCGAGCGGAGGGATGCGTTTCTCACTGGTCCTGTGCACCGTCGGTCGGATCGCCGAGGTCGGGCGGATGATGGGCTCGCTCGCGGCACAGACCTTGCGCGACTTCGAAGTGATCGTCGTCGACCAGAACGAGGACGCACGGCTCGCCCACGTGATGGAGCAGTATCGGGAGCGCATGAACGTGCGCGTGATCCGCAGCGCCCCGGGGCTCTCCAGAGCGCGCAACACGGGCCTGCCGCACTGCGCTGGCGAAATCCTCGGCTTTCCCGATGACGACTGCTGGTATCCGCCGCACCTGCTCGAGACGGTATCGCGCAACTTCGACGCGAGGCCGGACATCGGGTTCCTGACGGGCCGGTGGCAGTACGCCGACGGGCGGGATGCGTTCGGCCGCTGGCCCGCGCGCGGCAGGTACGTCTCCGTCGACCACGTCTGGACGAGAGCGATCTCGTTCACGATCTTCCTGCGCAGGCAGGCCGCGGAACGCATCGGTCCGTTCGACGAACAGCTCGGCGTCGGAGCCGGAACGCCGTGGGGAGCAGGGGAGGAGACAGATTACCTGCTGCGCGCCCTCGAGTGCGGCATCCGCGGCTGGCACGATCCGGCATGCATCGTCTACCACCCGGATCCCGTACCCACGGTGAACGAGCGGACACTCGCGCGGGCACTGTCGTACGGCCGCGGCACGGGTTACGTGCTGCGCAAGCACGCTTCGAGTCCGCGGATGATTCTGAGAGCGCTCGGACGTCCGCTCGCCGGTGCCGCGCTGGCCGCGGCGATGCTGCGCTGGCCCCTGGCCAGACAGCGCCTGCTGGTGCTGAAGGGCCGCTGGGTCGGCCTCACTCACCGTCCGCATTCGGGCGACTAGCGCAGCGCCGGCGGCTCCTGCGCGGAAGTCAGACGGCCCTCAGGACGACCTCGAGGTTGGTGGCGAAGTACCTGAGCGGTGTGAGGCGGCAGAGCGCGCGGTCGATCGGCTCGAGATGACGATCGAGTTCGATGGGAACGGAGTTCTTCGGAAAGAGCTGTGCATGCCAGATGGATTCCACGGAGAACCGCGCGCGTTCGGCGATGCGCAGCACATGGCGGCGTGAGTACAGCCTGTCGTGATACGAGTCGCCCCTCAGCCGCGCGAACGCCTGTGTCCACGAGAGACGATAGGGCAGAAAGCTCACGAAGAAGATTCCGCCGGGCGTCAGGATCCGCCGGATCTCGTGCAGGGACTCCTGCTCGGCCGGCACGTGCTCGAGCACGCCGAAGCTCGTCACGCAGTCGAAGCTCGCATCGGCGAAGGGCAGGCGCACCGGATCGGAGAGCGGCACGACCTCGATCGCCTGTTCCTGGACCACGGGCGCGATCTGTCCGAATGCCGAGTCGAAGCTTCCGTCGTCGACGTCGCACGAGACGACCGCGAAACCCAGCTTCCGCAGCAGGTACGTGATGTGGCCCTTGCCGCACCCCCAGTCGAGAACCCGGATCTGTGGCGGCGGCCGCCCGATGTAGGCCTGCAGGAGCTTGCCGAGGAACGAGACCTGACGGCGGTAGACGCCCTGCGCGCAGTTGCACAGGAACCGATGCGTGCTCAGTCGGCGCCCGATCGACGTGAGGTACGGATCGGGCTCCGCGGCCGCGGAGAGCTCCGACCTGTAGCGCTCGATCAGAACCGGCAGCTCTCGGGGCGTCATGGTCGGTCCTGTGCGCGACACCGGTCGGCGCATATGCTAACAGGGAGCATCGGGAGCGCGATCCGTCGGCCGCATGGAGAGACAATGCGCGTCTTCGACTCGCGGTGGAAGGGAACCCACGGAATCGGACGCTTCGCTGCCGAGCTGCACGCGCGGCTCCCCGAGTTCCAGAGCATCGCGATCTCCGGACGGCCGTCGAGCCCGCGCGACCCGTGGATACTGCGCAGCTACCTGCTCCGCGCGGCGCCTGAGCTGTTCCTCTCCCCGGGTTACAACGCTCCCGCAGGCTCGCCGTGCGCTTTCGTGTTCTGCATCCATGACCTCAACCACCTGTTCGTGAGGGAGAACTCGAGTCCGCTCAAGCGGGCGTACTACGAGTACGTGATTCGTCCCGCTGCCCGCCGTGCCCGGCGGGTTCTGACCGTGTCGGACTTCTCGCGCCGTGCGATCTGCGAATGGGCGGGAATTGCGGAGCGGAACGTCATCAACGTGGGGAACGGTGTGTCCGCGGCGTTCAAGCCTGGCGGCGAGAGTCCGCGGACGACGGCTCCATACTTTCTGCACGTCGGCAACCACCGCCCGCACAAGAACTTCGCACGCGTTCTGCAGGCTTTCGCGCTGTCGGATCTGGCAGGGGATTTCGCGCTCGTGAGCACGGGCACACCGTCGGAAGACCTGCTCGCGGAAATCGGCCGTCTGGGCCTTTCGCGGCGAGTGGTCTTCGTCGGGAACGTTTCCGACGACCAGCTTGCCGGGCTGTATCGTGCGGCAACCGCGCTCGTGCTGGTGTCGCTGTACGAGGGATTCGGACTGCCCATCATCGAGGCCATGAGCTGCGGGACTCCCGTGCTCACTTCCGATGCGGCGGCCATGCCGGAAGTCGCAGGTGACGCCGCGATGCTCGTCGACCCGTACGACGTCGAGGCGATCGCTGAAGCCATGAAAAAGCTGGCTTCGGACACGTCTCTGCGCGCCTCGTTGCGGATGCGCGGTCTTCAGCATGCACGGCAATACTCCTGGGACGCCGTTGCCGAGCGCGTCCGGCACGCCCTGTGCGGGATCTGATCGATGCAGATCGCGGGATGCCCGGAGCATCGGGGCACGGGAAGCGAGGGGAGGGGCCCGTGCGAGTAGCGCTGATTCACTACTGGCTGGTGACCTGGCGCGGTGGTGAGCGAGTCCTCAGTGCGATCGCGGATCTGTTTCCTGAAGCCGACATCTTCGTCCACGTCGCCGATCCAGAGCTACTCAGGCGGGAGCTTCCCGGCAGAAACGTCTTCACCACGTTCATCTCGCGCCTGCCGCGTGCACGCCGCCTGTATCAGAAGTATCTGCCGCTGATGCCGCTCGCGCTCGAGCAGCTCGACCTGCGTGCCTACGACCTCGTCATCAGCAGCGAGTCGGGTCCCGCCAAGGGTGTCGTCGTAGCGCCTCACACGCACCACGTCTGCTACTGCCACTCGCCGATGCGTTACGTCTGGGACATGTACCACGAGTACCGGGCGCAGGCCGGCGCCCTGACCCGTTTCGCGATGGCGCCCCTGCTTCACTACATGCGGCTCTGGGACCAGGTCTCGGCACAGCGGGTCGATACCTTCATCGCGAACTCGCAGTTCGTCGCGAGGAGGATCGAGAAGTTCTACCGCCGCACCGCCGAGGTGGTGTACCCGCCGGTCGATGTGGAAGCCTTCGACGCCTCCCGCGCCTCCGAGGACTTCTTTCTCTTCGTCGGTCAGCTCGTCCGCTACAAGCGGCCGGACCTCGTCGTCGATGCGTTCAATGCTCTCGGCTATCCGCTCGTCATGATCGGCGAGGGGGAGATGCTGTCGGCGCTCCGCAAGGCCGCGCGACCCAACGTCAGGCTGCTCGGCGCGCAGCCGTTCGATGTCGTGCGTGATCATTACGCCCGCTGCCGGGCCCTGGTATTCGCCGGCATCGAGGACTTCGGCATCGTGCCCGTCGAAGCGATGGCCTCGGGCAAGCCTGTCATCGCATTCGGGTACGGCGGCGTCCGAGAAACGGTAGTCGAGGGTCTGAGCGGACTGCTTTTCGCCGAGCAGACATCGAGCGCACTGATCGATGCGGTCAGGCGCTTCGAGGCGCATGCGCACCACTTCAACCCGCTCGCCATTCGGCGGCACGCCGAGCGTTTTTCCATCCAGTCGTTCAGGGACCGATTCGAAGCATGCGTCTCCGACGCCCTGTTGCGTTCAGGATAGGGCGCCGCGTTCGAGCGGCGCTCGCGCGACGACGATCGGCTGCGCCCGTCGCGGCACGAGCAGCACCAGCAGTACGGTGAACCACGTCAGGAAGTGATTGAGGTTGTGGTTGCTGACGCCGAACCAGAGGGTGTGACCGACGGCGAGATAGCTGGCGACACGGAGCAGTTGAAGCGCGGCCCGGTCCCGTTCCGAGTCGCCTGATGACGGAACGAACGGGGAGGGCTGTCGCGCGCACTGCAGTGCGACGAAGAAGAACCCGAACATCAGGGCACCGGCCAGCCCCGTGCTGAACAGGATCTGCAGATAGATGTTGTGGATCATCTCCGCGGTGCCGTAGCCCGTTCCCAGCCAGGGCACGGATTGGAACGCCTCGTACGCGCGACGCCATTCGAAGAAGCGACTGTAGGCGGACGCGCTCTCCTCGAAGAAGGCGAAGTACGCAGTCCGGATGAGCCCCAGGATGTCGAAGTGGCGCTGGATGGCCATCAGTGCCGCCAGCGTGCACAGCGCTGCGACTCCGAAGTATCGGATCCGCGCCAGCGCGGTCCTCTGCCCGAAGCCGATGATGATCACTGCCGCGATGAAGCTCAGGTAGGCCGCACGGGTCGTGGAGAGGATCAGGGCCCCGAGCATCAGCGGGAAACTCAGGAGCAGCAGACGACGCAGCCATCGCGTTCCCGGTGTCGGTCCTCCCAGCGCAACCGTGACGAGCGGCCAGCGCAGCAGCATGAACAGGACGAGCGAGGCGAAGAAGCTCGAGACGTTGCCGTATTCGTTCGGGTAGGAGCCTGGCGAGAAGCGCAGGATGCCGTAGCCGAACTGCAGCAGGACATGGAACGGCTCGAGCGTCTCGAGCCGCAGAAGGCCCGCATAGTAGCCGACGAAGAATACGTAGCCCGCTGCCATCGACACCAGGTAGCTCAGCAACGGAACGATCAGCAGGCGTGCCCGCGCGGGCAGCGCCTCGCGCTGACAGCGGATCGCGACGAGGGTGATGAAGATCAGCTCGACCGCCAGCAGAAGCGCCCTGAAGAGCGGGTTGGCTTCCGCGCCTTCGATTCCGGAGGGATCGTAGTTGTACACAGCGGACCACAGCAGATAGAGGACGAAGGGCATCTGGCTGGCTGCGAACAGCACGAGCCGCAGGGACAATCTGCCCGTGAGCAGCAGCGGGATGGCTGCAGCCATCAGCAGGTAGAAGAATCGGAAGGAATGAGGTGTCCCCGGCACCGGGATCAGTGTTCCGAGCGGTGCCGTCCACAGGAAGGCGAGAACGATCCAGTGCTTCAACTCCGTGGCCGCCGGCCGAGGAATAGTGCTGCGATGCAGGAAAGGGTGAAGCCCGACACCACACCGACGCCGATGATCAGTACGCGTTTCGGCCGAACGTGTTCCTGCGGAACGACGGGCGGATCGATCACCTTGAATGCGTACTCGTCGTTGCCCTGCGCCAGCATGATGGTCTTGATCTCACTTTCGATGAGACGGTAGATCGACTGGCGGATTTCGATGGCGTCGACGGTCTGGAGCTGCCTGCGCAGGTAGGCGATGTGCCGCTCGGAGTCGGAGATGGCGCGCGTGCGCAGGCGATCGTTGGTCCGTGCGATGAGCTCGGCGACCCATCGTGCCGCGAGCTTCGGGTCCGTCCACTCGATGGCCAGGGTGACGAGACCCGTCTCCCGGTTTTCGGACACCTTGCGCAGCTTCGAAGCGAACAGCTCGTTGGCGTCCCACAGGGTGGGTACTTTTCCCCGGAGATCCGCTTTCCACTTGCCTCTGGACGCGTCCCACTTGTCGGGAAACAGCACGGGCAGCAGATCGGCCTCCGCGACGAATGCCTCGGTCAGTGCGCGAGACTGGAGCACGGCCAGCGCTTCGACTCTGCGCTCGTTGCCGGAGCTGAACGAGAGTCCGGCAAGCCCCGCGATATCGCCGAGCTGATGCGCGAGCGCCGGCAGTCCGTCGCTGCGCTGATCCGCCGAAACCGGAGCCAGCAGCGCCTCTGCCCGATAGACCGGCTGCGACGTGAAGGCAATGAGGCAAGCGAGCGCCGTGCCGAGCAGCGTTCCCCCGATGACCAGCTTGTACCGATTCAGCAGTATCTGCCAGAGATCGGCCAGCGTGATGTCATCCGTCATCGAGCACTCCTGGCTGTTGGCGCGGAAGTATCGCGCACGGAAGAAGCGCTACGTAACCGGAGAAAGCGGCGACATCGGTCGTCGAGCGCGCACCGGGTCCACAGCTTGCTGCGCCTGATCACGCCCGGTACGCGAGCTTCACCCTAGCTCGAACGAGAGCGAGAGCAAAAGGTTCCCTTCGCGTCACCCGGCAATGACATCGTTCTGCCGTGGCTGTCGCCCGCTGGCGACAGCAAGGCTGGTGCACTCCAGGGAAGGAGGCTCGAGGTGGCGACGCGCCAGGCGTACGACGCAACTGTTTCCCGTTCTGGCACGACAACGAAGAAGGTCACCGCCTCGCGACCCCACCTCGTCAGGGCAGGTGGGGAAGGGGGGCGTGGAAAATCCGGTGGTGCCGGCCCCGGTGCACGAGGCGCGGCACATGGATCCGAGCGGGAGTGGCGTTCAGAAGGCCTCGCAGCGCGACGTCGAAGTGCGCCGAGCATGTCCATGCCCTGCGCGGCAGCCGGGTCGCTCGCCCGGCCTACTGCATATGGCGTGGGAAAGCGTGTCATCGACTTGTGCGGTGCCGTCGTTCTCGCACTGGTCTTCTGCCCGTTGATGATCGCGATCGCGCTGCTGCTGTACCTGGAAGGTGGCCCCGTGATCTACCGGCACAGGCGCATCGGTTGCGGCGGCCGCGTCTTCGACTGCCTGAAATTCCGCACGATGATCCCGAACGCGGAGCAGATCCTGCAGGATCTGCTCGAGCAGCGACCGGAGCTCAAGGCGGAGTGGATCCGGGATTACAAGCTGCGTGACGATCCCCGCGTGACGTCGCTCGGCCGTTTCCTGAGACGCACGAGCCTCGACGAGCTGCCCCAGCTCTGGAACGTGATCCGCGGCGACATGAGTCTCGTGGGCCCGCGGCCCATCGTGCGCGAAGAGCTCATCCGCTACGGCCGCAACCTTCCGATCTATCTGTCTGCGAAACCCGGAATTACCGGCCTCTGGCAGGTGACGGGCCGCAACGACACAAGTTACCGTCGCCGCGTGGCGACGGACGTCTATTACCTGCGCAAGCAGAATCTTTTCCTCGACTTCTACATTCTCCTGAAGACGACACACGTGATCGTGGGACGCGCGGGCGCCTACTGAGCGTCGCATCCCGATGCCGATTCGCTGCGCGAGCCGGGCCCGGCGGCTCGCGGTCCGGCGTGCACGGCTTGTCGCTCCCGCTCTCAAGTGCATGCGCCGACAGGCAAGAGCGGCTTGTCGGAGCATCGGTCGCTCACTAGAATCCGCCACCCTTCGAAATGCAGGGGAACGGCATCCGCGTGTACGTGCACGCTGGCGCTGAATGCGCGGCGGCCGCCCGTCGCTCGCTCTTTCCTCAGGCCGAGCGGATCTTCCCGCTCCAGATGCGACGGAGCCCGATCCGCTCCCGGTGCGCCCACGGGCTCGAAGCTCCAGTACAATCGCGAACTGCTTCCGGGGGGTGCGCGTCGGCACGGGCCCGGTGGAATTGGGCTGCTCCCCGACGCGGCGACATGGTGCGATGGCGACAAGGATTCTGATGAGCGCAATTCGACGCCCGTTCGCTCTTCTGTTCGGTCTGCTCTGGATGGTCGGCGGCCTTGCGCCGCTGATGACGGCGTACGCACAGACGGCCGAGCAGCTCGAGATCCTGCGCAATCTCACGCCGGAGCAGCGCGAAGCAATACTTCGGCAGATCACCGGTGAGGGGGGATCGTCGACCGGGGCACAACGAACTGAGCGACAGGCCGAACCGGTCCGACGCGGCGAGTCCCGCGCCGAACGCGAGCGCCGGTTGCGCCTCGAGCGGATGGAGCGCGAAGCCGAGGAGGAGAGTGAACGGCTGCGCCGCCGAACGCTGCAGCCCGAGGACACCATACTCGTTCAGGTCGACTACCCGCGGCGTCAGCGATCGATCACGCCGCAGGTGCCCGGCACGCCTGGGATGCCTGGAGTGACCGCCGCGACGACACCGCCAGTGCCTCTCACGCCGGAAGAGCGGCGCGAATTGGAACGGGAACGCGAGCGCAATCCCCCACTCACGGAGGAAGAGCGCCAGCGGCTCGACGAGCTCATCGACCTCATCCGCTCGAAGAATCCCTACAAGCTCGACCGCAATGGTGTGCTGTTCCTGCCGGGATTCGGTTCGGCGGGAATCGAGCTCGCGGGCCTCACGCAGGAGCTCGCCACACTGCGGCTGCAGGCCGAGCCGGCCTTCCGGCGCCTCGAAGTCGAAGTGATCCTCCTGCCTCTGCAGAAGACGGGTGTCGAAGGCCTGAAGCCCTTCGGCTACGACCTGTTCGAAGAGGAGATCTCGACGTTCGCGCCAATCACGGAGGTTCCCGTTCCGGCGGACTACGTCGTGGGGCCTGGCGACGAGCTCATCGTGCAGCTCTACGGCAATCAGAACCGCACGCTGAGGCTCGTCGTAGGCCGCGATGGCCGCATCAATTTCCCGGAGCTGGGCCCGATCAGCGTCAGCGGCCAGCGCTTCAACGACGTGAAGGCCGACATCGAGTCGCGCGTCGAGCGGCAGATGATCGGCGTGCGCGCCAGCGTGTCGATGGGCGAGACCCGTTCCATCCAGGTTTTCGTGCTCGGCGAGGCCCGGTATCCGGGTACGTATACGGTCAGTGGGCTCGCGACCATGACCACGGCGCTCTACGCCGCGGGCGGCGTCAAACCGATCGGCTCGCTGCGCAGAATCCAGCTCAAGCGCCAGGGGCAGCTCGTACGCGAGCTCGATCTCTACGACCTGCTCATCCGCGGCGACACGCGCGACGACGCAAAGCTCCTGCCGGGCGACGCCATCTTCATTCCTCCGGTCGGCGCGACGGTATCGGTCGACGGTGAAGTTCGCCGCCCTGCGATCTACGAGATCAAGAACGAGAGCACGCTGGCGGATCTCGTCGCACTCGCCGGCGGGCTCACGCCGGAAGCCGACCGCGACCGGATGAGCCTGGTTCGCATCGACGAGCAGGGGCGCCGCATCGTGCTGCCGGTCAGTCTCGAGCAGGGGCCGGTACAGTCCCTGCGCAGCGGTGATCTGCTGCGCGTGGCGCGGTTGCGTCCGCAGCTCGATTCGGGCGTCGTGGTGCAGGGCCACGTCTACCGGACCGGTCCGTTTGCGTACCGCGAGGGCATGCGTCTCACCGACGTCATCAGCTCGGTGGACGAGCTGCGGCCCAACGCGGATCTGCACTACGTGCTCATCCGTCGCGAGCTTCCGCCCGACCGGCGCGTGACCGTGCTCTCGGCTGATCTCGGCGCGGCGCTGCGCAATCCGGGATCCGAAGCCGACATCGTTCTGATGCCGCGCGATCAGATCACCGTGTTCGATCTGGAGTCGGGACGAGAGCGCGTCATTGCGCCGCTGATGGACGAGCTGAGGCTGCAATCGAACATCGGCCGGCCGACCGAGGTCGTGGAGGTGAACGGCAAGGTCAAGGTGCCGGGCAAGTATCCGCTCGAAGCCGGGATGACCGTGAGTGATCTCATCCGGGCGGGTGGCGGGCTCGAGCCAGCCGCTTATGGAGGCAAGGCGGAGCTCGCCCGCTACACGGTGGTGGACGGCGAATCACGTCGGACCGAGCTGATCGAGATCGATCTGGCCGCGGTGCTCGCCGGTGACCCGGCTGCCGACGTTCCTCTGCAGCCGTTCGACTATCTCTCCATCAAGGAAGTCCCGGACTGGGACAGTCAGGAGCAGGTCACGCTGCGCGGCGAGGTGCGCTTCCCCGGGGTCTATCCCATCAAACGCGGCGAGACCCTCCGGTCGGTCATCGAGCGGGCAGGGGGGCTGACCGAATTCGCGTTCCCGCAGGGCGCCGTGTTCACGCGTCGCGATCTCAAGCAGCGCGAGCAGGAGCAGCTCGACATTCTCGCGGAGAGGCTGCAGAGCGATCTGGCCGTTCTGGCGCTCCAGGGCGCCGCGGCGAATCAGTCGCAGGCCGCTACGGCCATGCAGGTCGGTCAGCAACTGCTGAGTCAGCTCCGCGCCAGCGAAGCGGTGGGACGCCTGGTCATCGATCTCGAGCGCACGCTCAAGGCCCCGCCCGGCTCTCCGGCGGACGTGGTCCTGCGTGATGGCGACGAGCTGCTCGTACCCAAGTTCAGGCAGGAAGTGACGGTCATCGGCGAGGTGCAGAACGAGACGTCGCACCTCTACAACCCCGAGCTCAGCAGAGACGATTACATCGCGCTCAGCGGCGGTATGACGCGCAGAGCGGATCGCGGAAAGATCTACGTCGTGCGTGCCAACGGCAGCGTGGTGGCCGCCGAGAGCAACCGCTGGTTCCGCCGGGACAACGCCGTAGAGATCAGGCCGGGCGATACGGTGGTGGTGCCGCTCGATACCGAGCGTCTGCCGGCGCTGCCGTTCTGGCAGGCCGTGACACAGATTCTCTACAACCTCTCGATCTCGGCGGCGGCGGTGAATTCGTTCTAGCCGTTGGGGACCTGAATGCAGCAGAGTGTGCCAAGGCCACCATGCATCCTCACGCCAATGACTGATGCGAATCCATTCTCATGAGTCCCCACGGTAGCGCGGCTTCCGAGCACGGTGCCCAGACGGAACTGTCTGCCGGGCGAACTCCCACTCCGTCTGCGGCGGGGCGCATGGTGATCGCTGCGGAGAGCCTGTCGGCCTACGAGCTGTTTCGTTTCGAGATGCATCGCGCGGCGGACAGGATCCGCGGGCGCTGGCGGCTGGTCGTGATCACCGCGCTCGCTACATGGGTTCTGTCGGTCCTGGCGGCGCTGCTGTGGCCGAAGACCTATCGAGCCGAGACGATTCTCGTTCCCGCCTCGACAGAGGACGCCGGAGGTCCGCTCGCGGGACTTGCGAGTCAGTTCTCGGGACTAGCCTCGCTTGCCGGGATCAATCTTGGCGGGGAGTCCACAGAGGCGGAAGCGCTCGCACTGCTGCAGTCGCGAGGTTTCATCGAATCCTTCATCGAGGACGAGCAGCTTCTGCCGGTGCTGTTCGCCGATGACTGGGATCCGCTGAAGGGCGAGTGGCGCACGAAGGATCCGGACGATGTGCCGTCGTTGTGGAAAGGGTATGACCGCTTCAGAAAGCGGATCCTGCGTGTCAAGCAGAATCAGCTTACCCGTGTCGTCACCGTGAGTGTCGATTGGCGGGATCCTGTGCTGGCGTCCGAATGGGCAAACAAGCTCATCCGGCGTCTGAACCAGGCGATGCGCCAGCGCGCGATCGCGGAGGCGCGCAAGAGCCTGCGATTCCTCGACAACGAGCTCAAGGCGACCAACGTCGTTGCTCTGCAGGAAGCGATCTCGCGATTGATGGAGGTGCAGATGCGGGCGATCATGTACGCGAGTGTGCGCGAGGAGTACTCATTCAGCGTGGTCGACGAGGCCAAGCCGCCTGATCCGAAGGACTTCCGCTGGCCGAACCGTCCGCTTCTGATAGGCGGGGGTCTCTTCCTCGGATGCCTGCTGGGCGCTGCGGTCGGTGTCCTCCTGCCTGCGCGCTCGCCCAGGCTGCAACAGCAGTAGCCGGAGAGGAAAGCGCCTGGCTCGCGCGTGAACTGGAGCGTAGCGACGGGCCACGTGAGCTCCCCAACGTGCCTCGGAGAGAATGCAGCAGATCTTTGGCACCACACCGGACGGAAGCTCGCCAAGGCTCATGGTGCTGGCGCGCATCACGATAGCGGCGGCGCTGATCGGAGTGGCGATAAGCTACTCCGTGATCTATCTGTATCACCTGGCCCTGGTCCTGCTGATCGTAACGGCCGCAGTGGAAGCGTGGCGCGGCACCTGGTTGCGACGGCTGCCGGATGGTTCGCATCGCTTCCTGTATGTGATGGCGGCGTGGTATGCGGCCAGCATTGCATGGTCGATTGCGCCCCTCTACAGCGTGCAGTATCTGTTCTATCTGTTCTGCGGGACTGCGCTCACGCTCGCGACCCTGTATTCGGCCCGCGACGAGAGGTCGCTCAGGCGTGTGGTGCGGACCGCGGGAATCGTCATCGCAATCGAAGTCGGCTTTTCGCTTCTCGAAGCGTTCACTCCGTTCCGGCTCCCTGTATCTCCCTATTCGGAGATCGTGCATTACTTCGGTCGGGACTCGGTGATCGAGGGGACACTCGACCAGCGGGTGATCCAGCAGTTCCTGTCCTCGCCTACCGGATTCCAGTGGAATCCGAACGATCTTGCGGCAACGCTCGTCATCTTTCTTCCGTTCTGTCTCCTGCACCGGTCGCCGGCGCTCCGCTACTGTGGCGCGACGTCGATCCTCGTCGTCATCTTCTTCACCGGCTCACGGGCGAGCTACATTGCTGTCGCCGTGGTGTTCGCGGTATGGGGTCTCGCGTTTCACCTCCGGCGTGCAGTGATCGTCCTCGGACTTGCTGTGGCAGCCGTTCTGCTCACGCCGTCCGCGATCCAGACGATGAAGACCAGCGACAACCCGCGCATCGCCGAGCTTGCGGCGCTGAGCGAGGTTCTGACGGCTTTCCTGGCAGGCAGCGCAACTTCGGGGGATTCCGTTGGTCTCAGACGCGAACTGATCCATAACGGCCTCGAGGCGCTCCGGGAATCACCGTTGCTCGGTGTGGGAGGGGGCGCGAGCATCGCCGTACAGGAGCGCGCCGGTGGCGCAGCGGCACGAATCCGGAGCATGCACAACTTCTGGATAGAAGTGATGGTCGACTCCGGCGTCATCATGGGAGGGCTGTTCATCGGCTGGTACGCGTGGCTGCTCGCACGCTGCTACCGGGTAGCGCTGTTCACGCGGCGGCCGTATCTGAGGTACGTGTCGACGGCACTCGTCTGCTCGATGAGCGGTTTCGCGATCGCCATGGTTTCGTCGAGCAGCGTCATCTACGTCCTGCCGATGTGGTTCATGTACGGTCTGGTCTGTGCGGTGCTGAACATCGACCGTTCGATGGTGGGCGAGCCCCGAAGTGAACCGCTCACGCCACATCCATCGGCGATTCATCCCGGTTCCTCCGCAGCCGCGCCCGCCTGACCGCAGTTTCCAGTGGCGTACCGACTCCTGTCTCTGCTCCAGCTCCGAATCGTGGCGTTGCTCGTGCAGCGCGACGCTGGCGGCTCGCCGCGCATTCGTTCACTGCCTGCCCGGGAGAAGCGATGAGCTCCGCTGCTGGAGCAGGGGGTAAGCGCGGCGCGGTCATGCGAGGCAGCGCCATCCTGATGCTGGGAACGGTCGTCGGGCACGGGATCATCGTTGCCGCATCGCCGGTGCTCACACGGATGTACGACCCATCGAGTCTCGGCGTGCTGGCCACGTTCCTCGCTATCCTGGCCGTCGCGAGTGTGCTCGTGAATCTGCGCTACGAAGCGGCAATTCCGCTCGAGCACGACGCGGAGAATGCGAACGCAGCCGTGAGGCTGTGTCTGATGTTGACCGTGGCGTTCACCGTCGTCGCTTTCGCGGCGACACTCGCTGCCGGCCCATGGCTCGGGCGTGACAATCCTCACGTCACACCCTTGGCTCTGGCTGCATGGACGGCGCTCGGCGTCCTCATGCTCGGAACCATGCAGGCAGGGAACGGACTGCGTCTTCAGCAGCATGAGTTCGGACTGGTTGCCACCGCGCGCGCATTGCAGGGTATCGGTTCGGTGGTCGTCCAGGTGGCCGCGGGAGCGGTATCGGCGTCCGCGGCGGCGCTGCTCGGAGGGCATGTCGTGGGGCTCGCCCTCGCCGGGGCCGCATTGTTCCGCGGCTGGCCGGGGTTGCGGATCGGTCGGAAGACTTCCAGCGTCTCAGTGAAGGAGATCGCGCTTCGCCACAAGGACTTCCCGCTGTTCATGAGCCCGGCTTCCCTGCTCGCGATAGTGAGCCAGCACGCGCCGGTGCTCGTCCTCGGCTGGATCTCCTCCCTGCAGATCGTGGGACTCTACGCTCTCACGTACCGCGTTCTCACGGGGCCGGCCCTTCTCTTCGGGCACGCGGTGGGGCAATCGTTCTACGCGCATGCCGCGCGACTGCATTCGCCGGACGAGCGGGCGCAACTCGTCGGAGCGGTGGCTGCGGCGATGGTCGCTTTCGGCATGCCGCTGTTCGTATGGCTGGCGTTGGTCGGTCCGGAGCTGTTCGGCCTCGTATTCGGTCAGCCGTGGGCACCGGCGGGAGAGTTCGCGCGGTACATGGCGCCCTGGCTCGCCCTCAATCTGGTGTCATCGACAATCAGCCAGTATGTTCTCGTCGTCAACCGACAGAGTACCGCGTTCAGATTCGCGGCCTACGAATCGGTGCTGCGCGCGGTCGTGCTCGGCATCGGTGCCATGTCCCGCTCGCCGGTCGTGCTGATTGCGCTGTTCTCGGCAGCCGGTGCGCTCATCTCCGCGGTGTACGTACTCTGGGTCTTCCGGCTGGCCCGAGTGAACCTTCTCGGATGGTTACGTGGTACGAGAATTTCATGGGTCTTGGCCGGCGTGGCCATTGCGATGTGGCCGCTGCGCACGATGGTCGCGGACACGGAGTGGGTGCTCGGCACAACGCTCTTCTGCGGACTGTGGTGTATCGTTCAGGTCCGGCGCACGACGGCGGTGGATACACTCCGCGCGGCCCTGCGAACCTGACGCTGCAGGGTGTGATTGCAGATGCACTCTGCCGGTAACGAGATGCGAACGATCCGGGCTCGATGACGTCAAGAGAAAGAGCGGGAGGTCGACACCTTGCACATGCACGAGGTTCTCCGGGACCGCATTCCCGCAGACCACAGTCGACAGATGAGCATCGATGAGTACGTGAACGCAGTCATCGGCGGCCGCGACGGCCCCCTCACGATTCTCGATCTGGGTTGCGGTGCAGGAGATCTGGTACGGGCAATCAACGGCGCGTACTCCCAGGCCGTGTGCATCGGGCTCGACATCCCCGATTCACCGGAAGTCCGCGAGAGGAAGAAGGGCGGAAACTTCGTGACTTTCGACGGCGTGCGGGTCCCGTTCGCGTCGTCGAGCTTCGATTTCGTCGTCTCCCGACAGGTGCTCGAGCATGTCGAGCGGCCAGAGGAGCTGTTATCCGAAGTCGCGAGGGTCCTGAAGCCGGGGGGGCAATTCTTCGGCTCGACGTCCCATCTCGAGCCGTTTCACTCCTACAGTACGTGGAACTATACGCCGTACGGGCTGTGCAAGCTCGCGCAGCGTGCGGGGCTCGAAGCGGTCGAGTTCCGCCCGGGAACCGACGCGATAACGATGATCGCCCGGAGAGTGGTGCGCAGGCGTGGCCTGTTTGACCGCTGGTTGCGGAGCGAGTCGCCGCTCAACAGGTTCATCTCTTTGGTCGGAAGGCTCCGCCGCTGGGACCATTCGCGGATCAATGCGATCAAGCTCCAGCTGGCAGGTCAGTTCTACTTCGTGATGGTCAGACGCTGACAGGCGGGTCTGGACATGAACGAGTCATATCGCACCCGCATAGCCATGCTTTCCGACGCGAACAATCCGCACACGATACGCTGGGTACGCGCGCTTGCGGAGCGCGGTCACGAGCTCCTCGTCTACAGTCTGTCCGACCTGCGCGAATCGCGTGCCTTCGAGGGGCTTCCGAACGTTCGTATCGAGTCTGCGGCGATTCCCTCCGAAGTCATCGCCAACGGCCAGGGAGGAATCGGAAAGCTGCGGTACCTTCGAGCAGTGCCGGCACTGCGCCGCGCGATCCTGGCGTTCAGGCCCAACGTGGTCCATGCACACTATGCGACCAGTTACGGGCTGCTCGGCCTTGCCTGCGGCGCTCGACCGCTCGTGGTTTCTGTCTGGGGCATGGACGTCTACAACGCGCCGTCGGAGTCACTGCTGCTGAGACAGGTCGTGCGCACCGTTCTGACTCGTGCAGATGCCGTGCTGTCGACGAGCCATGTCATGAAAGCGCGAACTGCCGAGCTCGTGCGGCGGCATATTCACGTGACGCCTTTCGGTGTGGACATCCGGCGTTTCGCTCCCCGTGCCGCCGCGGGGGGCGGCTCCGATTCGAAGCCGGTCGTCGTCGGCACGGTCAAGACGCTCGAGCCGAAGTACGGCATCGAGTACCTGATCCGCGCCTTTGCGCGGCTCGAGCACCATGGAATCCGTTCGGACGCTGTGCGGCTCCTGATCGTCGGCTCCGGTTGGCTGAGCAGCGATCTGGAGAGACTGGCGCGTGAGCTGGGGATTGTGGACCGTACGGAGTTCGCGGGACGCGTAAGTTACGACTCGGTGCATCTGTACCACCAGCGCATGGATGTATCGGTGTTCCCGTCGATCGAGGACAGCGAAAGTTTCGGCGTTGCGGTCGTGGAAGCTCAGGCCTGCGGTGTGCCCGTAGTGGTAAGCGACGTCGGTGGCCTGCCGGAAGTGGTCCTGCGCGAGACGACGGGATTCGTCGTGCCTCCACGCGACGTGGATTCCCTTGCGAGTGCGATTGCGCGGCTCGTGGTCGATCACGATCTGCGCAGGCGCTTCGGCGAGGCTGCCCGGGCACATGTCGTGGAGCGCTTTTCGCTCGAAGCCTGTGTGCGGCAGCTCGAACAGATCTACCGAGACCTTCTTGGTCGCGAATCGTGCAGGAGGGCGAACGCATGAGCGGCGTTCAGGCGCAGAGCGGTGCGTTGACTGCCGATCCTCACTCTGGCGGGCAGGATGCATCTGTGGCGGCACGCCGGCCACGGGTAAGCGTGATCGTTCCATGCCGGAACGAGGCGCCCTATATCGAGGAATTCGTCGCGTCCGTGCTGCGGCAGAAAGTGCCGAAGGGCGGCATGGAGCTCATCATCGCCGACGGGATGAGCGACGACGGCACGCGTGAGAGGCTTGCCGAGCTACGGCGGGTCCATCCGTGCCTGATCGTGATCGACAATCCGCGCCGTATCACTTCTACCGCCCTGAACGCCGCGATCGAGCATGCCCGGGGCGAGATCATCGTGCGCATGGACGTGCACACGGTGTACGAGTCCGACTACATCGCGGAATGTGTTCGGGCACTGGAGGAGACCGGTGCGACGTGCGTGGGCGGTCCCTGGCGTCCGCGGGGCGAGCATGGCCTCCAGAGGGCAATTGCACGGGCGTTCGAGAGCCGTCTGGGTTCCGGCGGTGCGCTGTCGCGGCGGGCGGACTACACCGGCCCGGCCGATACCGTCTATCTCGGCGCGTGGCGACGCGCGGACCTCGTCCGTCTCGGCGGTTTCGACGAGTGCCTCGTACGCAACCAGGACGACGAGCTGAACCTCCGGATCCTCCGCTCCGGGGGGAAGGTGTGGCAATGCGCCAGAATCCGCTCCTGGTATAAGCCGCGTGCTTCGTTCAGAGCGCTCTTCCGCCAGTTCTACCAGTACGGCTACTGGAAGATTCCCGTGATCCTCAAACATCGGCTGCCCGCGTCGCCGAGGCACCTCGTGCCGTTCGGTTTCGTTTCGGCACTCACCGCGCTGTTCCTGCTCGCACCGTTCCTCCCGGCAGCGGGTATCGCCGCGGCGTTCATCGTGCTGCTGTACGGTGGTGCCCTGCTGGCCAGTACCCTCAGCATGCGCCAGGCCGGCAACGCGGCCGCAGTTGCGCTGGCGGTCGCGTGCATGCATTTCGGATACGGTATCGGCTTCGGTCACGGACTGCTCGATTTCGTCGTACTTCGCCGCGGACCGGCCGAGGCCATGACACGACTGACCCGTTGAGATCTATGGATTCGGAGAAATCTGAAGCCGAAGCCGTCGCCGTACGTTATGCGCGTCGCCGGAGCGGTGATCTCTACAGCATGCTGCGGCCGGAAGTGTGGATGGCTTCCCAGGAACGCGAGCGCAAGCTGCTGATGCTGCTGCGCAGGCATGCGCCCGCGCCGCTCTCGGAGCTTACCGTGCTCGAGATCGGTTGCGGTACCGGGTCCAATCTTCTCGAGCTGATCCGGCTGGGCTTCGATCCGCGCAGACTCGTGGGCAACGAGCTACTGCCGGACCGGGTTGTGCTGGCGCGTCGGAACCTCCCGCAGGCGTGCAGGGTGATCGAAGGCGACGCAGCGGCACTCGATTTCGGCGATGAACGCTTCGACATCGTCTACCAGTCGACCGTCTTCACTTCGCTGCTCGATCCCGCGTTCCAGCAGCATCTGGCGCAGCGCATGTGGAGCTGGGTAAGGCCGGGCGGTGCCGTGCTCTGGTATGATTTCGTGTACGACAACCCCGCCAATCCCGACGTGCGGGGAGTGCCGTTGAGGCGCGTCCGAGAGCTGTTCCCTGCGGCGCGGGTGGATGCCGTACGGGTCACTCTCGCGCCGCCGATCAGCCGGCGCATATGTCGGATTCACCATCGTATGTACGACATCCTCAATGCAGTGCCGTGGCTGCGCACGCACTTGATCTGTTGGCTTGGCAAGCCAGGCGACCCCCCATGACCAACCGGAAGTTCCTGCCGTTCGCCCAGCCGGATATAGGCGAGGAAGAGATCGCCGAAGTTGTCCAGAGTCTCCGATCCGGTTGGCTCACCACGGGACCGAAAGCCCAGCAGTTCGAGGCCGACTTCAGCGCGTGGCTGGGCGGCGGTATCGAGGCAGTTGCGGTGAACTCCGCGACGGCGGGACTGCACCTCGCGCTCGAGGCGGTGGGCGTCGGTCCTGGCGACGAGGTGATCACGACGACATATACGTTCACTGCGACCGCGGAGGTAGTGCGCTATCTCGGGGCCGATCCGGTGCTGGTCGACATCGACGAGTCGACTCTCTGCATCGATCCAGCGGCGGTCGAGCGCGCCATCACACCGCGCACACGCGCGATCATCCCCGTCCATTACGGCGGGCGCTCGGCCGACATGGATGCGCTACTCGACATCGCCGCGAGATACAAACTGCACGTTATCGAGGACGCCGCACATGCGTTGCCGACCACCTGCGGGGGACGCCTGATCGGTACCCTGCGCAGCGACGCGACGGTGTTCAGCTTCTACGCCAACAAGACGATCACGACCGGCGAGGGCGGCATGCTGGTCACACGCGATCCCGACATCGCACGGCGTGCCCGCATAATGCGCCTGCACGGCATGAATCGCGATGCGTTCGATCGGTTCGTGGCCAAGGTGCCGAGCTGGTACTACGAGATCGTTGCGCCCGGTTTCAAGTACAACATGACGGACATCGCCGCGTCGATCGGGATCCATCAGCTCAGGAAGGCGTATCACTTTCAGCGGCGCCGCGCGGAAATCGCTGCCCGCTACGACGCTGCGTTGGCGGACCTTCCGGTCATCCTGCCGCCCAGCCCTCCGGCAGGCGATCTGCACGCCTGGCACCTTTACGTGATACGGCTTGGCCCGGGTTGCGCGGTCGGCCGTGACGAGTTCGTTCAAAGAATGTTCGAGCATGGCGTCGGGGTGAGCGTCCACTACATTCCGCTGCACATGCAGCCGTACTGGCGCAACCGGTACGGGCTTACGCCCGAGATGTTCCCGGTGAGCCAGCGAGTCTACGAGCGGACGGTTTCCCTGCCGGTGTACACGCGGATGACGGACGAGGACGTCGAGCACGTGATTTCCGCCGTCAGGGTGGCTCTCGGTTGATCGGCAAGCGTCTCTTCGACATCGCGCTGAGCCTGCTGGGCCTCACGTTCCTGGCGCCGCTGTTCCTGCTCATCGCCGTGCTGATCAAGGCGGAATCGAGTGGCCCAGTCTTCTTCCGCCAAGAGAGGGTAGGGCTCCATGGCCGGCCGTTCAGGATCCACAAGTTCAGGACCATGCGGGCCGATCGCGAGTCGGCGGGGCCCCTGCTCACGATTGGCGCTGATCCGCGCATCACTCGCGTAGGGCGGTTCCTGCGCCGCTACAAGCTGGACGAGCTCCCTCAGCTCATCGACGTTCTCCTCGGGCGGATGAGTCTGGTGGGACCACGCCCCGAGGTGCCGAAGTACGTCGCGCTCTACCCCGAGGAAGTTCATGAAAAGGTTCTTTCCGTGCGGCCCGGCATTACGGACTGGGCATCAATCCGCTTCCGGGACGAAAACGCGCTCCTCGGGCGCGCGGCTGATCCGGAGCGCGCCTATGTCGAGGAAGTGCTGCCAATCAAGCTGCGCTTCTATCTCGAGTACGTCGACACTCGGAGTTTTCTGGTGGATCTGAGGATCATATTCGCGACAATCGCGGCGGTGTTCCGCCGTGATTAGCCGCGCCGCCCTTCCGGCATCTCTGCGGCGACGCGGACACCAGTATGTCGATCGCATACTGCTTCTGGCACTGCGGTAGTGAAGATCCACCCACCCGCACTGGCTCCTGATGCTGCAACCGAGCGTCGCTTCATGGGGCTTCACGTCAATCCAGCGAACGAGCTCCTGGATGTCGCAGGATTGCGACCGTCCTTGTCGCACGGCAGTGCGGGGTGCAGAATTCGCGACGCAAGAACAAGAACCGCGGGCCTCTGAAAGCTCGATGCAGTTCTAAGAACTCGATCCCGGGTGACGCGTCTAAGCAACTCGACGCGTGAACCAGGGAGGGGATGCGCATGTCGGGGGGGCGTGACCAGAGTGTGAGATTCCCCGTCTCGTTGCACAGTCGAGGGATCTTCGAGCGACGAACGAACGATGCGCCAGGGATCGTCATAGAACCATGAGCCAGCGTAGTTTTCCCGATTCTGCGGGGCTTGCCGAGTTCCTGCTGAGTCTTCCTCGCTCTACGAAGCGTGCGATCATGATTCTTGCGGACGGGATAATCCTGCCGTTCGCTCTCTGGTCCGCGCTTGTCCTGAAGTTCGACCGATGGAGCTTCGATCCGGCGACATTCGGCGAGCTGTTCGCGGTTGCGGTCGCCTCGACTCTGCTGATTTTTACAATAATCGGTCTCTACCGGGCCGTAATCCGGTACATGGGCCCCAAGGCGATGGCGGCCGTCATCGTCGGGGTCACACTGTCCGTGGTCGCCCTCGGGGCATACGATCGGCTGATCGGGCCGGGGCGTATTCCGCTTTCGGCGCTCGGGATCTACTGGGCGCTCGCGCTTCTATACTTCGCCGGCAGCCGCTTCGCCGTTCGCTACGTGCTGTTCTATGGACGAAGCGACAATGGCGCAGCCCCGGTGGCGATCTACGGGGCAGGAGATGCGGGGGCGCGACTTGCCTCGGTGCTCCTGGGCGGCCCCGACTTCGAACCCGTCGCGTTCATCGACGACAAGCGGTCGCTGCATGGCAGCCGTATCCATGGAATCAAGGTATACGGCCCCGAGATGCTTCCGAACCTCGTGAAGGAGCACGGTATCGAGCGCATCCTGCTTGCGATGCCATCGGCTTCGCGGCGCCGGCGGCGTGAGATTCTCCAGAGCCTCGAACCGCTGGGTATTCACGTTCAATCGCTGCCGGACCTCGCGGATATCATCTCCGGTGAGGCCCGCATTGACGAGCTGCGAGAGGTCGATGTGCGCGACCTCCTCGGACGCGATCCCGTTCCCCCCGATCAGGAGCTGCTCGAATCGTGCGTTCGCGGAAAGTCGGTGATGGTGACGGGTGCCGGCGGTTCCATCGGCTCAGAGCTCTGTCGCCAGCTCATCAGACTGGGGCCGCGCCGTCTGGTTCTTTTCGAGCTATCCGAGTTGGCGCTGTACATGATCGAGCGGGAGCTCGAGGAGATTGCCGCACGCGAGCGTCTCGACGTCGAGGTCCTCCCGTTGCTCGGTAACGCCCACCACCGGCACCGTGTGCGGGAGGTGATCTCTGCCTGCGGCGTCCAGACGATCTATCACGCTGCAGCGTACAAGCACGTACCGATCGTCGAACACAACATCATCGAGGGGATACACAACAACGTCGTCAGCACCTGGTACACGGCAGAGGCTGCACTCGAAGCAGGCGTCGGGACCTTCGTGCTGGTTTCGACAGACAAGGCAGTCAACCCGGCAAATGTAATGGGCGCAACCAAGCGCATGGCCGAGCTCGTGCTGCAGGCTCTTCAGGCGCGCGGCGGGGCCACGCGCTTCTGCATGGTGCGCTTCGGTAACGTGCTCGGATCATCGGGTTCGGTCGTGCCCCTGTTTCAGGAGCAGATCCGCCGCGGCGGTCCGGTGACGGTGACACATCCCGACGTCATCCGGTATTTCATGACGATTCCAGAGGCCGCACAGCTCGTCATTCAGGCCGGTGCGATGGCCAAAGGCGGTGACGTATTCGTGCTCGATATGGGGCAGCCCGTGCGTATCGTCGACCTGGCGCGCCGGATGATCAATCTGATGGGACTCACGGTGCGCGACGAGAACAATCCCGACGGCGACATCGAAATCAAGTACACGGGACTGCGCAGCGCCGAGAAGCTTTTCGAGGAACTCCTGATCGGCAGCAACGTCACGGGAACGGACCATCCCATGATCATGCGTGCCATCGAGCACTCTTTGCCATGGGAGCGGATGAAGGGCTTGCTCGATGAGCTGCTCGTCGCGCTCGCGAACTCGGATTGCCGACGGGCGATCGGTATTCTCTCCGAGGCCGTCGCCGAGTACCGGCAGGCCGCCGATATCCGTGACCATATCTGGAAGCGAAAGGTGCACGTACCGGCGACAGCCGAAGTGAAGGTGGCGGATTTCTCGGCCAAGCGCCGTTTGTCGGAGTCTGCTCCCAAGGTGCACTGACACTCGGCCGCCGTCCGCGATCATTTGGCAGATGTGGAACCGGTCCGCTGTTGGAAGGGCTTGCCCGGCAATCGATGAGCGCGTGACCTCGACACGAGATGGTCGCTCAGTATGTGACCCTGATCATGGAATCTGAGGCAGAAGTCAAATCTGCTTCATAAGTCACGATTCCAGCAGGGGAATTATGTTGCCCCCATCCCATGGGGTGCCTAGAATCCCCCCCCCCCCCCCCCCCCCCCCCCCCCCCCCGGTCACCTGCGGCCGAGGCGGGGTCCAACCCCC
>ERZ795042.561-NODE-561-length-28989-cov-31.070644_pt1 | contig 28989 bp, 21 predicted proteins | sample MGYA00375126_ERZ795042 | MGnify/ENA primary metagenome ERZ795042 (study PRJEB30171, sample SAMN05518105) | compost metagenome | isolation source: Feedstock adapted compost from Newby Island compost facility, Milpitas, CA | place: USA:Newby Island compost facility...
ACAGTCGTTGTTGATCGGTAAAAAATGCATAGTGACTGCTATTAAAAATAACCAATTTTGATTTACACAAACTTTCTGTCGATCCATCTGGTTTTGTTAATAGATGATATCTTCGAGTTATTACTCTGAACTCCAAATCCTCAAGATCCACATCAACATTTCCAGTATATTCCTGGTGTTCTAAATTGCGATTAATCGAGGCATTTGGTTCACTATAGTTGAAATCCAGTCCGTATTCGTTGTGCCACTGTTTCAGTCTGTTCTTCAACCATTCCATTTCATGCGGATAGTATATAAAACTCAATGATTGAAATGCGTATGAAGTCAGAAGCTTAAATACTTGATTTTGTCCAGGCCAATAAAATACTATCAGCTTTTCAACCTTTCCACTTCTCGACAATAACTCTGACATTGTGACGGCCTTAAGTCTCTTTAGTCCGAAAGACTCAAATAGCACGTTATAATAACGTGCGTCGCTTTGCGTGCGCACGACAATGTGCTTCTTACCCTGATCTTCACGATTGACAAGATCAAATATTGCTTTCATTTTCGCTGCATTTTCGGATGTAATCTGAATTTGGTTAAGCTTGTCAACTAATTGCAGCAGTTCATATTTCAATTCCTTCGGGATCCACATCCCGCTTCTTTCCAGCTCAGATTTGATATGATTTAATCTTTCAGACTTTGACTTTTGAAAGTCTGGCGGCATTGAGAACAACAATCTCGAAAACTGATAAGTTAAAATACTTAAAGAATCCAGCAGTTCAGAAATACTGCTGCTGTATTCATGATACTTTTTTTTGATGATTTTTATTGCTTTATAAACATCAGTCAGTTCAGTGAAATAAACTTCGTTCAAATCAATTTGGAAGTTGAAATCCGGATGGTTTCGAATTCTTATTTCCTTAAAATCACGATCATACAAGTGACCGAGGTCAGGCAATTCCGACTCTTCTGCAATCACAATAAAAGGTATGTTAAACTGCAAAATATCATCAAATACATAAAGCTGGTTAATGTATTGATGGAATCCGTCAAAAATAATCAATTCAGGCATTTGCTTTGCTTTGTTAAGAAACGTATACAGCCTGTCCAAATCAGGAGATATCAGACAGTTTGGCTTATCGGATTTCGAATGAGGGCCCAATACCTCCACTTCACCCGATTTCTTAATCTTCCCCCATGGAAATAGCTGTCTTACTTGAACATCCTCGATGCAATTATTGGAAATAAAAAACTCAGAATCATTGCTTCTCGTAACCAGTACTATATAATTGGATTTGGACACGAAGCCGCTTAATCCGAAGAATTGACTCTTACTTTTCTTTCTGTTCTTGGTGTTTGTAACTCTCAATAAATAATTCATGCTGTGCAATTTTTTGTTCTGGGTAGATGTAAGGGTGTGGACATAAGACAGCGGCATCGTGTAGTTTCCGTCACTGCACTTTACAACAATCATATTTTTATCTTTCAGCAAATCTTCGAAAATGACGACACAATTATTCAGAAGAATTGTCTCACCTTTACTGAATCGCAGGTTCTCAATACTCGAATAAGTGTCTTCCGACGTCAGGAACATCAAAGTTTTTGCTACTGCAAGCCATTTGGCTGCATCATTACTTTTCGGAACTATCATTAACAGTCTCTTTTCCGGCACTTCTGATTCAATCATTACTGCTTTCTTCACTGAGTGAACAGCCAAAGAACCAGATATTGAACTTACGGATTCGAGCAGTTTTGAAAGGATACTCGAGTTAATGTTCACAATCTCTTCATTGTGCATAACCAAGTTCCTCCAACTTTTTGCCTATGCTATACTTACTATAATACGACATGTTTCGCTTCAAACCTTTTTTTCATGGCGAAATCAGGAGAATTGGGGAGTTCTTTCCGATGATTGTAGTCGATCTGTTTTCCGGGGGCGGCGGACTCAGCGAGGGCTTTCATGAAAACGGCTATAAAATCGTCGCGCAAGTGGAAAAAGACCGGTGGGCTTGTGAAACTCTGAGAACGCGCATGATTTATCACCATTTACGCAACTGCAATGACTTAAACTTGTACTTTGATTACCTGAAGAAGCACCGATCCTATAAGACAATTAATCAAGATCGAATTTTCATCTATGAAAAATACCCGGAATTGGTCGAAATTTTGGACCATGTTGTGCTGAACAAGAAGTTTGGCAATCCCGCCAGTGACCCTCAAGCAACTTCAACCAAAGAAATCATCCGGTTGATAGATAATTCCCTAAGATTTCACAACGAAAATTCAGTTAATGTCATAATTGGAGGCCCGCCCTGTCAAGCTTATTCAATCGTGGGACGAAGCAGAATGAAGGAACAAGCGGAAAAAGATCCCCGAAATTACCTGTTTTTCTACTATTTGACGATTGTAAAAGAATATCAACCGGATGTTTTTATTTTCGAGAACGTCCCTGGCATACTGAATGCGAAAAACGGACTGGTTTTTGAAAAAATCAAGGAAGAGTTTGAATTAGCAGGATACAGGTTGACAACAGGCATCGAAAAAGATGATCAAAAAAATGTAATCGACTTTGCCGATTACGGTATCCCCCAAAAAAGAAAAAGAGTGTTGCTGTTTGGTATCAGGCAGGGATTGAAAATTGGTTACCCTGTCTTTGAGAGATACAAATACAATTGGACTAACACGTTAAAAGTCAGAGATATCATTTCTGACTTACCATTTTTACATCCTGGTCAGGGTGACGATCACAAAATTACTGATTATGCTTCAGAAATAATGCTCAATCCTTTTTTGAAAGAGATACGGCAAAACAGCATCGGGGTGCTAAACCATAAAGCAAGACCATTGCATGAACGAGACAGAGAAATCTATAAGTTGGCAATTATTGCAGCAAAGAATGGGGTGCAATTGAAGTATCCCGATCTCCCGTCTCATTTGAAAACCCACAATAATGAAAAAATCTTCTTGGACAGGTTCAAAGTACATTGGTGGGATAATATACCTCATACCGTGGTTGCACATATTGCAAAGGATGGTCACTATAACATACATCCGGACATATCCCAATTGAGATCACTTACAGTCAGAGAAGCGGCAAGAATTCAAACTTTTTCTGACAATCATGTGTTTGAGGGTCCCAGGACCGCTCAATATATTCAGGTTGGAAATGCCGTTCCCCCCTTGATGTCGAAGATTATCGCCAAGGCAATCAGAGATCAATTGCTGTCATTGAATTCTGATATGCCCACCTGTCAGTCGTCCAGTATATCATAGTGACTTATGGGTTAAATGGTGCGTCTATATAGCATGGATGCACCTTTTTCTTATTTCATATCAATAGTTATAGAATGTTTTTAGATGTGGTGACAGTCTCATGCGAAAATCAACCGCCCTTCTCCTGACGGCCGCGCTGACGGCGCTGCTCGCGGACGCGGCCGCGCTGACGGCGCTGCTCGCGGACGCGGCCGCGCATCGGGCGGCGTCCGAACCATCCGGACCGGCGTACAAGACCCGGGAGTTGATCCTGCTGGAGGAAGAGAAAGCGAGGCTGGAGCTGGAGGGCAAGGAAGTCCCAGGAGAGCTGTTGGCCAAGATCGAATGGGAATCCCGATACAGCGAGGAAATGGCGGCGGAGCTGGAGAAGCGCGAGCGGGAAATCCGGGAGCTGGAGGACATGCGGAGACGGGCGCCGAAGGACGGGAAAGGCAATCCGCGCATGACGACGCCCGAGTTTCCGGCGTATGCGCCTGAGCCGTACGAACATGCGGGAGAAGCGGGAGACCGGGAGTACGCGGAGTCTTTTTTCCCCCGGTCCTTCACGTACACCCGCGAGCTGGTGTCCGCGATCACGGCTTCCCATGACGTGCTGGTGTCCGGCGTCTACCGGGACGACCCGGGGCGCGGCTTCATCATCCGCATCTGCAATGGGGAAGAGCGCGGCGAGACGTGCCGGGAGCAGTTCGATCACGACGGCGCGGGCGAGATCCGGTTCACCGAACTTGTCGACGACCGCATCGCGCTCTTCCGCTACGACGGCGACCGGGAAGGCTTCTTCGACCTGGCGGCGGGCCGCGCCGAGTTCCGCCCGTATGAACCGCAAATGCCGGAGCCTGCTCTCCGCCCCGTCACTCCCGCTCCCGCGCCGCCTCCCGCCGCTCCGCGTTCGCCTTAAGGTGCATGAACCCCCAGTCGCACATCGCCTTGAGCAGGGCGGACAGCGAGCGGCCGTGCTCGGTCAGCGAATACTCGACCCGCGGCGGCACCTCGGCGTACACCTTCCGCTCGACGAGCCCGTCCCGCTCGAGCTCGCGGAGCTGCGCGGCCAGCATCCCCTGCCGCACCTCCGGGATCAGCCGCCGCAGTTCGCCGAACCGCTTCGTTCCTTCGTAGAGCAGGATGAACAGGATGAACGGCTTCCATTTGCCCCCGATCACCCGAAGCGTCGTCAGAATCCCCCGCGTGTCCGCCCCGATCGGACGTTGTTCCACCTGGCATCCCCCTTCCGTTCCCATGCATGTATAAAAATAGCATACCTTCCCGCAGCCGCCCAGACGCGCCAATGGTACGGTCCGCCGGACTAAGTCCGGAAAAAAAGCGTACTTCCCAACCCCCGGCATCCCGCCGATAATGGGACGTGAATCCGACAGGAGGGGATGGGGATGAACATTTCGCTTGAAGGCAAAGTCGCGCTCGTCACCGGCGGCGCCCGCGGCATCGGGCTTGCGACGGTTCGCGCGCTCGCGGAATCCGGCGCGAAGGTCGCGGCCACGTCCCGCGAAGGATCGGACGCGCTGCGCGGGCTGGCGTCCGGGTATCCGGTGGCGCATCTGCCGGTCGACGCGGCATCCGAAGCCGGGGCCGAACAGGCCGTCGCCGGGACGGTGGCGCGGTTCGGCCGGCTGGACATCCTGGTGAACAACATCGGCGCGACCGACCCGTCGGCCGGGTCGGGGTTTGCGGCGCTGACGGACCGCGAGTGGAGCGAGATCCTCGAGGTGAACCTGATGAGCGTGGTGCGCGTGACGCGCGCGGCGATTCCGCACCTGCTCGAAAGCGGCGGCGGCAGCGTCGTCAACGTCTCGACGATCAACGCGATGATGCCGATCCCGTTCCTGTTCGCCTACAGCGCCGCGAAGGCTGCGGTCACGAACCTGACGAAGAACCTGGCCCAGGCGTACGCGGAGCGGGGCATCCGTTTCAACACGGTGTCGCCGGGCCCGACGCGCACCGACATGTGGGCGGGCAGGCTGCCCGAGCCCGCGACCGGCGAGGCGCTGCGCGCCTTCGCCCGGGAGCAGCTCGGCATCCCGCTCGGCCGCCTCGCGGAACCGGAGGAAGTCGCGAATCTGATCGTCTTCCTGGCGTCCGACCATGCCGCGATGGTTACCGGATCGGACCATATCATCGACGGCGGTCTGGTCAGGACGATCTGAAGGCGGATGATGGAGATGGCGATGGCGGTTCGGACGCGTTCCGCAAGCGCCGCGCTGCTGCTGCTCTGTGCCGCGCAGCTGATGGTGCTGCTCGACGCCTCGATCGTGCACATCGCGCTGCCGTCGATCCAGCGCGAGTTCGGCGTCGCGTCGGGACGGCTGCAATGGATCACGACGGCGTACACGCTCTGTTTCGGCGGATTTCTGCTCGTCGGCGGCCGGCTGGGGGACCGGTTCGGCAGGCGGCGGACGCTGGCCGCCGGGGTGTGGCTGTTCGCGCTCGCCTCCGCGGCGGCCGGGTTCGCGCCGTCCGCCGGGGCGCTCATCGCGGCGCGGGCGCTGCAGGGGCTGAGCGCGGCGATGGTCGCGCCGATGGTGTTCGTGTTTGTCGCGGCGATTTTTCCGGAGGGGCCTTCGCGCAACCGGGCGATGGGGATTCTGAGCGCCGTGTCGGCGGCCGGGTTCGTGACCGGGCTCATCCTCGGCGGGACGCTGACCGGATGGCTCGGCTGGCGGGCCGTGTTCTTCGCCACGGTGCTGATCGGGCTGCTCATCGCGGCGATGCTGCCGATCCTGCCGGCGGACCGGGCCGGCGAGCGGCGGCCGCTCGACCTGCCGGGCGCCGTCGCGGCGACGCTGGGCATCGGCTGTCTGGTGCTCGCGTTGGCCGAAGGGGGCGCGTCGGCGGGGTTTTTGGGGACCGGGGGCTGCTGACGGCGTCCGCGCTGCTACTGGCCCTGTTCGTCCGGATCGAGCGTTCGGCGGCCTATCCGCTGCTGCCGCCGGGGCTGCTGGCCCGCCGGCCGTTCGCCGGTGCGGCGATGGCGGCGTTCCTGTTCGGCGGCGTGATCGGACCGTCGATCTTCATGCTGACGCTGTACATGCAGCGGGCGTTGGGGTACGAGCCGCTGCGGGCCGCCGCCGCGTTCCTCCCGCAGGAGCTGACCGTCATCGCCGTTGCCCAACTGGCCGGGCGTCTGGTCACCCGGTACGGGACGCGGCCGGTGCTGCTGGCGGGGGCGGCGGCCTTCGCGCTCGGAAGCTGGCGGCTGTCGCAGCTCGCGGCGCAGGACGCCTGGCTCGCGTACATCCTGCCCGGCACGGTCCTGATCGGCGTCGGCGTCGGCTGCGTCATGGTCGGCTCCTCCGTCGCGATGACGAGCGGCCTCGCGCGCGATGACCACGCGGCCGCCGCCGGGCTGTGGAACGTCGCGCCGCAGATCGGCGCCTCCGTCAACCTGGCGGTGCAGATTGCCGCGGCCGAATGGTTCTCGGACGGACGGCTGCTCCGCGATCCGCTGTCCCCGGCGGCGCTCTCCGGCTACCGGGCGGCGTTCGCGGCGCTGCTCGCCTGCGCGCTGCTCATCGGCGCCGGCGTCTGGCTGCTGCTGCGGCGTCCGGCTGCGGAGAGACGGAGCCGCAAGCAGGGCCGCGCGACGTGATCGCCCCTCCCGGCAACGGCTTTGCGCCGAAAGGGTCCTCGCCGGATCATTCGTTCCCGGCGATCCGCGCCGGATCATTCGTTCCCGGCGGTCCGTCCCGGGGCAGCCAGACGGCGAACTCCGAGCCTCCGCCCGGCTCGCCGGCCCGTTCCTCGTGCCGGCGATCGTGCGCTGCTGGGCAGACGGGCGTTCTGGCCCGCGCGCCCGCACCTTTCGCGACTGACGGATGAGGCGTGTCGCGCCCTTCGGCATGACGGCCAAGACGTGCCACGCCCCTTCGGCAGCCGGGGAGTCCGTGACATGCGCCCAATACGCGCCACGCCCCTTCGGCAGCCGGGGAGTCCGAAACACGCGCCAAGACGCACCACGCCCCTTCGGCAGCCGCCGGGGGCGTGACGCGCGGCCGGTCTATTCCGGCCGCTTCCGGTATTTCTTCGGCGCCTTGCTCAGGTACGCATTCTCGAGCGCGCCGGCGATCTCGTCCCACTCCGCGCCGCGGTCAAGCCGGAGCCCGAGCCAGCCGAGGTGTCCGACGTAGGGCGGGATGAAATAACGGTCCGGGTCCGACGCCGTCAGCACGGACTGCATGCCCGGCGGGGCGGCGCACCAAAGCGCGATCCGGCCGTCTCCGTGGTGGTTGACCCGGTATTGCGCGAAACATTTTTTGCCGTCGATGAAGAAGGAAGGCGCGCCGTGGCTCTCGCGTTCGCTCGTTCCGGGGAAGGAGAGGCAGAGCGAGCGAATCCGTTCGAACAGCGCCTTGTGTTCGGGCGACGTCGCAAACAGCGTTTCCATGTCCATGTTGATCCCGCCTTGTCCGCGTAGTCTCAAGCCTGATTCAATCCGGCGAGGCGCGCATGCGCCCGCAGGTAATCGTCGAGCTGCTCGGCCGGGCGCGGCACCGGGCCGCCGTGGCAAGCCTCGAGGTGCGCCGGCGCAAGTTCCCGCACGATCAGGCTGCTCTCCAGCGTCCGCGCCTTCTCGTACGTGAACATCGGAAACCGGAGCCGGCCCTTCTTCGCATTGAACAGGTCGCCGGCGAGCAGCACATTGTCCCGCTCGTGGTGGTAGACGACGTGGCCCGGCGCGTGGCCGGGCGTCCAATGCGGCTGGAGCCCGCCGACCGGCTCGAGCCGGCCGTCCGGGGCCTCGGGAAGCGGGCGCGCGAGCCCGCGCGGCAGAAATTGCGCCGCCTTCTTCCGGCCCGGATAAGGCGCTTCCCCCGTCGTATGCGGAATCTCCAGCCGATGGGCGTACACCGGCACATCCGGCCATTCTTGCAGCAGACGCCGGATCGCCCCGACGTGGTCGGAATGGCCGTGCGTCAGCACGATCCGCTTCAACGGCCCGATGCCGAGCGACCGGATCGCCCCGGCGATCCCCTTCGCCATGAACGGCATGCCGGCGTCGACCAGCGTCGCGCCGTCCTCCTCCTTCACGAGCCATACCGTGATCGGAAACACCAGCCACGCCGACACGCTCCAAATATGCTCCGACACCCGGGTGATCTTCATGCCTGATCGCCTCCTTCGCGAATAAGGGTCTTGAATCCGATGAGCAGCGCCTGAAACGCGTCGCGGAACGTCGGACCGAGCCGCGCCATCAGCTCGTCCGGCGACTCGGGCGAGTGGCGGTACGTGCCGACGATGCCGTGCGCCATGAAGAACGTGATGCGCGCGCAGGCCAGAAGCCGCTCCTCGCTCGCGCCGGGAGGCAGGCAGCCCGCCAGCGCCCGCATCAGCAGGCCGAACAGCTCGTTCCGCAGGCGGTTCACCTCGAGCCGCGGCTCCTTCTCGTCCACCCGCACCGCGCCCGCGCTGAAGAATACCTCGAACATGTTCCGATTCGCGAGGCAGAACCGGACCCACGTCATGCAGATGTCATGCAGCCGCTCCTCCGGCGCCGCGTCCCGCCCGAGCAGGCCGGCGAGCTGTTCGCGCAGCTCCCCGAGCGGCGGCATCGAGATGTGGTGCAGCAGCGTCTCCTTGTCCCTGAAATAGAGGTAGATCGCGGTGTGGGAGCAGCCCGCCCGCTTCGCGATTTCGCGCATCGTGACGGCGTCGAATCCCCGCTCGGCGAACAGCTCCGCCGCGGCCGCGATGATGCTCCGCTTCGTCCGCTCGGCCCTCGCTTGTTGCGGATTCCGCATGGATCGTGTTCCCTCTTCCCACCAGCTTTATAACCAACGGTTAGTTTTGATGCCATTAATATAACCAATGGTTAGTATGATTGTCAACCGGAAACCGGACGGATGCGCCCGGCTCCATCCTCTCCCGAACCACAACATGAGCCATGCCAATCTCCTCCCGTCGGGGGCGATTGGCATGGCTCGGCAGCGCCCGCGCATCCTCATGCCCTGGGTCACGATTGAGCCCCTCACTTCCCGGGAAGCGGCCAACGGTCGGATGTCAGAGAGTACGTCAATACCAGCGCCGTCGCCCCGGTCTGCCTCCCCGTCAACGAAACGCCAGCCGCGCGAAATGGTACGCGCCGTGCAGCCACACGCCGAAATCGTGGACACCGCCCGGAATGTCGACCCGCACCAGATTCGCAAGCTTGTCGCCCGCGGCTTCCGCGAGCCCGTTCATCGCCCCGAGATACACCGGCCACGAGATCCCGTCCTGATCGCCGCACGTCATGTACAGCAGATCCAGCCGGTGCGTCGACGCCAGCAGACTCGCGCCGAGCACGCGGCCCCCGGCCGTCGTCGGCGCGTTCGAGAAGGCGCCCGCGTAAGCGAACAGATCGGTCATGCCGGGCGCGGGCACCGTCACGTCCAGCCCGTTGCGCCAGTCGTGCCGGTTCTCCGTGTACCGGATCGAATCGCACCGCCAGCCGCCGACGACCAGATTGAGCACCTGCATGCCGCCCATCGACAGGCCCGCGATCGCCCGGTGCCGCCGGCTCGCCGAGACGCCCGCCGCCGACGCGTCCGCGATGTCCGCGTATGTCCGGAAGCGCGACTCGATGAACGGGATCAGATCGTACCGCAATTCATAGTCGAAATAGTAGAACCCGAGCATGTTCGTCCCCTCGGCGTTGAACGACCGGTCGGCGAAGTCGTGCGCGCTGCGCCCGTTCGGGAACACGGCGATGAGCGGCTCGATCTCGCCCGCCGCGATCAGATGGTCGAGCAGATTGCAGATCGCATGGCGCCCGTCCTCCTCGCCGCCGCCCCGCAGCCATTCCCATTCGTCGCCGCCGACGCCGTGCAGCAGATACAGGACGTTGTACCGCCGCTCGGGCGACCGGTCGTAGCAGGCGGGCAGATAGACGTTGCACGTCTTGACGATCGGCTCGCCCCGCACCGTCTCCCTTCCCGCTTCCGCCGCGTCGATCCGCCGGTCCGTCACGAGCCGCCGCTCCGCGTCGATATAGTTCCGGACCGGATACGTCACCTCCGCGAGTGTTCCCCGATGCTCCTTCGCCGCCGGCTTCAGCCGGTCCGCGGGAATGTCCCGAATGCGAGTGTCACCCATGCTTTTTCCCCCTTCTTCCATGAAAAAAAGAACCCGCCGGCCCCGCCATGTCCGCTCTTCCGCGCAACCTGTTGACCGGTCCCCGTCCGTTCCGATACGCTGGAGACAGCATGCCGATCCGGAGGGATATCGGATGATTCACGTGCTCTACGCGCATTGCGACATGGCCCACGACGGCCGGAGCTTCGTCACCGACGTGTCCGTCGGCTCCCAATGGCTGCTCGTCTTCACGAAGACGCCGGCCCTGTTCTGGGTCGAGGGCGAGCTCAGGGAATATCCGCCCTACTGCGCCGTCCTCTACCGCCCGGGCCAGAAGGTGTACTACCGCGCCGCCGGGGACACGTTCGTGAACAACTGGATCCGCTTCATCACGGACGAGCCGTTCGTGACGGAGACCCCGGTGCCGTGCGGCGTGCCTTTTCCGCTCGACGATCCCGACTACTGCAACAAGCTGTTCGAACTGCTCGTCATCGAGCACAACTACGACAAGTACTGCAAGGAATCGTCCATCAAGAACCTGCTGCGGACGATGTTCAACAAGCTGCTGGAATCCTACTTCCATACCGACATGACGCCCCAGCACTACAACCTGCTCAGGCTGCGCGCCGCGATCCGGAACAACCCGGAGGACAACTGGACGATCGCCCGGATGGCGGACATGCTCCGGATCAGCCCGGGCTACCTGCAGTCCATCTACAAAAAAGCGTTCGGCATCTCCTGCATCGACGACGTCATCCGGAACCGGATCCGGCTCGCGAAGGAGTATCTGTACAACGGCTCCCTGAGCGTCGCCGAAGTCGCGTTCCGCTGCGGCTACCGCAACGTCGAGCATTTCAGCCGCCAGTTCAAGCGGGTGACCGGGCTCACGCCGCGGGAATACCAGAAGCGCGGCGACGGTCAGCCGGCTTCCGCGCCGTCCGCCGGGACACCGTAGACGCGGCCCAGCCGCGCCCGCTCCTCGGACCCAAGCTTCTGCGCGTCCGCGATCTCGAAGACGCCGAACGCGTCATACAGCCGCAGGATCGGCTCGGCCTGGACGAACGTGCACCAGGGCAGCCAGTGGTAATGGCTCTGCAGCGTCTGGCTCGTGAAATTGCCGCTCTCGTGGCCGATGCCGGGCATCGCGTAGCCGACGCTCCCGTCGACGTCCGTGGACTGCCGCGTGTTCTTGTGGAGGAACTCGGCGAAATCCAGATAGTGCGCGTCGCCGGTGTGCAGATACAGCCGGTAGTACGTGTACGAGCACGCGGCCATGTAGACGTCGGCGCCGCCGCCGATCGTGATGATGCTCTGCCCGCTGATCGAATAATGATTGAACGGATGCTTCGGCCACGGGGTGGCCACCGGGAACGCCCAGGCGTACGTCCACGTCTCGGTGTAATCGGCGGCGCCGACCGCGGCCTCGAGCCACCGCTCCTCGCCGGTCAGATCGTACAGCGCGAGAAACCCGAACAGCGCGTAGATGCCGGCCTCCTTGTCCATGATGGCGAGATTGTCGCAGGTGCCGCCCCGGTACTCCATGTTCCGGTAGCTGTGCTCGTACGCCCACTCGCCGGCCCGGAGCGCCGCGGTCCGGTATTGCTCCTCGCCCGTCGCCAGATGGAATTGGACGAGGAAGCGAATGACGCTCGGCGTGTTCGCCTTCGAATCCATCCGCACCGAACCGTCGGTGTTGTACGCCCGGTAGAAGCTTCCGTCCTCGTTCTGCACCCGCACCAGCCAATCGGCCGTCTTCCGGCAGAACGCGAGCCATTCCGGCCGCTCCTCGCCCCGCCCGCGCAAGTACAGATACGCGTCCAGCATCGCCTCGATCCCGTCGGCGAGCATCCGCACGTAATGCGGATACGGCTCGAATCCCCGGATATTCGGATTATAGCACATGTGCGGCAGGCCGGATTCGGTCATCGCCGTCCGCGCCCAGAAGTCGAGGATGCCGATCCCCTTCTCCCGCGCCTCCGGGTCGCCGGCCATGTCGCCGTAGCGCAGCAGCAGATACCCGATGCCCGGCTGCTGCCCGACGAAGCCGAACTGGAACGACACCGTCGAGATGTCCATACGGGGCAGCTGCGCCGCGAAGGGCAGGCCGTACGCGTCGCCGTATTTGCGGGTATAGTGCTTGAGATGCTTCATGCAGTTGTGAAAATGCCGCTCGTTGTCCACCGCAAACAGCCGGTCGCGCAGCCGTTCGTACACGACCCGCCAGTTCTCCCGCATCATGCTCTGGAAGCTGTCGTATCGGCCGAACCGCACGGCCACGGCGTAGCGCTGCTCGAACCCGTCGACGACCGGATGGTTGACGCGGCGAAACGACCGCACTTTCCCGCGGTAGTCGAGGCCGAGGAACCGGTTCTGCGAAGGCAGCTGGCCGTCGCAGCCGGGATAGACATAGTCGATCGACAGGCCGTCGACCTGCGTGTCGATCGGCTTGCGCACGGGAAACCCGTAGTACATGTAATTCAGCGTCCGGCTCTCCGGCCGGCTCATCCCGATGGCGCCGGCCGTGAACTTCGGGTCCGTATGGTTCTCCGCCCGGAGAATGTCCGTCGACGGCATCGTCACGTCTGCCGCCCAGCGGGACAGCGCCGCCGTCTCCCCCGTCGCGATGTGCTGCATCGCGAACAGCGGCAGCGCGCAGCACGTCTCCATCCGCCAGAAATATTCGCAGTCCAGGTCCTTGCCGATCGCGGTGTCCGGCGCGAACTCGTTCTGCCTGTACCAGACCCCGGGCGCGAAGCACCAGTAGTCGCGGGGATCGTCGGACTGCGCCGACACGAACGAGATCTTGGTGGAAAAACCGAGATCGTCCGCCGCCCGCGCCACCTTCACCTCACGGCTCACCTTGAACCCGTCCCCCGCGGCTTCATAGATGTCCATGAACGCGAACGCCGAGCCCGAAGGCACGGCGAGGACGCCGCCGGCGACGATCCGGTCGCCGTCGGCGGCAATATGGTCATAGGGTTTGTCGTAGAACTCGTTCACCGCAAAGGCGGTCTTCACCGTCACGTACATCGGCCGCCGGTTGTACCAGAGCAGCTTCCCGTCCCGGCGCGCCTCGACGCCGCCGTCCCTGAACAGCAGGACATATCCGCCGTTTTCCAGCCGCACGTCCGCGTCCCCCTTCCGGAATGTCAGGCCTTTCGCTTGAAATACTCGTCCACCAGGAACTTGACCAGCTCGTCCGGCTGCTTCCGGACGAACTCGGACCGGTCGCCGAACACCATCGCGTACGGCGCTTCCTCCGTGTAGGGAGCCCACTCGGGAAGCTTCTCGCCCGTCGAATCGTCGCCGTTCGGATCGCCGGTACGGATGAAGTGGGCCCAGTAGTTGCACATCTGCCGCGCGAGATCGTAATGCTTGCCGGTGAACGGCCGCCAGCATTTCGCGAGCGTCTCGAAGAAGAACCAGAGATCGACCGAATGGAACGTCCCGGGGTTGTCCCAGCCCGGAATCTCCGCGTCGAAGACGTAATAATACAGCGGCGTGCCCAGGCCGGACTCGGCGCTGGCCCGCGACGCGACGCGGATCGCGTATTCGATCGTGCTCACCGACGCCGCCTCGAGCGTCCGCTCCAGATCGCCCGAATCGGCCCAGCACAGCTCGAGGAACCGGTCCGCGTCCCCGCCGAACATGTCGGCGGCCAGCTTCCGGAGCTCGTCGAGCGAGCCGACGTTCGGCCGGCTCTTGAACTCGTCGGTCGTGTTCCCCCACAGGATCGGCACGTTCCAGCGCTCGCCCGCGAGGAACCGCTCGTACGGGTGGCCGACGCAGAACTTGCCGTCGATGACGGCGCCCCAGAACCGGTTGTATTCCACCATCTTGTCGCGGAGGTACACCGCGTCGAGACGGCGGGCCTCCCCGAGCGAGGAGACGCCGAGATACTCGAAGAACTTGACGCCTTCCCGTTCGGCCTCCTCGAGCGTCTGCAGGAAGCGCGGCCCCCGCTCGCCCGGATACACCGGCGCGTACACGCCGCTCATGATGATCGCGCGCCGGAACAGCCCTTCGGTCTGCGGCGAGGTGAGCTGGGCGAGGACGCTGCCGCCGCCCGCGGACTGGCCGCCGATCGTGATGTTGTCCGGATCGCCGCCGAACGCCGCGATGTTGCGCTTCACCCACTCGGTCGCAAACTTCTGGTCGAGGTGGCCGAAGTTGGCCGGCGCGTCCGGCGACTCCGCCGTGATCTCCGGATGGCACAGGAAGCCGAACACGTTCAGCCGGTAGTTGATCGTGACGACGACGATGCCCCGGCGGGCGATGCGCTCGCCGTCGAACTCCATCTCGGACGCGTGCCCGACCTGCAGCCCGCCGCCGAAATACCAGACGAACACCGGCAGCTTCTCGTCGGGGCTCTTCGCCGGCGTCCAGATGTTCAGGTACAGGCAGTCCTCGCTCATCGCGATGTCCGGATCGACGGCCCATTCGCGGGTATAGATGTTGTTCACGTCGATCTCCTGCCGCACCTGCAGCGGGATCGGCGAGAATTCGCAGGCTTTCAGCACGCCGTCCCAGTTCCTGGCGGGCTGCGGCGCCCGCCAGCGGTTCTCGCCCACGGGCGGCGCGGCGTACGGGATGCCCTTGAAGCTCGTGATGCGGGGATCCGCCGCAGGAAGCCCCTGGACGAGACCGTTTTCCGTTCGTGCGATTCTGAGACTGACCACTTGTCCGCTCTCTCCTCTCCGTATTGGTCCCTGACGCATGTATCGGCGCGCCGGACATCCGGCGCGCCGCGGACAGCCGCAAGCTTCACGCCTTGATCGCGCCGATCAGCATCCCCTTGACGAAGTGCCGCTGCAGGAGCGGGAAGACGCACATGATCGGAAGCATCGAGGCGATGACGGCGGCCATTTTCATCCCTTCCGTGAACTGTTTGTCCGTCTGGATGTTCGAGACGTTGAGCTGCTGGCTGATCTGCGAGTCGATGACGATCGACCGTAGCGCCAGCTGCAGGACGGTGAGATTGCCCTTGCGGATGAAGATCATCGCGTTGAACCACTCGTTCCACCGGTCCACCGCGTAGAACAGCGTCATCGTCGCCATGATCGGCATGGACAGCGGCAGGATGATCCTGAGCAGAATCGTCCATTCGCCCGCGCCGTCCAGCTTCGCCGATTCCGACAGGGCGATCGGCAGATTCGCGAAATAGTTCATCATGATGATCAGATAGAAGGCGTTGATGCCGTAGACCAGCACGACCGACCAGAGCGAGTTGATCAGATGCAGCTGCTTCATGAGCAGGTACATCGGAATGATGCCGCCGTTGAACATCATCGTAAGGACGACGAAGAAAATGAAGAACCGCTTGAACGGGTAATCCGGCCGGCTCAGCCCGTACGCCATGCTGGTCGTCAGGAACAGGTTGATCGGCACGCCGATGAGCAGCAGGATCGTGGTCGTGCGATACCCCGTCCAGATCCGTCCGTCGATGAACATCTGCTTGTAGTTCTCCAGCGTCCATTCCTTCGGGAACAGCAGGATCGACGTCTTGAGGTACTCCTGCTGGGTGACGAACGAGATCGCGAGAACGTTGATGAACGGAATGACAATCAGCAGCGCAAACACGCCAAGAATGATGGCGATGACGATGTCCAGGGGCTCGACGCCGTGGAGCGGCCGTTTGCGCCGGACCGTCTGCCCCGAAGTCTCGGGAATGGTTCTGACCTCTGCCATATTCACGCTCCTTTCACGCCCGGGCGCCTGCGGGTTACTTGCGGGCAGACCGTCGGATCGGCGGGAACAGCCCTTCCGAGCCGAGCATCTTGCAGATGCGGTCGGCCAGGAGCAGCAGCACGAAATTCACGATCGACCGGAACAGGCTGACGGCGGTCGAGAACGAGAAGTCCGCCGCGGACTGGAACGTGATCCGGTAGATGTAGATGTCGAGAATTTCGCCCGCCTTCGCGGTCGCCGCGTTGCTGATGTTGAAGATCTGGTCGAAGCCGGCGGTCATGATGTAGCCCGTCGCCAGAATCAGGATGACGACGATCGTGTTCATGATGCCGGGAAGCGTGATGTACCACATCGTCTGCAGCCGCGACGCGCCGTCAAGCTGCGCCGACTCGTACTGCTCCGTATCGATGCCCGAGATGGCGGCCAGATAAATGATCATCGTCCAGCCGGCGTTCTTCCAGTTGTCCGTGATGTAGAGCAGCGGCCGGAAGATCGTCGTGTTCCCGAGGAAATTGACCGGATCCCCGCCGAGCAACCGGATGACGCCGTTCACCATGCCCTGCATGTCCAGGAAGTTGATCAGCACGCTGGCCACGATGATCCAGGACAGGAAGTGCGGAAACGTGAAGATCGTCTGCACCGTCTTCTTGTAGCGCTGCATGCGCAGCTCGTTCAGCAGCAGCGCCAGGATGATCGGCACCGGAAACGTGAACACGATCCGGCCCAGATTGATCCAGATCGTCCGCCAGACCGATTCCATGAACGCCGGATCGCGAAAGACGTATTTGAAGTTCTCGAAGCCGATCCACGGGCTGCCGAAAATGCCCAGGTTCGCCTTGTACGTCTTGAACGCCAGCGTCAGTCCGTACATCGGAATGTAGGCGAAGATGGCGAACCAGATGACGCCGGGCAGGAGAAGCATGTACGTCTCCTTCGACCGGATGATGCGGCGAATCAACGCGTTGTTGTCCATAGGCAACTCCCCGAAAGGCAAGCGCCGGGCAGATCGGCCGCGATCTGCCCGGAACCGCCTGATTTACGTCAGCCTCAAGCGCTTCAACCGCCGAACTTCGCGTTCAGCTCGTCGAGGACGGGCTGGATGATCGGCATCTTCGAATCGACCCACTTCTTCCAGTTCTCCTCGATGTCGCCCGGCTGCGTGATGAGGTTCGCGTATTCGGTGTAGTAGTCGATTTGCGCCCTTCTTTTGCTCGGCGAATCGTAGGTGTAGTAGTCCCAGTCGATATGCGCGAACGTCTCCGGCGTTGCGATCTCGGTCCGCTCGCGGTACACCTTCTTCGACAGTTCCCGCAGCCGCTCGTCGGTGTTCGGGTTGTCGAAGGCGAAATCGTCGAACAGGATGATGCTGCCGAGCAGATAGCCCCAGGACGGATACTTGCCGGTCGTGCCCGCCAGCGGCTTGCCTTCCTTCTCTTCGTCGTAGAGGGAGATGATGTTGCCGCTCGCGTCGTACGTCCAGTCGACATCCTTCAGGCCCATGTTCGTGATGATGTAGCCTTCGCGCGTCGCGTTGTAGTCGAGAATGTCCATGTAGCGTTCGAACACTTCGTCCTTGATGTTCGGGCTGAAGATGATCGTGCCCCAGAAGTTGATCAGGTCAAGCTGATGGTAGTAGCCGTCTTCGCCGAGCACCGTCGCCAGGATGATGTTGTCGTACGGGTCGATGCCGAGGTTGTTCTTGAAATCGTTGTAGTACGGCTGCAGGTTCGACGTCGGCGCCTGGAAGAACGTCGCGCCCGCGATGCCCTGCACGTTGAAGTACGCGCCGTGCTCCTCGTTCTTGACCGTATAGAAGTCCTGCGCGAGCAGCCCGGACCGGTACGCTTCGGAGAAGAGCTTCAGGCCCCGCAGCGTGTCTTCGGACGCGCCGCCCCACTTGTACTTGCCGTCCTTGTCCTTGTAGAAGTGGTTGAAGTACGTGCTGTTGCGCGCGACGAACAGGTCGACGGCGTGGTTCGTGTTCTCGGCGATCGGGATCAGCTTGTCGCCGACGTTGCCGGGGTCCTTCTCCTTGACGAGCCGCGCGAATTCCATGAGCTCCGACACCTTGTAGGCCGACTTGACCGGGAAGCCGACCGCCTCCGCCCAGTCTTTCCGGATGAAGACGGACGGGTGGTTCGGGAGCGGGTCGCCGGGCAGATTGTCCATGAACCGCGCGCGCGGGAGGAAGTACGTGCCGCCGAAAATCTTCTCCATCTGCGGCCCGAGCGTCGTCCGCTCATAGACGGCCGCCACGTTCGGCCAGCGCTGCTTCCAGTCGTCGGGCAGCCGCTTGATCAGCCCCTGCTCGACGAACGCCGCCGCGTCCGCATGGATGTAGTTGTACACCGCGACGTCCGGCATGTCGCCCGAGTTGATCCAGATGCGCAGCCGCTCGTTCCAGTTGTCCCAGTTCAGCGCCGCGACGTCCATCTCGTAGTTGAACTTGTCGGAGTAGTACTGCGCGAGCGGATCGCCCTTCGTGTAGTCGTATCCTTCGATGGCCTGGACCGAGGTGTAGGTGAACTTGATCTTCTTCGACAGGTCGCTCTGCGGCCTCCATTCGCCGGGAGCCGCCGCCTCCGAGCCGCCATCGCCGGAGGACGACGTTCCGCCGCTGTTCTGCGAAGTAGAGGTGGAGGTGGAAGTGGAGGACGACGATGACGAGCCGGACGAATTGCTGTCCGACTTCTTCGCGCAGGCCGCCGCCAGCGTCAGCACGAGCAGCACGACGAGCGCGAGGCTGACCGGTTTCGCCAGTCTTGACATGCGTTCGAACACCCCTTTTCCCCTGAAAAGTTTTATTTACAGCGTCCGGCACGAGGAACCGGCCCACCATAAACCGAACCATTTTGACAAAAACAGACCCGTCCCCGGATCGGTTTGATATAATCAAACCTATCCTCAGATTTGTTTTACATAATCAAACACGGTTTGACAGCGTTTACAAACCTGGTTTTGTCTGTCAGTATACGGTCCTTGGCATGGCAACACAATGATGTATTCTCACGTGTTTTTGATCGATCCTAATATTGTTAGGTGCGGTACATTCCGCCCGGGCAATAAAAAAGGACGCCCTTCGGCGTCCGAATGCAAATCCGGAATCTGTCAGGTTGACATGCTTTACCGTGTCCGTCGGAACCCCCGATACGCCGGCCACCAGGACAGCGCGAACACGGCCGCGCCCGCCGCGAGCGGCAGCAGCGGCGTGCGGACCAGCGCGTCCGGCACGGCGCGCGCGATGTCGGACGCGCACCAGACCGAGACGACGAACAGGAAGGAAATCAGGGTGGAGGCCCGCTCCCTGAGCCAACAGTGCAAAGGCAGGCTGATCCCCGCCGCCGCCAGCAGCGCGGCCAGCGCCCCGGCCAGCTCCTCCGGCCCCGACAGCCGGAAGCCGTCCCCTTGATACAGCGCGTACGCGATCCAGGCGGCGTTGCAGACGATCGCGGCCAGCATGAACCAGACGATCGCCATGGCGTACTTCGCCAGCAGCGCTTCCCGCCCGGCGGCCGGGAGGCCGGCCGATCCGTGCCCCTCCTTGCGCGCCGTCTGCCTGTGCAGGTTCGCCTGCATGATGAAAAACGCCGTCAGGGCGATCGCGATCGCGTGCGGCGAAGTCTCCAGCCGCGCGCTGAGCAGCCCGACGAACAGCAGAAGCGGGACGGGAACAAGCAGCCATATCTTCCAATCCTGGGTCCTCAGATCCCGCAACATGAATCGCCATACCGCTCCCATCTCTTTCTCCCCCTTCGTTGGATCAGCAAGTGCACTCCGGCGCGTTCACCTCGTCGCCGCCCGCGTCGGCCCGGTCGTCCGGCGAGGCCCGCCACGCCTCCAGCCGGCCGTCCGCCAGAATCTCCGCGACGCAAGTCTCCGAGCCGGCGACGTAGGTCCACATCATGTCGACCCCCGTCGCGACGCACCAGGCGCGGTCCTCCGGCCACCAGATGCTCGCGTGCTGCGGCGACGGCGGCGAGACGCGCTCCGCGGCCGCGCGGACGTCCCCGCGCAGCAGATAATACCCGCGGTCGCGCAGCCGGACATGCGCCGTTCGTCCGCGCAGCGTCGCAAACACGGGCAGCCCCCAGCCGTCCCACACCGCGAAAAAGCATTCCCCCGGCGTCCGCGTATGTCGTTCGAGCAGCCCGGCCAGCGCCTCCAGCATCCATTCCGGCATCCGGCCCGGCTCCGGCGGCACCAGCCCCCGCCAGCCGACATCGGAATCGCCGGCGCGGGAGACGGCGTACCACTGCATCCGGGCGTGCGGCCGGGTTCCGGCGCGCGCCGCCGCCTCGGCCCAGGTGAGCTCCCGCTCCTCGCCGGCCAGCCAGGCCGGATGGAACAGCCGGGCGTAGGCTTCGAACCCGCGCGGGATGACGGCGGCCGCATGACTCGCGCGGTCGCCGCGCCCCCGCGGCTCCTCGAGCGCGGATGCCAGCCAACGCGCCGGCTCCGCGTCCTCCACCGGCATGAGACGCTCCCATTCCGTCATCGCCGCATCTCCTCCTCCCTGCGGACGCCCGGCCTCCCGCCGCGCTTCCGGGCCGGAGTCCGGAAAACCCGATCTTCGAGAAACGTTACACCTTCTCCATCTCTATCATACACCGTCCGCCTGCATTAATACAGTTCTTCAATTATGTGTATGTGGTTTCCATGTGGTTGCCATGTGGCTGCCATGGGACTGCGCGGGGCGGCGGGGCGGACTCCGATCCGGACGGAACGGAGTGCAAGCCGCGCATCCCGGCGCGGGCGGACGCATATCGTGGGGTAAGCGACACTTACCGATGCGAGGTATGCCATGGAAGCATCCGGAGACATCGTCCGCGCGCGGGCGGCGGGCAGCCCGGGGCCGATGGCCGCGGCCATCCTCGTCTGGTGCGCCCTCGCCGTGGTCTCGAGCCTGTACGTCACGATTCCGCTCACGCCGCTGCTGGCGGACCGCTTCGGCGTGCCGCTCCACGCGGCGGCGTGGCCCGGGAGCGCGTTCTCGCTCGCCTACGCGATCGGCCTGCCGGTCTGGGGCGCGCTTTCCGACCGGTTCGGCCGCAAGCCCGTCATCGTCTGCGGCCTGATCGCGCTCGCCGCCGTCTCCCCGCTGAACGGCCTGGCGGACAGCCTGGCCGCGCTCGTCGCGCTCCGGGCGGTCCAGGGGCTGGCGGCATCCAGCTTCGCGCCCGCGGCGCTCGCTTACGCCGGGGAGATGTACCCGCCCGGCCGGAGCGTCGTCGTCATCGGGCTCATCACGACCGGGTTCATGTCGGCCGGCGTCGCGGGGCAGATCTTCGCGGCCGCGGTCGAGCGGCACATGGGCTGGCCGTATGTGTTCCATCTGCTCGGCCTCATCTACGGGCTGTCGGCGGCGTGGCTCGGCGGCCGGCTTCCCGGGGGAACGGCGACGCGCGGGGAAGGAAGGATGGCGGACCGGTTCCGTACGTTTCTTTTCCTGCTGAGACAAAAAAAGCTCCCGCCGTGCTACTTCATCGCGGGAACCTTGCTGCTCGCGTTCGTGGGGATGTATGCGGGGCTGGAGGCGGCGCTGACGCGGGAGCCCTTCGCGCTCGGCCCCGGCGACATGCTGCTCGTCCGGGCCGCCGGGCTGCCGGGCGTGCTGCTGTCGCCGCTCGCGGGCCGGCTCGCCGCGCGCTTCGGGCTGCGGCGCGTGCTGCGGGCGGGACTCGCGGCGGCGGCCGCCGGGCTCGCGGCCGTCGCGGCCGGCATGGCCGCGCCCGACGCCGGGCTCGCGGCCGTCGCGGCCGGCGCACCCGCGCCCGCCATCGCCCTGACGCTCGTCATGCCGGCGAGCTTCGCGGTCGCGGCGGGCATCGCGCTCGCCATCCCGCCGCTGATCGCGATCATCGGCCGGCTGGGCGGAAATGCGCGGGCCGCCGCCGTCACGCTGTACACGTTCATCCTGTTCATCGGCGCGACGCTCGGCCCGCAAGTCGCGCTGTGGACGCTGCAGGCGTCCGGCCGGAATTTCGCGCCGTTCCTCCCGCTCGCCGTCCTGATGTGCGCCTCCTGGCTCGCGTCCCGCCGCGTTACCGGCTGAACCGCCAGCTGTCGAACGCAAGCAGCATGCGGTCGTCCGGCTTCCCGCGGAAGACGAAGTAGACATCGTGCACGCCCTCCGCGCCCGAGACGTCCGCCGTCACCTCGACCCAACGGTCCCATCCGCCCGTCGCGGGCGCCTCGATCGTTGCGACCAGCAGGCCGTCTGGCCGGTCCAGCCGCACTTCGATCGCGCCGCCGCCGCTTCCGCTCGCGACCCGCGCCGAAACGGCGGAAGCGCCGCCGCCGAAATCCGCGTTGGCGACTGCGATCCAGTCCCCGTCGTGAACGTCGGTGACGGCCATGTTCGGCGCGGGGGCGGCGGCATCCGGACCTGCGGGCTCCACCGCGATTCCCGCGCTCCATGCGAACGTCTCCGCCTCCACGCGGACGAACGGATCGAGAGTCCGAACCGGTTCCACCCCTTTCAGGTCGGCGGCAATTTCCCGGATCGACCCGTCCTCGTCCAGGAACACCCGGTTGAGATGGGTCGAACGGTAGCCCTTCGCCACGCCCGCCGCCTTCGCCAGCGTCTGGGCGTGATAGGCGATGTACCAGTCCCCCCGGAAGCTGAAGATCGCATGATGGTTGTTGCCGCCGACGCCGAAGAAATGGCCGGGATTTTTCAGAATCGTCCCCTTGTGGTCCAGGGCCCCATCGGATGGTCGCTGACCATGTACGCGATTTCTCCGGGCGGCGGACTTCCTTCAGGCCGGACGCCGGCGGCGAAATTCGAGCAATACGTGTAGTAATACTTCCCGCCGATCTTGTTGATGCCGGAGTCCTCGAACATGTAGGGGGCCGGGATCGCGACGGCTTCGCCGACCACGCTGATCATGTCGTCGCCGAGCTGCATGACGCGCGCGGTGTTCGGCATCGCCTCCTTCCCTTCCGGAACCCCTCCGCCGAAATAGATGTAGGCTTTGCCGTCGTCGTCGACGAGCACGGCGGGATCGAACAGCCAGACGACATCCTGGACGCCGGGTGTCTGCCGGCTGATCAGCGGCTTCCCGAGCGGATCCGTCCACGGTCCGAGCGGACTGTCCGCGGTCAGCACGCCGATGCCGCTGGCGTTGTTGGCGAAGTAGAGGAAGAACTTGTCTTTCCCGTCCACGACTTTGTGCGCGACGGCCGGCGCCCACGACTGCGTCGCCCACTTCGCCGCGCCGTCCCGCCCGGCGACGTGAATGTAGCCGTGATCCGTCCAGTTCACCAGATCGTCGGACGAAATGACCGCCAGCTTGTTGATGCCGCCGTAACTGTTCTCCTTCACGTTCCCTTCCGCGTCATGCTCCAGCACATCGCCCGTCATGTACAGGTAGACGCGGTCCCCGTACACCAGCGCGTACGGGTCGGCGCCGAACTTGTGGGCGAGGAGCGGATTGCCGTCCGGCGGAACCTTGCCGACCGGTTCGGCCGGCGGCGTATGGCTGATTTTCGCCGCGGCGCCGCTGACATCGTACGATTCCGTCCGGCCGTCGGCGCGGACGATCTCCAGATTTCGCACCTCGATTTCCTCATTCACTTTGGACGTCAACTCCTTTTTCGGCTTCAGCTCAATGGTGAACGCAGTTCTGCTGCCGTCCCGGTTCGCGAAGGAAACGGCCGAACCGCCGGACGGTTCGATCCGCACCCGGATCGCGCCGTCCGCCGTCCGATAGTCGATCTTCCCCGCCGTCAGATTGCCGCGGTTCGGAACGACTCCCGAGATCTCGAACAGATCCGGAATCCGCACTTCCGCCCGGATCTCGCGAACCTCTTCCCCTTCCGGAAACTCGTCCATCAGCACCCGCACGTCAAAGACGGCATCCCGGCCGCGGCCCGGATCGATCACCGCTTCCTTCAGATGGACCGCCGGAACGGCGGGCGTCGCCGCGCCCGTCGCATCGCCGCTGAACCGGAAATAATCGATGTCCACGTAGCCTCCGGCGGTCCGGGTGGCGAAGTTGAACAGGGCGAAGCGATAGCCCGGGGAATGCGGAATCGTGTCCCGCAGGTCCGGTTCGCTTCCGAATGCGGTCCAATCGGAGCCGTTCAGGCTGTAGTAAAATTTCGCCCGTTCCTTCTCGAAGTCGAAATCGACCTTCAGGCCGACCTGGTCCTGCTTGAGCTCGGTTCTCGCTTTCTCGGCGCCCTTCTCCACCATGACGATGTAGCGCCGGCCCGCTTCCCGGGTGACGCCGATGAACGCGTAATCCTGCCGGAATGCGGCCAGCCCCGCATAGTCGCCGTCCAGCATGCCGGCGGTATCCATGGAGATCCATCCCGTACTGCGCGGGCCGTAGCTCCTTTGCGTCAGCGTGTTTCTCGCCTGCAGCAGATCGCCGGCCACCCCGCCCGTCCGGAGCCGGAGAAAACCCTTTCGCTCCGTCAGCGACCACATCGTATGGTCGGGCAGATGATTCCATTGCCAGTGCGGCCCGAGCCGCGGCCCGTCCGGCCGGTCTTCCGCGTCCGGCGACCGGTTGAATTCGTCGCTCCGGGTGAGCGGCTCCGCCGGATCGCCCGGACCCGGCTTTTCGAATTCGCGCGGAACGTTTCCTTGCCCGTCCCCGTAGACGGGCCAGCCGTCTTCCCACCGGACCGGCACCAGCACCGGCACGCGGCCCGCGGGGCCGCGATCCTGGTCCATCATCGCGTACCATTTCCCGTCGGGCGTATCGACCAGACCGCCTCCGGCCACGCCGCTTTGCTTGTACCCCATCGTATCGCTCAGCGCGAGCTTCCCTTCGTACGGGCCGGCGATCCGGTCGGAACGGTATACGTACTGCGCGCGGATCTGCCCCTGCTCCTCCCGGCTGACGGTGAGGTAGTACATGCCGTTGATTTTGTAGAAGCGCGCGCCTTCCATCCCCGGCGACTCCAGAATGACCTTGTTCAGGCCCCTGGGCTCGATTCCCTCGTAGTCCGGCTTCAGCTCCCGGATCGTGATTTTCCCGTCGCCGCAGATGACGTACGCTTTGCCGTCATCGTCGAAGAACAGCGCCGGATCGTGCATGTACCTGCCGATCTCCGTCCGCTCCCAGGTTCCGGCCGGATCGTCCGCGCTGAAGAGCCAGGTCTTGTCCGAATCGGGCGAAGCCGTCAGCACATGGAATTTGCCGTTGTGATAGTTCAGACTGTTCGCCCGGGCGCCCTGCCCGTAGACGTTCAGGCCGCCCTGGAGCATGTAGGCGTCGTTTTCAACCAGAACCTCGTACGGGTAGCCGGCCGGCTCCCAATTCACCAGATCGGTCGAGCGCAAGATGGGCGATCCGGGAAGCATGTGCATGCTGGTGGACACCATGTAATACGTGTCGCCGACGCGGATCACGTCCGGGTCGGGAAAATCGGCGTAGAGGATTGGATTGGCTGCGGTTTCGGCCCCGCGTCCCTCCGCCGGCGTTCCGGCATCCCGAATCAGGCGCAACAACAGGACCGCCGACACCAGGACAGCCGCGGCGGCCCCGGCCAACAGAAGCTTCCGTCGCATTCGCCGTCCCCCCATGGCCGCTGCCAGACACCCCCTGTTTTGCCGTTTTGCGCGTTTCTTTTATTATCAAGGCAATTCGCGAACCGGACAATCTCCATTTCTTGATTTTTTGTCCGATTTTCGCGTTTTGTGGATGACATGCAAAGAGCCGGAACTCGCAAAGCGGCGAATTCCGGCTCAAATATAAGAAATCATGTAAGGCTCATAGCCGATGTCCCGGATTCTCCCGGACGAAATGGCGGAGTCCCGGTTGGCCGTCTTGAGGAAATACCGCCTGCTTCCCCGCTCCCGTTCATTTTCCATTTCGATTTGGGCGGCGATGTCATTGCTTTCCACGTACAGTATCCGTTCGGCATCGCACAGGCCCGCAAGCACTTCGGGACCGTAACGGAAAGCACACGTCCGGGATCTTTTTTTGCCACGGGATGCGATCAGGATCCGGTCAGCGTCTGCGACAGTTCAAAAGCGTGGCCGTCCGGGTCCTCGAACGCCGCCAGCTTCACGAAACCGGGGAACGTCTGGATCTCTCCCGTGAACGTCACGCCCCGGGCCGACAGCGTCCGGACCGCCTGCTCCACGTCCTCGACCTCGAACACGGTGGACGTCTTGACCGGAACGACTTCCTCGGCCTCCATGAATCCGATCGTGCAATTCTTCGTGTTCGTCGTGACGATGGCCATCCGGCTGTCGTCGTCCCGGTAATCGACGGCGAACCCGAGCCCTTCCGTGTAGAACTTCAGCGTCCGCTCCAGGTCCTTCACGTTGTACCAGATGGTGATGCCGGGCTTGTACATGCGCGATTTCTCCTTTGCAGCGGGATTGCGGAAGCTTCCGCCTTCCATTTTCGCACAAAAAGCGGACGCCGGTTTCTTGCAAATTGCGGTTTTTCGTCCCGGTGTCCGATCTCCCCGGCGTCGCGGTGCGGGCGCCAATCCGCCTTCCCCGACATGCCGTCCGGCCTTGCCCTGCGTCAGGCGGCTGTCACCCTCCTCCGAACGACTTGCCCCTCGTCAGGCGGCTCCCCCTCGTTCGGGCGACCTCCTCCCGTCAGGCGGTCCCCCCTCGTTCGGGCGACCTCCTCCCGTCAGGCGGCTCTCCCCCTCGTCCGGACCTCCTCCCGTCAGGCGGCTCTCCCCCTCGTCCGGACCTCCTACCGTCAGGCGGCTTCTCCCCCTCGTCCGGACCTCCTCCCGTCAGGCGGCTCTCCCCCTCGTCCGGACCTCCTACCGTCAGGCGGCTCTCCCCCTCGTTCGGGCGACCTCCTCCCGTCAGGCGGCTCTCCCCCTCGTCCGGACCTCCTCCCGTCAGGCGGCTCCCCCCCCTCGTCCGGACCTCGTCCCGTCAGGCGCCCGAAATAAACGCAAAAATTTCTTCTATTTTGTCGAAAATCACGATTTGGCGCAAAATAAGAGAAATAATTTCGCTTATTCTACGGAAATCAGGCTTTTTCATGCGATTTATAAAAAATAAGCGAAGTTTTTGCGTCTATTTCGCCGCTTTGGCCCCAAAGGCGAAAAATAGAAGCAAAAACTTCGCTAATTCGCCGGCGCAACCGACGATCACCGGCTCCGCACGGCGCAATCGGCCCGGGTTGGCGGTTGACGGCGGCACGGCCCGCACAGCGCGGCCATCCGTGGCGTCGATGGCCCGCGCCCGGCCTGACGACGGCCGCAGTCTGCGGTTGACGGCGGCACGGCCCGCGCAGCGCGACCATCCGTGGCGCCGATGGCCCGCGCCCGGCCTGACGACGGCCGCAGCCTGCGACGGAGCGGCGAACGCACCGACTGAGCCGGCGGCAAAGCGGCCGATTCGCCGAATCGCCTCACGGCAGCATCGACGCCTTGTCGCACGGCCGCATCGCCGCCTGGCCGCACCGTCGCCTTGTCGCATCGACGCCTTGCCGCACATCCCGCGTCTCCGCATTGCCGCACGGCCACCGCAGATCGGCCGCCGGCGCGGATGCGGCGTCCGCCGATGCCGGCCATCCCGGCGGCGGGACCGATCGGCGGCGCGCCCTTCCGTTACTGCGCGCTTATCCAGTCGACCAAGGCCCGGATCTCCTCGTCGGACAGGCTGCCCCCGAACGCCGGCATCCGGCCCCGGCCTTCCTTCACGACCGCGAACTGTTCATCCGCGCTCAGGCGCTGTTCGACGTTCCGCAGCTCGGGACCGAGCCCCCCGCCGAGATTTGCTCCGTGGCAGGACACGCAATTGGCCTTGTAGATCGCCTCCGCCTGCGCCGCCGCACCGTCCGCGGGCGTCGCGCCGCCCGAATCCCCCTTGTTCGCGCCGTCGTTTTTGCCGCCGCCGCACGCCGACAGACCAAGCCCGAGCGCGGCCATCAGCGCGACGGCCATCCAGACCGTTCGTTTCACCGTTCGTTCCATCCTCTCTCGGTTGATCGGCAGCCGGCTCGACGCCGCGCCGCCCGCACCTTATTATGGCGCGAATTGCCAGCCGTTTATGACGGGAGCGCGGCGCTCGGTCCCGGGATGGATTTCTTTTGCCCCCGTCTGGGTGTATAATGGCAGTCAGAACTTGCAAACCCGACATACCCACGACAACAGGAGAACAAGCCATGCCCACACCACAACCCAAACCATCCGCAGCCGCCCGACCTACCCTTACGGAGGGGCCGATCGGCAAGACATTGTTCGTCTTCTCGCTGCCGATCCTGCTCGGCAACGTGCTGCAGACGCTCAACGGATCGATCAACTCCATCTGGGTCGGCCGGCTGCTCGGCGAGACCGCCCTTGCGGCGACGTCCAACGCGAACTTCCTGATGTTCTTCCTGATCAGCGCCATCTTCGGCATCTCGATGGCGTCGGTCATCCTGCTCGGGCAGAACCTGGGGGCCGGTCGGATTCAAGAGGCGAAAAAAGTCGTCGGCACCAGCGCCAGCTTCTTCTTCATCCTGTCCGTCATCACCGGCGCGCTCGGCATCGTGTTCTCGCCGCTCATCCTCGAGCTGCTCAACACGCCGGAAGAAGCCATGGACATGGCGATCGTCTACACGCGCATCATGTTCGCGGGCACGCCGTTCATGTTCGGCTTCAACCTGATCATGGCCGTCATGCGCGGCGCCGGCGACTCGAAGACGCCGTTCTACTTCCTGCTGCTGTCGACCGTGATCGACATCGGGATCAACCCGTTGCTGATCCTCGGTTACGGCCCGTTCCCCGAGATGGGCATCGCCGGTTCCGCGACGGCCGCGCTGGTCGCCCAATGCGTCAGTCTGGTCCTGCTCATGATCTGGCTGTACGCGAAGCAGTACTTCCTGCGGATCACGTGGAAGGAACTGCACCTCTTGCGCATGGAGTGGCGGATCATCAAGCTGACCATTCAAAAAGGGATCCCGATGGGCCTCAACATGGTCGTCGTCTCGCTCGCGAACCTGCTGCTCATCCACATCGTCAACGGTTTCGGCACCGAGGCGACCGCCGCGTTCGGCATCGCGAACC